>Ga0065711_1006917_pt1 | contig 25518 bp, 23 predicted proteins | sample Hoacrofraction12_FD_59098 | JGI IMG/M metagenome (GOLD analysis project Ga0065711, IMG submission 59098) | Hoatzin crop microbial communities from Cojedes, Venezuela - Epithelial fraction 12 v2 (version 2) | ecosystem: Host-associated > Birds > Digestive system > Esophagus > Crop | place...
TGTCGCTGGGCACCACTGGAAAGAGTCTGGCCCCGTCCTCCTGACCCCCACCCTGCAGATATTTATGGGCATTTCTAAGGTCCCCTCTCAGCCTTCTCTTCTCCAGGCTGAACAAGCCCAGCTCCCTCAGTCTCTCCTCGTAGGAGAGATGCTCCAGTCCCCTCATCATTCTCGTAGCCTTCCGCTGAACTCTCTCCAGGTAGTTAATTAGCATGGTAGTTAACATCAGTGAGGTAACTGAATGGGTGCTGCTGTGCCCAGCTGTGCCTGGGCAGCCCATGTAAGCCCTGCGAGGAAATATGAGCAATTCCCCTACGAAAGGAAAGCCTGATGCTGTTGCCCCGTGCAGGTACCCACAGAGGAACATGCAGGTGTACCCACATCCCTGCAGTCTTCTCCCTCTCACCCCTGTGTAGGTCTCTATCAGGGTTTTTTCTCATGTTTCTTGCTACAAGGGAGTTTCTCAGCACTGGCAAAGATCGTTATTGTCCTCTCAGCCCTCCCGGGCTTCTCCATCTCCTGGTGGACAGCCGAAGGTTATTCCTATTTTTCTTCTCCATTATGAACTCCAGGAGCCGTTGGGAAGAAAACACCCTGGTTAAAGGCTACAAGCTGGAGTTCTCTGATTCACCACTGACTCCAAAGAGATGATTTGCTCCTTTTCCTTCTTCGTCCCCTCGTTCCCTGCTCTCTGGCACAGGACAATTACCGCAGCTCCGAGACACACACACCACAAGCCCCTCGCCAGCTGAGCTGTTTCACCCTGTCCTCGTTGCAACCCGTGCTGGGAAGCCCATAAAGCACAAGGGAGGGATAATTACTAGTCCCAGCACTGCGCTGCTAATTAATACTCTGCTAAAAGGAGCGCTTGTCAGGTCAGGGAGCAGGAGGAGGGACGGGAAAGCAAATCGGCAAAAATAAAACCTGAGCAAAAGTTTGCGGTGAGGAAGGGGCTGGGGGCAAAGGAGCAGGAGGAGCTGCTGGGTGCAGATGTCCGGGGCGATGGGGATGGGGTCTGTGCTAATCCACAAGCTGTTGGAGAGGAAAACCGGTGTTTCCCCCCCATCGGTGGGCTGTCAAGGGGCTTTACTGTGCATCATCGTAGCGCAGGACCCCCTCCCATCCTCCGTACGTCACTAATGGGCTGAGAGCCAGGCAAACCCCGCCGCCAGCAGCACGCTCAGCCAAGCTGGACCTGAACATATTTTCCCCCCTGGAGAGGTGAGAGGGGTCGGGCGAAGACACCCCTGAGTTTTGCCAGCTCGGTCAAACGCGGAGACTGAGCAAAGCCCCCGGCCTCGGGGCTCCCTGGCAGCTCCCGGTGCGGAGCTGCAGCTCGGGGTGTCCCCTGCTCCCTGTCCTCTTGGCCAGCAAGGGAACAGCGCTTTGCCTGATGAGGCACTGGGTCGGCCGGTGTCTGGCAGCAAGGTTCCTGCCTCGAGCTGGGGTACTTCAGGAAAGGCCGTTTGTATTTTACTGCTTTTCGATGGCTGCAGCTCCTCCTTGGCAGTTGGGGCTCCCTCGGACGCAGGCGTGTGCCCAGCAGTGTGCATCTCGCTGCCCGCGTGTCACAGGGACTGGGCGTGATTTCTGCTCTCCTATTACCCACTTTTAACATAAAAATCTCTTCCTTGGGCAACAAGGGAAGCAATTCCCTTCCCAGGGAAACACTTCTACTTTCCTTCTAAAAAATACCTGTTATTTAGCAAATAATTTTGATTTCCCAGCCAATCCAGCTCAATCTGTGAGCGAGCATCCTGCAGACCTCACACCAGCGAAGCAGGACATTCAAACTGATAGGAGCATCTGCTCATCCCCTCCTGCACACAGAGAGCTCCTCGCCCCCCGCGTTACGGCTCTTCCCCCTTCACGAGCTTTCTGAGTTTAAGACTGACGTCACCTCTTGGGGGGCATCAGAGTCCGCCTTTTAGCTGAGGTGGTAGAAGGAAATGTAGGAGAAATATAAATAATCCATTGGTAGCAATGGGGTTCTTGAATCCTAAACTTTATAAATCTAAACTTAATAAATCTGAGCAAGGTGAAGCAGAAGAGAAAGGAGAACGTCAGCCAGGGAAAGGTGGGCTGGGGGCTTTCCCCCGGCAGGGGCTTCTGGACAGCCTTGGCCAAATGGGCTCGTTCTTCTCTCCCTTCATCCCATCACTGGAATAATCAGCAAAATGCCTCCGTGTACACTGCGCATCAGCCCGCTTGCGACAACTGGGTTAAACCAAAAAAGGCAGCCCAGAGCCCATGGTAAAGGGCGAGAGAAGCAGAGACGCGCTGGCAAAGGAGAACAATATGTTTTCAGACAAGATTTAAAAAGCAATGTTATGTTAATACGAGTTTGGCGTCACACTGTCATAACACCATCAAAAAGACATGCTGTCACCACTGATACGACTGTTTGGGGAATATGCAACATGAACAAAAAAAGCATTTCGCTTAGAAACAAACTGGGATGAGTCTAGATTGTAAGAAAACAGAAAGATGCTGCAGTCCAAGGGAGGACCAGACAAATGCTCTGCGGTTTCTGATGACGGTGGTGCAGACGGGGACCAGAAGCTCGGAACAGAGCTGGCTTCTTGTTTTCCACGGCCTTTTAGCCTTCACTGGGATAATCTGCTCATGAGAGAGAAACAGTTTAAGGACAGCTGTTCTGGCATTAATTAAAAAGCCCTACAGTCCTTTTCTAATAAAACCACTTTTCTTCTAAGATCTTCTTCCTCGATTTGTTTTAATACCTGTCCCTAATTAAGTCCAGTGAGAGGAATTCGCTACTTCAAATGATTTAAGAACGGATGTTCTCAAGGCACCTGCATCTGAAAAAACTTATTTTTGAAGTCCATGAATTAAATTAAGAGGGGACGTCTTCAAGCTGATCGCTCCCTTTTGATTAGCACAAATGAGCTGCTCTATCGACGCTGCGTTAAAAATCGTCGTGCTTGCTTTTCTGGCTAATTTGGAAAGAGTTCAGCTCTCAGGGTGCTAAATAGTCACATTAAAGACTTACAGACCCGTGAGTGCATTTAGGCCGAGTCCTTTAAAAAGGAGGTTCAGCATCACATCCCCGGAAGATGCCCCTCTCCGCAGATAGCTATGGAAACACGCTGCCCGACAGCGCTGACGGCGGCTTGTTGACCAACAAAATTCTGGCACAAGCCCTGCGTATCAGCCATGGCAACCGGGCTGACAGCATGGCAATGGCAGCTGCTACGCACGGAAAACCGCTCTTATAAATACCATGGCTGAAACCCATGAAAGAAAATAAAAATAGAAAATATGCAAGAAAACCAGGCTGCGTGTGAAATGGATCCCGGGAAGGATGTCAGGTACATTTACAACTGTATCCTGCCCCAAATTTTCCTGGAATTTTAACCCCACGCTTCTTCACTACAAGCAACCCAAATATGGGTTTTTTGGTCAGAAAATATCAAATTTTTCTGCTTTTTTTTTTTTTTAAGTCTTGCTAATGTGATCAAAATTGAGAGCGGAGCTGTCTCAGACTAAAGCCAAATCACCGGTATCTTCTGACCTCCTGGGCTTGCCCAGACCTGGCTCACAGCACAGGTTTTCCTCCGTGCCATCCCTTTAGCCCCAGCCAGCTCCATCGGCTGTGGAGTCAGACAACGGGGTGCAAAGGGAGATGCCAGTTGCCTCACTCCTCCCAGTATAGTGTAAACCTGATAGAAAATGACTTGGAGCCTTTCTGAGGGGCACCTTTAACGATAATTTCATACTTCTTGTCAGAGTCTGCAGAAAAGGTGATCAATCAAGGAGGGGCGATGTGCTGGGACAGAGCGTAAGCTCCTCGAAAGCCACCCCGTCTCCAGCTGAGCCTCGGGTGAGCTAAATTCGTTCCCGGTGTCAGTCCAGTGGAGCACACAATTATGCAGGAAAGATTTCGGGCTGTGCTGTCTCGTTACGTGAGGCTACTGTGCCAGGAGCTGGAGAGATTGCGACCAAGAATCTGCTTACAGAAGAATGAAAAACTGCCCTGTTCAATCTCTTCCTTCCCACCTGCTGGGCTTTATCTCTTAAACCTTGAAAAACAAGGCAGAAAGATTTGTTCTGAGAGCTTTGACCCATGAGTCGGTTTGCTTATGTTGCTAACAGCCAAGCATTTCAAAAAACCAAGCCCAGCCTTTGCCATCCGGGAGGAATTACTCGTGTTCCAGCGGATCTGCACGGTGGTAGGCCGGTCTCTGCTGGAGCTGGGCGCTTGCCACGCTTTCCTAGAAAAGCTCTCCGCCACTCTCCTTGCAACATTAATTCTGAACAACAGAGATGGGATGAAATGTGCGTTGGAAAGCAAGCCACGAGGCAGAAAGCAATATTTAGCTTTCCTCTCCCAGAGGTCTCACCTGTGTTGGCACTGGTTTAAAGATGTTAGAATGGGATTAAGGGGCTAAATCAGATATTTTATTAGTTACAGGAGCCCATTTTCCATGCTAAATAATTGAATGCATGCGCTTAAGGCAAGAGTCTAGGCTGGCTGGTGAAAGGAGGTCCATGAAACTCCGGGCTGAGATTTCGCAGAGGATCAGATGGAGTTTGCAGCATCCGTCTGTCTGTGAGGACATCTGGTTCTCCTTTCACCTGGAGTGGACGCTGCATGTTACTGTGAATCTCAGTTCCTGGGACATTTCTGACAAGGATTTATGTGAGGAAATAAAAAGGTCTGAAATTTATTTAGAAGAAAGTGTTTTTCCTCTAAAGAAGAAAACAGGAGCTGAACTTGTGTCTTCATCAGGGCTTTTTGTTTATTTGTTTGTTGGTCAAATCTCTGTTTAGGATGAGAATTCAAAGGCTTGGTCAGGTTCAGGTCTTCGTGTGGCGTTAACCAGTCCTGGAAAAAAAAAGCTGGGAAACTTGCAGCAAAGCCGTTCTTGTGAATTTTTCAACTATTCTGCAGATTTAATACATTAAAATACTTCTGCAAATGCTTTGAAGCTTATTAATCTCTGATAACACTTGGTACCTTATCATTCCTAACTAAGCTACAGAGAAAAACACATTATTATGGATTTTGTGGTAGATCCTCTGATTTATCAACCTAAAAAGATTTCCAAGCAGTGGAGGCTTTCTATAGAAGCTACGATGTCATACGCTGTTTATCACCCAGGGTCTGCTGAGTCTGCGTTCCTAATCAAGGACTTGACAACTGGAGTTAGTGACCGCTTTGAAGATTATATCCGTGCAAAGTAAGGGATGTGACCAAAGCAGTTTCAGCCTCCAGGAGGGGACGCTGGACACCTTGGTCACCCAAGACGTCTTGCGCATGTGTGGTTGCATTGCCCAGGGATGGGCACCAACGCTAACCGCACTTTACTCACCTGAGCAAGCACTCCCCTTGCAAAAACCCGCAGAAGCAGATGCTGAAAAAACCCAGGACTCAGTCGATGGTGAAAAACCTCCAGTTTCCAAGATGTGTAATTCCATTGTGCCTCCTTCAGCTCTCCCCGGGGCCAGGGCAGCAATGTCCATCCTTGCAGGCATCCATCATGTCCCCACCTCCGTGATGCTGCGATAGCTCTCTGTCCGTCTGCCACGCTCTCTCCCAGAGGTGGCTGCCTCTGCTGTAGGTGAAAGATAACAGTGTATACAGGGTGTTACGGGCACTGCGAGGCTTCACATCACCAAATAAATGCAATGAATATATATGATTTAATTTCACCCCCCCCAGACACATTTCTACGCTTTTATTTGATCTCGTTAACGTACTGCAGCCTCTCTCCATATAATCCACAGGAACTCCACGTGCCATGGAGTGGAGCTGGGGCTTGACAGGTAGGAGCTTCAGGTAGGAGCTTCAGGTAGCTTGGCAAGTAGAAGCTTCAGGCAACAGAGACCCCTGCATCACGCATGCATGGACGGGGAGCTGGCAAAGTCGTGCTGCACGTCTGCCCTGACAGCTAACGGGGCTGTGGCTTCCCACCCCATCCGCAGCCTCGGCACCCCCGTGCACGTACACGTGTGCTCCGGGTGTGTGGTGTAGGTGTGCGGCAGCCCTAGAAGCACAAGAACAGGGCAAGTGTTTTCAGATACATTTAGGGACTCTCAGGAGGGACAGGGATGCTCAGCAGGCAGGCACTTGCCTCCACCTCGGAAAAGGAAACCCATCTTTCTGCCCATGACGGATTTACTCCTGTGACCCAGCAAGAGGAGGTTGGAAGACCCTGACAGAAAACAAATGAGAAATGACATATTTCAGAAATTCCTGCAGCAACTTCTTTCCCCTCCGGCTGCAACATCTCTCCCACTGTGCAGAGCCGTGGTGGAGGGACCGGGCAGAGAAACACTGCCCAGCCTGGGTGCCAACTGGGACATCTCCCTGTGGCTCCCCTGTGCTTGCTCTTGGCCATCTCCTCCCAGCTGCAGCTTGAAGCGCTTCTCAAACTTTACACACTGGTGGGGTAACGACTTGTAAAACCACCCGCCAGCATCCGCCACTGCCCCTGCTTTGGCTCCCATCGCTCCTTATAGCTCCTGCAGCCACCGTGCCTGCGAGCAGTGAGTTACATCCGAAATAAAACAGATGCATTAAAAATGACTTTGCCCAGAAGCAGAGGGATGGTGCAACTTCGCACGCTCTTGTTTATGTCCCTCTGTCAAAGCCCATGTCCTCTCCTGTCCCCTTCGGGGATGCATTTAAGGCCACTCACCTCAGCGAGCTGTTATGTGTCCCCCTCCCAAACCCTAGCTTGAGAGCCCCTAAAGACGAGGCAGCACGTGCATGGGTGCAAACCGCCTGAGCGTCACAGGGCGAGGACTAAAGTCCCTGACCCCTCCCATTTGCTCTGAAAAATGTCCCCAGTTAGGAGCGGTGAACACGTTTAGGGACACAGTAATTTATTGCGTCCATTTATGATGAGGACAGTGCATCATCAGTCAGAAAGCAGGGAAAGAAATAAATTAGCTGGGTTAGTTTTCTTTACCACTTAATTTTTCCGGAGAGGCTGAGTTCTGGGGAGGGTGACGAATCATTGTTTATGAAACATTTCTTCCAAGAAGATGATTTGAAAAATACATTTATAATTTATTGCAACCTCTTGCTTTCTCGGGGAACGGCAGCCAAAGAAGGAAAGTTCCTCCCTCCCCCGTTCGCCTTCCCTCAGTTCATTATCGCTATAATCTTATCTCCCGTACCCTCTCCTCACCCTTTGAATATTACATCTCCTCCCGCTTATGTGCGGAGGTGTAGCCGCGCGCGGGGAGCGGAGGGGAGCCAGCGGGGAGGGGGAGACTGGGAAAAATCGTCACATATTTCAGGCTGGCTCTATTTAAATGAGTTTGGGATTGTGCTTCTCTGGAGCAGATGGCCCTGGAGATAATGATGCCTGAGCAGCGGAGGCTGGAGCCCCTCTCTCCTGTTGCCATGGCAGGCCACGGGGCTGAAATGGATTCTGCTTATTAAATTTGCGAGCTCTTGTGTACTCAGGATGAATGGCGTTCAGTCATAAAGAGGCCCAACCTCCTAATGTCGCTGGATAGTTTTATCTTAGAAAGCCAGGCACTCTAACTCCGCTAGACGAGGGTCTCATTAACCTATTAACAGCAGCCGTGGAGGAGTTCAACCCACAGGGGCTTTGAACGGGGAGAGCAGGGTGTTTCCCGGAGCGTGCCAAGCGCCGGCAGCCCTCGTGGCATAAAAAAACCTGGGTGAGGGCGGTCGATGAACAGTCAGCTCAGAAAGGGGAGAGCTTCGCTCAGCACACGGGCACCTGTGTGTTCCCCACGTGTGTTTGTGTGGGACCTAACACAACGGAGCCCATCAGAGCTTCCAACTCCACCATTAGCTCCGATATGAATATTAACAAGAGTTTGGGATTCACTGGGTCGGCAAGGCTTGCACGGTGTCTGATTTGCAATATAACCTCTGCTTTTTAAATCAAGATAACATAGAAGTATGTACTGTACTGCCTCGGAGCCACAGCAAGAACTTGGTAGGACAGAGATCATGGTTCATGATAGAAATTGCAAGAGGAGAAAATGGAAAGGTTTGAGACTTAGAGGACAAGTTTCTTAAAAAAAAGAGAAAAAACCAAAAAAACCAAAGGTAAGATTCGTGCACCTTTATTTTTCTGACTTTCCTGTAGGACCAGTCTTGGCTAATGTTCACGCAGTGAAAACGCTGCTCTGAGAGACTCAAGACGTTGCAGAATAAACAGAGCAGGCTGAAAGGCTTTACCTGAAAACTTTCTTTCTACAGAAAATTGTGGATTCGGTTCAAGTAAATATTTGTATGTCTGTTCCAGACATGGCAGACAAATCTGTCGTTTTCCAGAGAACTGGAAACGGGTGCTTCCTCCTGCTAGTCCTTCCACCCAACCCTTCCACCCAAGTTTGCTTCAAATGACATGGTGAGACTTAAAGAATTAAAACTTTTTTATAAGTCTAAAAGCAAGTTTAGTGATGATTTGAAGTGCAGTGTGCTTGGGATTTTGTTTTCCTCTGTACTTCTTTGTAGAGCTGCCTTTCAGAAACACGGTGATGGTTTGCAAGAATGGAAATTTGATATGCAGTGAGACAACACATGTTACATTATAATGCAGTTAACTTTGATTAACCAGAGGTTGGTAAAATAGCACTGCACTATATTTAGTTTCACATCACATTTTTTTACATGTTATTATGCTAATTTTTTTGCACAAGCCTTATGTCAAATGCAACCCAACTCTATTTTCTTCCCTGCTTGTGGGAGATCTGCATTCCTGCATGGCCAACAAAAGCCCACCTGCTCGTGGTGTGCTGGGTGGTTTCCCCACTCTGGCAGCATCCATCTGCCCAGCCAACCTTGTGATACGAAATAATCACACCAAAGATTGTCAGCATGGGACATTTTTCATTAGGACCAACATGGAGGTGGGACTGCTTTTTTGGTGCAAGTCTTCCCACTCCAAGAGGAGAGGTCGGAGATCAAACACCTGCAAATACTTCCATGACCTAGTGATGGACTTGGTGTGCCCTGTGGCTATAATGTTGGTGGGGAGATTTTCCAAAGGAAATATTTTACTCCCATCGTTGGAAAATGTTGATTTGTTGGAAAGGGAAGCACTCATGGACCAGAAATTGGAGTTGCAGTTCTTCCTTCTTTCACAAGATGTGAGCAGGGAGTCTGGCCTCTTGGAGTCTTAGGGCATCTTAGCAGGTAACTGCAGTGTCATGCAGAAGGGGCTGGGAATGGTCTAAAAACTCCTCCTCACCTTCCAAACCACTCATCACAACTGTAGAAGACGATCATTGCGTAGGATTTGTGTACTTTGGAAATATCATCCTGGACTCAGTAAATGAAGCACAAAACCAGGCAAATTTCTTGGCATTCCATTCTCTCACCTTCTTCATCTTCAGGTTAATATTCTTAATGAAATAGTGGCAAGAGGGGTTTTGTTCACTAGGCAAAGCCAACTGAATATTTAGATTTAACACTCGGTTTCGGTGAGTGCAGAGTATCTACATCCTGCAGCTGGCTTTGAAAATTGCGGTCTCATCCAGGGACTCTGGACATCTCCCCTGTCAGCTGCTGGTCTCGGAGCAACTTCTGCAGTACGTGCATCTTTCAGCTGAGACGATATGAAATCTAACCCTTGCTCAATATCAGCACTTTAGAAGACTCCGTAGACCGAAGGGGCAGAAACACGTGCCCAGATTTTCACAGAGCTCTCAAAATACAGGCCCAGCACTACTGAGTATATGCAATTAAAATTTTAAAAAGCTGGTTGGAAGTGCTGGTAAGGTGTTTCTGTAGCTACATGTTTCCAGCCATGTTCCCCAGCAGCTCTCCTGATATAGGCTGGCCACCGGAGCTGGAGCTGGGCTGGCGGCCAGCTTCATGGATGGGTCGGGTGTTCGCATGAGTAAGCCTGCTCTGGTGCCTGTGTAGATGTCGTCTGTGAGACTTATCCAGGGTCACCTTGAGAAGCTGTGTGAGAACAGAGGGCTGGAGCCAGGTCTCCTGCACGCCAGGTTGGTGCTCCCACCCCTGACCCGCAGCCCTCTTTGTTCTGAAATCCCCGTTAATAGCGAGGGTGGAGGAGAGGACAGGCAAAACGCTTCTGGGGCAGCTGCCTACAAGTGCGGACCATAGAAAAGGGATTAGCTCTGTCTTCAAAATGCAAATCCCCTTGACGCACGCCAAGCTCGCAGGCACTCCTGGAGCCGTTTGCCCAGTCCTGACTTACAGCTTTTACACAGGCACAAGCTTGCCAACTTAATGTTGGAGGTATGAACACCAGTGCATTAAAACGGAGCCTACAAATGGAAAGCCGATTAGCAGATATTAGAAGGACATTGAGATGAAGAGGCCACAGTGGTGGAGAAAGGCTCCTCGCCCCCATCTTGGTTTGTAGCACAAACTCCTCCCCAGTCTCTGGGGCTCCTCTTCTGTGTCCTAATCCCCTTGCACAGAGTCTGCTGGGGAGAAGCTGACACCAGAGGGAAGAGGGGCTTCTGCAGACTTCTCTGTGTCAAAATCCAGCCCACAAAGTACACAGAATGACATGAGGAAAAGGGGACCACGGCAGGCTCTGTGCTTTCCTGAGCTGCCCTATGCAAGGTGACTATGTGCAACGGGAAGGTTCCCCACTGCCATCAGGGAAAATTTTCAAGGATTTATGGAGAAGTATGACTGAGAGGCTTTCACGTGTGCTGGAAATGCAGGAGCCGTCAAACAGAGGACCTGGAAAGCTTGCTCGAATGGTGGGTAAAGTTATGCAGCACATTACAACTGCTGCAGCATTAGCATTGCTTTTACAGCCCAGGCTGTCACATTCCTACCCTGCAATCAGCATTTACGTATGTCTCCCTAAACTGGACACTTCTTAAACTGGGAGACCTGGATTGCCAAATCATCATTGTCTCTCAAGACCTGTCTACCCATCAGATAGACTAAGCTGCTGCAAACAGATGGTCTTGGCCCAAGATGGCAAGAGCTGGGATGGTCAATGAGGAGCTCCACCAAAGCTGCTGCTGTCTGAGCGCTTCACGCAAAGCCATGTGAGAGCAGAAAATCTCTTCCCCTGATCCTCAGAACGGGCTGAAATTCAAAAGGTGCAAAAGAGCAATTATGGCTTGTGGGAAGGGAAGGACTTGGTGACTTCACATCAACGTTATTTATTCTGTTTCCCTCTCCATCATCCCTTGATGGCTGCCACAATGTGGGTGCAGGAGTCCTCATGTTCGTGGGCTGGCAGCAGTGCAGGGACCTGGAGGAGCAAGCCGGAGATGTGGAGATCGGCGATCAAAGATCACTGTGTATTTCCTGTATTTCAGTTTTATGCCTTAGGATTTACGACGCAAACTGAGAAAAGCCTCTTTAGAAACAGTAGCAGAGGCAAGTTAAAATACAGGATAAAGATTGGTCTTTTCCCTCCTTTTATTACTAAACAACCGATTTGGAACCTGAGATATTCTCGCCTGTGAATGCCTCTTGTGTCTCCCCAAAGTGGGACATACCCATAAGCAATTTTATAAATTGAAGACAAACACTTCAGTCACGAAGCCAGCTTAACTTCACAGGGGAAACAAGAGCAGCATTAACCCGGCATTCTTGAAGTAACGTTTTCGTTTTACTGTTAAAAAATAAATTACTGCCTACAGAGGGAAGAAAGGAATCATTTTGCTGTGATAATTGCAAAGCACACAAGAAAGGTAATTTTTTGCCTGACTTACATTCAGACAATGTCTCAGCTTTTACCAAACAACCTTGGTTACCAACAGAAAGAAAGCACTGAAATATGCAAATATTTAAAAACTAGCAAGCAAATCCCTGGAGAAGAAGGACAAAAAAAGAAACAAGGGAAGGGGTGCCAGTTCAGATACTGAGACGCCGAAGGCTGGGAGCTGCTTTTCTGAAGCCTCTTGGAAGTTTTAGCCAGGGGCAGCCCAGGAAAGCAATGACATGAGGACACCCTCGGAGGTCCAGCTCTCAAGCCATCCTCTGCCCACTTGAACCACAAAAGCAAATCGCCGCCGCGCAGGCTGTGATGTCTGCAGCAGCCTCAGCCCGCCCTCGCACGCACTCCAGGCAGGATATTGAAATGCTCTTTAGGCTTCAGTAGCAACACAACAAAGAAGGGCCAGCTCTTACCTCTCAGCTCTTTCCCAGTCGGAATGAGGAGCGAGACGATATTCCAGCTTTGATTTACGCTTGGCTGACATTCAAGGTTACGTTGCAAATCTTGGGACCTGGACATTTCATCTTCTTAAGCAAATCAAGGCTTGTATTCCAAAGCTCTCATCCTCGTAACTTTGCTCGCTCTAGGTGACGGGGTCTATGTCAAGTGACGGGTCACCCCCAGCCCAAGGAAGGACCATCTGCGTGGTGGCCTTGCTCAGGGAAAGCAGCTGGGGTTTTTTCCTTGCTCTTTGCTTGCATATTGCTAACAGTCTCCATAAACATGTGCTACCAGTTACACCAAGTGTGTTTCCATTTCTAAAATGCTTTATAGGCACTTATGGTTTTATTCTGTTGGCTAGTGACTGCCATTGTAAAGGGGCATAACATGGGACATGTTGGGGCTTACGATGAACAAACCCAGGTGGTTTGCAAGTTCAAAAGAGGCAGAAGGAGATATTCAAGAATTATTTGTAGAGCTGTGAAAGAAGCTCCTTGCACGAGAAAAAAATGAAGCAAATTTGAGAAATTTATGGAAGAAAATATCCCTCAAAACCAACTTGGTGGCTAATGCAGGAATTTCTGGAGCCCCATATCACTATGGTTTGGTAAAGGACTTTGGAGGAAGCATCCCGCTCTTCTTCCCACTGCTCTTCTGACCTGTACAGCCAGTTCTTACAGGGAGCAGTTCCTATGGATCTGCAAATCCCAGGCGCATCCCTCCCTCCCCATCCCGCAGCCCATGCCCGGGTGTCCCCTTCGTGTCGGTGACACTGGGGAGCCCTGGCCGAGGTAGGTGGGTGGCAGAGGCGCGTGTGTCCCTGCATGCGTGTGAACCGGAGTAGCTGGGCGCATTTTCTTCCCTGCACGCTGACACGGCTTCGCTTTTGTTTCCTGAGTAAATAGAAAAGCCACGGTGGCAGGAAGGAGAAAGGCAAGGCAGAACTCGGCGAGCAGCGCCTGTTTACAATGACAAAGGGCTCTGCCACACTTCGGGGAGGAAATTTTCCTTCCAGACTTCAGGCCTCATTAAGTGAGTGGGCACAGCTAATAGGCTTTGTGTGCGAACGGCCCCTGCCTTGCAAGGTCCAGCTGTCACTGGGGCGAATGTCAAAAATAACAGCGGGCTCAGCCATTCTCCACCTCACTCGGGCTTGAAGATTTATCTTTAAAAGGGGGAGGAGCAGGCAGTGAAAAGTAGCAAGCAATTAATGGGAGACAAAAGCAAATGGACCCGCCGGGGTTGATTGCAGGAGGGGGGGAAAGTCCCCCGGAGCTGGGCTGGAGGGTTGGTGGGGAAGAAATAGAAAAGCTGAAGAGCCCCGCTGTCCAGCAGAAACTCGTGGTGGTGATGAATGCATGGGCAGGGCTGGGAGGATGCTCAGGAATTGAGGGTCCCGGCGGTCCCTCTCCGGGCTGGGCTGATGCAGCCGCCTCCCTGCCACGCGCCTTCGCTCCCCGAAATCTCCCTCACAGATGGTGACTCCGAAACAGCGAGCACATGTCTTCCCTCGGATAATCCCGAGGTCAGGCTCCTCCGAAGTTTAGTCTCTCGCTTGCCAGCAGAAAGCTGACAAAATTATGCAGAAATAAATATGCTTCTGTGTTTAACTTTTCTCTTTCACCCCATCCAATCTCAGCCTGCCCTGAAATAATATTTGCATGCGTTTGCTTTATCCCCCTGTCAGCTCCGTCTGGAGGGAGACGAACAAATGGCTCGTTTGAGGGTATTTGTGATTCATGTGATACATCAATGGAAAAAGGATTTAAAATCTCCAGAACTTTTAATAGCTTATTGGGTCTTGGCATCCACAGTCCCGTGGAACGTGCCTGCTGTATTTTTAGCTAACCTCGAGCTGACTTTGATTTCAGGCAGCAGCGTCACACACTCCAGAGCTTGCCACCATTTCTTTGTTTTGAGGGACGTGCCCTTAATCAATACCTGAAGTCACCCACGTTTTTGAAATATGTGAGGACATCCCTTCACTTTTACCCCTGGAGACTATTTTTCCATGAATCCTTGAGCCATTGGGTCTCTGCACCAAGGTGAGATTGTTCCTGATCAGCCTCAACTCATGACATTTACACAGCACTTTGCTACTTCTGAGACATGAGCTACAAGCAGTGGGAACTGTGTATCAGACAGTTTAGGAGCCAAAATATCTGTGGTTTTCAAATGGAGAAGTGCTGTTTTTGTAAAAATTCTCCAGATTCTCTGTCTGAAAAATGGGGTTCCTGAAATAAGGGTGCTGCCAGGGGTTTGCCCTTGCACAAGGGATTAATTAGAGGGTTTAACATCATTTGGGTTTTTGCCAATTAGAAGTTGAAGCCGCAGGGATAGTTTGGCCTCTCTGTATCCCAGAAGTACAGGCTGGGGCTCTCCTATCTCCAACTCCTCCGGCAGAGCCCCAGGCTGCTGGGAAGGGCTGGGACGCACAGTGCTGCGAGGTCAAGGCAAAAGATGTCTGAGATAGACAGTCCCTGAGGACTGCAAGGCACCTTCTCCTGGGTCAAGCACCCTCAGAGAGGAGATGCTGACACAGGTATCACAGCTATGAATGCCAGGAGCGGGGCTGAGACTTATCCATTCAAACCTGGTTGACGTAGGGTAAAAGATCGCATTGCCCTGATTCCATTCTGGCTTTGAAAAGCGGTTGCACACCTTTCCCGTGCCCCATTGCATTCCCTGTTTTCTCATGCATGGCTATGCTGTGACAAAGCATAAAGACACCTCTTAGGAGGAAGTTTTGGGTCAGTTTGAGGCTCAAAATATGGCCACAGAAGAGGTAAATCATGCCTGGAAACCCCTGAGGGTCCCTGAAAACAGCACAAAAATTTTGCCTGAGTGAGTCACGCTGGTGAGAGCTTGAGCTCTCAAAAGATGCAACAATACACCTTGATGGGAAGGAAGCGAAGAGAGAGAGCCTACTCCAAACACATCTGCTCAGATCCAGGGTTCAGCTTGTCGCACTTGTACAGGGAAATCTGTGCAAACAAACAGTTCTTGAATGGGTCAACTGAGCAGAGCGGCTGAAGGAGCCACACAATGGGGCAGTTTATTCACTTAATGTATGCCAAGGCCATTCACCAGGCAAGCACCTCTTCAGGAGCCACGTGATAAACAGACCCAATTTGCCGTTTGCCGAGGTCATGCATTTGGGATGCCGTGGATGATATTTGATAACGGGAGCTACGAGGAAGGCGAGGAAGCAGTCGCATTTCCGGCGCCTGCACAGTGTTGGGTTTTTGTTCTCTTTAATTGCACGTTGGTAGGAGAGGGGGGTTGCCGAGCTCCTCGCTGAGACGCAGCGTTTGAGGCTCTGGTGTTTTACCTCTTCGAGCCTTTTGCAACACTCGGAAAGTCAATGTGAGCTGCCATGCACCCCTCCATCGCCAGCCTCGTGTCAAGCGGGGCTGGGAGTCCAGCAGCAAAGACAACAGAGAGCCATCGGCATCCGGAGAAGGGCAGACAGAAAGTGGGTGATGAATTCAGCGTTTCGTTCAGATGCAACCTCAGCTTTCTCGATGCTGCAAAAAGCTCAGGGATCCAGCTGTACAAACAGCGCGTTTGACAAATTCATCCTCTCCTTCTGCCCAAGGACCCTCCACGGCCGCTCACAGCTTCCCTGCATCTATTTGCTATTCAAACAGATTTGATGGATAACTTTTCTTTAAAATAAAGCAAACAAGCTGTTTATGGACCACAGCAGTCTCCAGTTGGAGTTCCTCTGCTGAGTGGGGGTGAGGGGCTCACAGGCTGTAGTTTTTCCCTGCTTGTTGATGGAGGGTTTGTTCGACCCTGCTTACCACGCAGAATCCCCTGCTCCTGGTGAATGCCTGCCCGTGGCATGGGACGAGGACTTGAGGTGCAAGGGTGATGGGGACAGGGTTTTACACCCTTTGCATAATCAGGGGGAGTTGTGCTCTGGGTGAGGTAGTGCAGAGCACCCAGAGCTGTTGGACAGCAAATGAGCAGGATCTAAACTTCATCTTAAAGTGTTACTCAGGATCTTCAACAAAAGACGGCAGGGGGAGAAAAGCATGAGAACAGGCTGAGGAAGAAAGGAAGAGGAGGAACAAGAGAAGTGGCAGGGAAGGGAGAAAGGATGGACAGACAGACAGGGCAGGATGATGCTGCGTCCTGGGGAACATCCTGCACACTCCAGCATGTTGGGCTGGAGGCTGCTCCTGCTCCCATGCACATCGGGGTGGCCGTGGGGACAGCCTTGCCGCTGGACCCCCCAAGCCTGCCACGACGAGGTGGAGAATTTGGGGGCCACACATCGGCCGGCCTCACCTCTTTGCCCGCACCGGTGGTCCCCTTCCCCCTCGACGCCGGGACCCGCCAGGATTCCCTACGCATCTGTATGCAAATGGCAGGCTGCCGGCACCGGGAGAGGCACTTTGTTCCGAGCATCCCCAGCACAGCTGCTCCGCTTCCCGGGGCCGGGCAGGCTGGCAGGAGCCCCTCCAAGGAAAGCTCTGCACGATTTTAGGGAAAGATATCAAGTGCTGCCTGTCCCATAGCCGTGAATATATGCAGCACTGAAGGGTCTCGGATAGGGGCAGGGAAAAATAAAACCTGCTTTCCTTAAGCATTGGGTAGGTCTCTGGAGAAGCAGGAGGTGGCAAAGGACAGAGCCAAGTTTGGGAGACCAGCTTAGAGCTTTTTCTGTATTGATGTGGCTCCCCGTATCCAGCTCAGTGCCTGGATGGGAGATGATCTGCTCCCAGGCTGGAAGACAAATTCTGGCAGCTGAGACTTGGTGGCGGGGCTTCGGTTCCCCTCCAGCCCAAGAGACACAAAGCACAGCCCCCCTGCTCCCAAATACGATAGCTTTTCTTCAGTATCGCAGCCAAACCCCTCCTCCTCCTGCCTTCTCCTTGGGTTTTTTCTTCTGTTAGAAACCCATCACATTCTGAGAAAAAAAAGCTCATTGTCTCAAAAACCTGTTTATTTTCAGCAAGAAGTGTTTACAGGGCCCCAGTGAGTTCCCAACTGTCTCTGAAAACAGAGAAACCTGAAACACCCTGGGAGGTCATTTTTCAATCCGCCGAGACAGGAGCACTAGAAATCTCTGCTGATGCTAAAATGAGCCATTGCTCCCCAAAATAGAGGAGAACGTTTGAGGCACTGGCCCTGAGGAGCCACGTGGGATGGTTGTCTGATGGGGCATGGGCAAACTACGGCAGCCCCACGGCCCCACCGAGCCCTCCAGCGCCCGGGCAGCCACCACCACCCCTCCTCGGCGTTGGAAATATTGGGGGGAGCAATAGGAACCCCTCCCATTTAGGTGCGTGGTGCTCATGGGACGTGCAAAAACCAGCACATGGCAGCTTTTTAGCAGCATCAGGATGATGCTCCATGCGTGGCCGGAGCGGCCAGCCTGTGTGCAGACTCCTGGTGCCTCTCATGTACCGTCTTCCAACCGAGTTGTCATTTGCAACTCAGACGCCCGGTGCCTCAGGGGATCTGTTTATTTTCTTCTTTCTGCTGGACAAGATTCTCTGGCTCAACACTTCATAAAAGCAGATTTTATTTTTCCCTTCATCCCATGTGACACAGATGCAAATGGAGAACAGTAGGATGCCAGCTTATCTTTTATTTGTGCTTTTAGGTTATAATTGCAGTCTGAATCACTGACTTTTAAGTTTCGCTACGTTCTGCCTCAGCAGAGAAAGGGAGAGGAGCGGAAACAGGGAACGATCCCTTGAAGTTCAGTAACACCAAGCAGCTTTGACTTCAGACAAAAAGGCATTTGCAAATGTTCCTCCCGTTCGTTAAAGGCACAAACAATTTCCGTGATGAAATAATAAAGAGAGTTAATTGAGATGGAAGGAAAAAAAATAAATCGAACAAGAAAGGCTGCTTTGGTTCCCATGCGCCCATTGTGCCTGTGATTGTGGTATCCGTTTTTCTAGCTCTGATCTGGGGAGTTCAGAGTGTTTCACCTCACCCCCAAAAATCATCACTTTGGCAGATTGCAAAGCGAAGCTCTCCAGCCACATCACCCCGTCTGCCCCGCGCAGCCCTGCCTGAGGCTGAGCTGTCTGCCCGCCGTCACCGCAGCCGTCCCTGCTCCTGCCGGGGCTGGCGAGTCCGGCCACGCCGCCACCTGCATCATCGCATCCCGCAGGAGCCAGGGCTCTCTCGATATTGAGCCTGAACTTTGTTTTGAAGGACGCACATGTTTGATTTGCAAACTTCAGCATCCCTGCAGCATCAGGTCAGGGTAATTAGAGACCTTGTGTTAACGAGCAAACAATGGCTCAAGAGCCTAATTGACACTTCCAAGCCCATGCACGTTGCTAATTGCCAGAGCTGGACCCACAGCCCAGGGCTCCTGAGCTAATCCGTATATAACCTTTCCCATGAATAAGAGTTATCCCCTCTATTCCCAACACTGGGAAATCTCCAGCACCAGGACAGGGGGAGAAATGCAAGGGGCTGGGATGGGGGCTGCAAGATGCGAGGTGCTGAGATGGGGGCTGCAAGATGCAAGGTGTTGGGATGGATGCTGTAAAATGTAAGGTGTTGGGACTGATCCTGTGAACTGGAAGGTGTTGGGATGGGTGCTACATGCCTTTCTCCCCCATTAAAAGCCCGTCCCAAGGCTCCTGAGCAGACAATACCATCGCACACTGCCCTGCGTGCCCCCGGCAATGACCCCGGCGGACCACCCTCCTCGGAGGTGAAGGGTAAGGCGGCCGCCCCGCTCCATCAGCCCTCTCAATCTTCCCCAGACAAAGCCTGTCTCAGGGGAGGGGGTCCCGGGGAGGGGGCCAGGGCAGGGCTGTCTGGTGGGAAGCGGCAAGGCTGGGTCATGTTGCAGATAGTTTTGGTGGAGCTATGGGAGAGCGGAGGTGAAAGGGCTGCCCTCCCTCCCCACCGCCCCGGCTCGCTCCTCCTGGCCTTTGCTCCTCCGTCTCGCTGCTCCCCCCAGCCTGGCCTCGGAAACGGGGAAAACCCAGTGCAATTCATCGAGTATTTCACTCCCAGATAATTTACAGATGCAGCATCTGCCAGACACGGGGGACACTGTACTCCGCTTTCATGTCCTCCAGCCCCTTTTACAATGAGTTTGGGTTTTATCAGGCAGTTAGACTAGATGTTCATTGTATGTCCCTTCCAATGGAAATATTCTATTCTATTCTATTCTATTCTATTCTATTCTATTCTATTCTATTCTATTCTATTCTATTTTTGCCTAGAAGAACCCCAAAAAGCACTAGAAGTGCCTCTTTGTCTGATCCCAGCTCTAGGTTTAGTGCACTCCATCCAGGCAAACTGCACCGAGAAACTCAGCCCAAAGACTGGGCCTCATCCCATGGGAGCTCAGCCTTGGGCAGGGTGTGATGAAAACACCAAGCCAACCTTCATTTCTTCCCTCTGCACACAGCAGGGGCTGAAATCTGTCTCATCAAGTAAAGCCTTCCTTAAATTAGGTTGATATTATAGACTTCAGAAGTCCTGGTGACAGGATCGACACAGACAGGCTAAAGCAGACACCTGCACTCAAAGCAGAGGTGGAGGCGAAAGACAGCAAGCAATAGGAGCTTTGAAACGCCCCGAAGCGACACAGCTTGGGTATCCTGGCGAGAGACATCCCTGCAGTTCCGCCGTTATACAAAGCAACATCAGAGGATGGAAGTGGGAAATGGATGTCTCCTTCACGTCAAAAAAGAGACAAACCCCCCCTCACCAGCAAAATCCCCCCCCATTATATCTGCCAGCCAAAAGCTGCCCCACCCCAGCTGATCTCTCATCCGTGCAGAGCCCGCGTCTAATTGTGAAAATTAATTGTGGAGCGCGCTGGGTATTTACACACCCTGATGCGTGGGTTAGCGCAGCATCGCTTTGGGCTGCGCACCCAAGTTGTTGCCCTTCTCCCTGCGAGCAGAACCATCCCCAGGCCCCGCGTGTCCCCGTCCCCTACGTGTGCCCGCGCAGCGTCCGGGTGCCGCGGAGCATCCGGGCCAGGCTGGGTGCAGACCAGGTGCATACTTTCATATCAGACTCACTAATGGCCTTTCAGGTACAATATGATTATTTTCCTCTAATGGCGTGCTTTTCTCTCTTTCTTCCTCGCTGGCTCATAAAAGGCACATCATAACTACAGAGGGAGGGGGGAAAAAAAATACAACGAGGCGAAAGCTTTGCAAATTACAGCAATCAGAGAGCCTGAACCATTAGGAGCATCTGGGACTGCATTTTACATAACAGTGGACACTTTCTTTGAAACAATTACAGCTAATAATGAATTAGGACTGACTGGGCTGTAAACGTTTCAAATTGCAATTCAGAGACTGTCACTCCTCGCCATCCCCTTCTCGCTGGAAAAAGCCCTCTTAATGCTCCGCGCAAGCAGTAGGGCGGGGAGCTTGGGAGGAGATGAGCTTCTCCGCGGCCTCGAGAGCCAGGTCCCATGCCATGGGCTCAGCCTGAGCTCTGCTGGGTTTGGGATCCTGCCTCCGAACATGGCCCGTGGCAGATGCTTCAGGAAAGAGTTTACAGCACGGAACGATGTATTGGGGCACTTTTTATTTTCCTGTGTCAACTCATGGCAGTCTAGGGATGGATCAGCAGGCTGCCCTTTTCTTTTAAGGAACTACTTTCCGAAGGAACAAGGGGATGGCCCTAAGCCACGTTGGGGAGTTGCTGTGTTTTGACCCATGGGGTGTCCTGTCTCCAGCTGCCCCAGCTCCTGTGAGCCCAGCACTACCCCAAGGTCTCCAGCTCAGTCTTGTCCCAGGTTTTTGTCCCATACTATGGGATCTGGGTTGCCCTGGGGCTGGGACTGTACCCCAGCAGCGGCTCAGCATCCATCACAGGCTGGGACTTTTTCTGCCTCGTTTGGGGCAATGAGAGCCTCCAGCTGCAGGGAATTTCAGAGGTGCATGAGTTTCATAAAAACTGGAGATGTTATTGCTCTTCTTACCTCGTCTCTGGTGGTGGCACAGGCTCTGCAACGCCATTGCCTGGGAACACACCGTACGCACTCGGACAGGAGCTGTCCCCGAGCTGAGAAGTCCCCATGTTGCCCCCCAGACCCACTGGGCAGAGCAAGGACAGAACTGGGGAGTCACCGTGGCTCAGCCCACCACCACAGCTGGCACAAGCCCCTCCAGCTGGACTGCTGGTCCGCATGCTTGAGCTCCCACCACAGCTGCCCAGACAACACAGGTACCCGAACATAAGTGAAGAAAAAGACATCAATCCCTTCACTTTTGCTGGAATAAAACCCTTTCTTTAAAAGGCAGTGAATATAGCGGGGGAGATTCAGAAGCGGGAACATTTGCAGCCCCTCTGCTGGGAGTGCAGATGTGATATAAATGGGGCGATCTCTACCCTCTCAAAGCCCCCTTCTCTCCCGAATTGGCAGGTCCTAAAAGGCCACTTGTTTGGCAAGTTGGCTGCTGTCTCACCCGCCGTCTCCCAGGGAGGCACAGTGTCACCTCAGATCAATCGCACTGGCCGATGCTCATCCCTGTACCCATCTTGCTCTCGTGTCCTGTTCCCTGAAGGGTCACCAGACAGAGACCCAAGCAGAGGGGATGTGAAGAGACAGTGAGGACCCCAAATCCTCCCAACCCCAGTCCTTCTTTGGGGGAAAAGCAGCACATTCAGATATGAAAAGCGGCAAACTCAACTTTAAGCAATTCTGTCTCAGATACACCCCGAGGAATTTTTCTGTATCTATTCCTTGGTGATAACCAAGTTTTGAAATGCTTGGCGAGATGCTTCACTGTCATCAATCTGCAGAGCATGGCTGCCACCTCTTGCACCCTGGGCTCACCTTTCCTTCCACTGAATCCTGCCAGATTTGCAATAACAGCATCTCTGTCCCGTCTTTGGGAAACCTGAAACCTTGCAATAAGCATGCATGGCAAATGGCTGCCTATTTTATAGAGATGGCTCGCACCAGCCTTAAAACTCTAATTATAGAAGAATAACAAGGCTCTAAAGCTCAGAAGCACTTAGATATTATTTCAAGCCGACCAACGAGGAAGTTACAGCTGCTGTAATTAAACATGACACAGAGAAGTCAAGCATTAAACACAGGTTCATTAAGAAAGCGCAGGGACTCGGTGATCCATAAAGGCAGGACCTTGTAGTTGTGGGCCAGCTGGGGAGAAATTCAGAGAGGGGAAGTCTTGCCCATCTCCCTCAAAAAGGCAGCAGCAAAGCTACTAATTGTGTTTGCACTGATGATAACGAACTGCCAGCAGGACTTTTTGGAGCACAGCTCAGTGACAGGCTGTGGTGGGGTTCCCAGGGCATCACCCTGTGTTGGGACGCTTGCCAGGCACTGTGCAGGACCAGCACCCAGCCCCACAGCACCCATCGCTTCGCTGTTCACCTCTGCGAGCAAGCTCTGACACCCATGTGCAAAAAGAGGGGGAGAAGTTCAGGTCCTGCCTCCTCCTTCCCAGCTCCCTCCCAGCTTTGAACCCCCCGGGAGCCACGCTCCAGGTATCCCAGCCCAGAGCCCTCAGTTCCTCTCAGGAGTCTGCAAACGAGCATGCACTAATTAAGCAAGTCTCTGGGGTGGGTGCTGAAGTCCTGCGAAAGCTGGAGCGAAGAAGCCTGGGCAGGAGCCGTCTCGGGGAGCTTTGAAGGAGCAGGGAAGGAACTGCAGGATGCCACATTTTGTGGTGTTCAGTTGGGTTTTGCAGATGCAGCAGCCGTATGTCTTTACTACACCAAAAAAAACCCCAAACCTCAAGAAAATGCTCTTACTATTTGGGTGCTGCTCCACCAGCTGGTACCTCGTGCTCCCCAACCTGCTATAGCTGTGTGTAGGGCAGGATTGGGCCCACGGGTGCTGAGTTGGGATGGTCTGTAGGATGCTGGCACGGGGCAGGGCTGTTCCCTCTGGGTTTAGGGAAGCTTTTTCCATGTGGGAATTGCGGCGGCGAAGGGAGGCAGCTGGGCAGAGCAGGACCCCCCAGCTCCCCACACAGCATCCCGGGAGCAGGAGTCATGACCACAGCAGCGGGGCCATAACCCACCACCCCCCCCTCAGACCCCCAAAGGGAGAAAAACCCACCTGGGGTCATGGGGGGTCCTCCAGCCATAAACCCCTACATCCCACAAAAATAGACACTAACTCCCCAACCGCCCCAAACACCCCAAGACCTGGAAAAAACCCCCCACCCAAACCCAAGAAGATGCTGAAGAGGGGATGAAGAATAGAATAAAGGAGGGATGAACAGCGTGACCCCCCCTGACCCGGAGCGTGCAGCCCCGCAGCCCCGGCTTTGTGTGAGCCCCTTCTCCCCCCGCGCCTGCCCGTACAATCAGGGCAGCTGCCTGGAACGGGGCCGGCTGCCGCGGAGGAGAGGGCAAGGGGGCAGAGAGTAATTTATTTACTCCTTACAATGTGCTGTTTGAACAGACTCCGAAAGAAAACGGAGGAGGAAGCAACACTCTGCCAGGCGGGAGGAGGAGGAGGAGGAGGAGGAGGAGGAGGGGGATGCAAGGCTGGGGGAGATGGTCCTAAATGGATTAGAAATTTACCCTGCAACTGTGGGGCTTTAATTGATACACGGGGAGGTAGAGGGGGGAGAAGCGGTAAAATTTCCCTCTAATTGTATTAAAGATACACTAATTAGGTTGATTAAAAACAGAGAGGCTGTTTCTTTCTTTCCCCAGAAGGCCTAAGGGATGGCGACGGGGAGGGGGGGAGAAGTGCAAACAGATTGGAGGTTTTTTTTAAAAAAAAAAAAATAAGAAAGAGAAAAGAAAAGTGCTCAGCCCTTGCGAGAGGTGCAGCCGCATCAGCTGCCCAGGGCACCAGGGTGAGCAGGAGCAGTGTCCCAGGCATGTTAGGATGGCCAAAGCTTTGCTTTTCCCCCCAGAATGAGGTGCCAAGGCAGCAGGGTCACCCTTTGCAGCTCCAGTACCCCCAAATCCCAGGCCTTGCTAAGATGCGATGCCCTAAAATTGGGTTTTGCAGTTATTTTGCCCCTGCTTTGTGAAATTTTGATCAGCCTTATCTACACAAGTGTCTGTAAACCCTTGTGGGTACACAGATGTGCACATGCATTATAAAACCTCAAAACAGAGCCGGTGCTTTTGCCCCAGAGAGAATAACCCTAGAGCAGTTGTTTGAACCGCTTAGTGCCCTCACAAGTCATCCCAGCGATTAGAGGATGAGCGCAGTGAAAGCGAGAGGATGGGCAAGTTCATCATGAACACCAGAACCTCCCATTGCAAGAGGTGCTTTCCTCCTCTCTTTGCAGCTCCTAATCAGGAGTGAGTTCGGTATGTCCCCAGCCCAACAACCTGCTGACTTTTCCCAAAAAACTCTCATCCCCTGCTCACTGGTGCCGACCCTCAGCACAGCGCCCACGGAGCAGGGTCTGACAGCCCGTCTGGAAGCCTCTTCACAGCCCGTGTCATCTTACCTGGGAATTCTTCATTTGAGGAACCACCTGGCCTTTCCTTTTTCTGTAGGGAGGACAGAAAAGTACTTTTCAGCTTGGGGAAATGCTTCCCTGTGAAAGGTTTTATTGCTCGTGTATGAGGCAGTCGCTAATTGATCTTTCAAGTGGCCATGCTGTAAAATGGGAATGGCATATAAAGACCTATGACTTTAAGGGAGATAAACAATATTGTGTTTTCTTCCCCCTTCCTCTTCCAAATGACCATTTTCTCCTTAAACCACGGGATGAAGGGCAAACTCAAATTGAGGAAGGAAGCTTGATGATTTCTGTTGCTTCCATTACTGCATAATCAGGGAGTGAAACGGCAATCAACAGAACCGCCTTTGCAACCCAGCAGCTTTCAGAAAAACTCCAGTGAAAGGAAGATAATTTTCTTTGTGGGACTTTATGTTCCTGAACCACCACCTCTCTTCCGCCCTTTTTTCTGCATGCTTGTTTAGAACAGAGGAGAAGTGGAGGGCCCCGAGGAGATCACAGAATCACAGAATGTCAGGGGTTGGAAGGGACCTTTGTGGGTCATCTAGTCCAACCCTCCCACCGAAGCAGGGTCACCTACAGCAGGCTGCAGAGGACCTTGTCCAGGCGGGTCTTGAATATCTCCAGAGAAGGAGACCCACAGCCTCCCTGGGCAGCCTGGGCCAGGGCTCCGTCACCCTCAGAGGGAAGAAGTTCTTCCTCATTTTCAACTGGAACTTCCTCTGCTTCAGTTTGTGCCCGTTGCCCCTTGTCCTGTCGCTGGGCACCACTGGAAAGAGTCTGGCCCCATCCTCCTGACCCCCACCCTGCAGATATTTATGCGCATTTCTAAGGTCCCCTCTCAGCCTTCTCTTCTCCAGGCTGAACAAGCCCAGCTCCCTCAGCCTCTCCTCATAGGAGAGATGTTCCAGTCCCCTCATCATCCTCGTAGCCCTCCGCTGGACTCTTTCCAGTAGCTCCTCATCTTTCTTGAACTGGGG
>Ga0065711_1033430_pt1 | contig 25517 bp, 11 predicted proteins | sample Hoacrofraction12_FD_59098 | JGI IMG/M metagenome (GOLD analysis project Ga0065711, IMG submission 59098) | Hoatzin crop microbial communities from Cojedes, Venezuela - Epithelial fraction 12 v2 (version 2) | ecosystem: Host-associated > Birds > Digestive system > Esophagus > Crop | place...
CCCCCCAACTCACACTTCCGATATTCCCCTCTCCCGGCAGCGGTCCGCTCTCCTCGCTACGCCAGAGAGAAATGCAATGGCTTGGCGAAGGTAGACGGAGCAAAACAGAGAGAATAGTTGCTCCAGGGCTTTGAAACCCCTCAAGGCAAGGATCGGGATACAATTAGCTCGTGTCTCTGCCTCCAGTCTGAATCAATCTCCGAAATAAAAGTTAAATTAAATTAACTGATCGCACGGGCATAAAATTGATCTCCTTCGAAACGTGCATATAGATAGATGTGTGTATATATATATATATCTCGCGTGTGATTTTTTTTTTTTCCCCCGGATTTTTTTGGTGGAAAAAACCCGTCTCATTCCAGCCTCCAACTTGCTTTTTTACTCTCCTCTTGCACAGAAAAGCTGATTTTAATCGTTGTGATTAGTTTTGATGTAACGTTTCCGCGGGCGATTTCTGCAAATGGATGGAGTGTTTCTTTGCCAGAAGAGGGAAAAGCAGCAGATGATGATAATTATAAGGATTGTTGGTTGTTTCTCTCTTTCTTTCTGTCTCTCTCGTCCTTTTTATTTGCATTTAGATCTCTCTCTTCACGTTGCCGAGCTGACCTGGCATTGCCGTTGCTCTGAGGTCGCGCAACTTGTTGATGAGGATCACCTCCCAGTTTGCGCGAGGGATACGTGATAATTTGGCAGTGGAGCAACACATTTTCTGTTCCCTTGGCTATAGAACTTCCCAAATGACGTGTATAAAAATAAGCACATGGAGTCTGCTTTGCCCCAGTCGAGTCTGAATCAATGCCTGGGGGTGATACACAAACTCATTTCAAATGTTCAACCATGCAGAATTGCAGAAAGATTGAAGGAGTTGCACCGCTTTTTATTTTTATTTTTTTTTAAGCAGCAAAATTAAAGGAAAACAAATCCATGTAAGCAAAGCCAGGAATTTACCACTTAGGTTCATGTGACACCGCTCGCAAATGCTGCTAACTTTCCTTCCCCAGTTATCCAATTGAAACGGAGCCTTTTCCTTTTTTTTTTTTTCAGCCGGGAGTTTGCAGCTCCCTTCTCCTGAAGAAAACAAAACCGGGGATATCCAAATAATTTACAAATTTGATTCTTGGTCAGGGTTCGCTTATTCTACCGTTCCTCCTCCCCCCTTCCCCCCCTCCCAAATATTGCTTTGTGCAAAGCTACTGCGCATAGAAGCTGTATTAATTTTTTGCTGTTGTTGTTAAGAGTGGGCTATTTTGTCGTAAACCCACGGGTCACCTCCCATTAGTGTCACATCCTCGCGGTACACTTCTGTGAAACGGTATGTTTCTAAGCACTTCACAGTCCATTAATTCGGAGACTTTGATGACATTTCGTATGAGAAAGAGCAGGCTGTGAGGCCAAAACTGGCCAATAAAGCCCCTGAATAGAGCCAGGCATGTCCTGCGAATACCTACAATTAGCTTTTTATCATAGGGTTTTAGTATTTTAAAGAGAGTAATGCAAAATATAACAATCGCCTTTTTCTCCTAAGGCAGTTGCTGCAGCCTAAGGAATGACTATTTCTCTTGCTTACAAATACATCCAACCCAACACATTCCTTTTGTCCTTCCTCTTCTCTTGAAACCATAATAATAACATGGTAGGACTTCTCATGTAGGAATCACACTATTTGCGAATGCTTTGTTGTTGCAATATAAGGAGCACAAATACCTCAGGTTAATTAACCAGGAATGGCTGACAAAAATTAAAAGGAAAAACTTTAAGTAACCACACACTTACATGCCCCAAGAAACACTCAACATGGCTTCATCTTCAAATTTTATTTTTAATATTCTTCAGAAAACTAGTAGCGCACAAGAGGAAAAGCTCCCCTCAACCGTTCATGCCTTTTCCAGCTGGGTTTGTGTTGAACAGGGTCATTGCAACCCTCAGTAATGTTACGCAGCTTTAGCAACAGAGTCATTTTTAAGTACTTAAGTCTGGTTTACTTACTCCAAGATTCTCATGGCTTGTCAAAACGCAGTAAAGAAAAATTTTGAAGTTTGCTATGCAGATGGAACGAACAGTTTACAAGTTCAGTAGACCTGTGTCTTGACCTAACGTTATTTCTGTCTTACAGTGTGTCACCGCAAAAATATTTTATGGCTCTTTGTACGTGACTATTTTAAATGCTTCACTGCTCTTCTCTTTCTAATAAATAAATAAAGCAATGCCAGCAGCCTGGCACTCATTAGCAACCTGCATAATACAGAGAACAAAAATCAGTAAAGGAACAAATTTTAATTTCAAGCTTGCAAGTGGCTGTTATGGAGAAAGATGAAGAAAAATCGCAACGTAGCATCCTTTAAAAACGTGAAAAATACCCTTGTGCTGTTATTTTACCTGCAGCAGAGTTTATCAAATGATGTCAGCACTAGATAAGAAAAGGTGTATTTTCTTAAGAAGTAAGAAAATGTGTTTATTACCTCGAGAAAGCTCATTTGGCAAAACTTTCATTGCTGAGTCAGAAAATCGTGGGCTGAAGTCTCACATCCCATTTGTGGGACGGGGCAAATGCCCACCGGGGTAGCTTCAAACCGGTCCGGGTAGAGATTGCTGTCTCCATCTGTCCACCGTCACATTGCGATGGGGCTGCAGCCTGGGCCTTCCCTCTACACGGTGGTCAAAAATACAAACGCACATGAATAAAATGGAGGTGTTTTCAAAGAAGTCGATGTTAACCGCCACGCTGAAGTACTGTCTGCACCTCTTTTTACATGCAAGTGAAACATTTCTGTAGCACTTTCCCGGGAGAGAAAAGACCCTGGTTTTGCTTGTCCTTCCTGCTCACAGCCTTCAGGGTCCGCAGCCTTCCTTGCCTTAACTCAGGCCTGAATTTACTGCTGGTGTGGCCGTGCTCTGATCCTAGGGATGTGCTTTTGGCATCGGGAGAGTCCACAAGAGATCAATATAACCCATAAGGGCTGTCACATACATCTAAACAAGTTAGCAAGGTTTACCTTTATTAACTGCTTGGAGGTAATTTGCATACAAAGGAGAACACATTAAACCAAATTCTGTTCTGTTTTACTTGGAGTTATCTTTTTTAAAACAGGTTTACATAAAACTACATTGTGTTTGCGCATTATGAATATTTTACTGATACTGAATAGCAACCTTAACGAGCTCTAACTGAGCTCAATATTTGATTTCTGAATTTTTTCCTCAAATCATCACCTGTTCACAATTAGCCTCTCAATGTTAACAGTTTGGAAAACTGCAGCTTTTGAAGAGGCAGGTTTTCCAACGGCTGCAGATCATATGTGTCCACTTGCTAAAGGGCATTATTTCTGATTTAGCTGTAATGCTATCTGGAAACAAGTATGGAGGTCCTCAGGAAGGCCCGCGTGTCAGCTTGACCTTCTTTTGAAAGTTCCCTCCTACAGTTCCATAGGCTTATATGTGCTGCAATCTTGTTTCAAAAATATAAAGAAGAGCAGCTCAGCATGGAAATAAGAGCTGGTTGCCTACATTAGATACTTTGTCAGTGACTCTTTTTTCTTTTTAGAAAAATAGAAAGGATTTTACATTGCATTTGAAGGGGGAGATTTACAAACACAGTTTCTCCAGATTTGTTTTCCCCAAGGAGTGTTAAAAAGAATATATTTTTTCTTTATTACCAGGAACATTTTGATGCAGTGTCTGAAGAAACAGATTTTGTTATTTAGCTGTGAAATGGATTGAACAGTGTGAACCATACTGAACAGTGAAGTAGCCTAAGCAACAGCATCCCTCCTGCAATTGTGAGAATAACGGGGAATCAAGCCACAGGTCTACTGTTGGAAGGTGGTTGAACTAATGCAGCAACAAGTACTACCCTGTTTCTTAGTAGTCCTTATGTACCACTCTCACTGATGCCACATATGCCCTTTTGCGCTTAATTAAAAACCAGAAGCTAAATAAAAGCATTTACATATCCCACTACAGTTCCCTGTTGTGAGGTTGCCTCTGTCTTAGGCAATGCAAATGCGTGCAGACACAGAAGTAGTAACAGATTTCTACGTGGATCCCTTAGCTCTGGTGTCCAGATATGACAGCTCTGCCTGCCAGTCACTGTAAGAGGAGGTGATGTCTCTCTCTGCATTGCAGCACCAAAATCTCTTGAACTCAAAGCCCACACAGTTGTCTGCTTCAGAGAATAAGACCAGAATCTGCGGGTAGCTGCTTTAAGGAGACAGAGCATCACTGTAGTGGGACATGAAGCTCATTTATGTAATTTTATCATTGGTACAAAAACTGCCCGATTGAACTAGGTTCTTCTCCAGAAACATCAATTTTTAGTGTACCGTAAGCTCCTGGGAGTTTCTGGGTCCCTTGTGAAGATATGGATAATCTTACAGACTGCGTGGGTAATCGAAAGATCACAGAGTAGTTTCACAAAAAGCCTCTCTGGGTTTTTGGAGCTCTTACATGGGTGTCTTTCAGAAGCCTTCAGCACCCTTAAATCCCTCTGCCAGCAATGGGAGCTTGAGATGTTAGACCTCTAGTAAATCATGACACTTGTGGACAGGTGAAAAAAGAAGGTCTGAGAAGATTGCCTTTGAGTGTGCAGGATTGAAAATGTGAACCCTGGTGTCATCACCTCCTATATGTATATGCATTTACAATGAACTTTGGGAAATTCTGAGATTTCTCTGATGTTCTCTGCTTCTCTTTTCTGTCCCCTGTTATTCCTTCCCCTGAGAAGCAGCTCCTCTTCTTGCTCGGTGATTGCAGAGGCTTTCTGAGGGGCACAACAGGATAGTACCACACTGGCTTTATTTCCTACCTTCAGACATTTGTTGCACAGAAAATCCGTCTTTGCTGCAAAATAGGTGACAAAGGACCAATTCTGTGCAACCTGTGAGCGCAGAGAGCAAATCAGGGTTCACCTCTGCTCCTGTTATCTTTTCCTTTGACTGGATTTCCCCTGTGCACATTTGAAACCCTTTCTCCCAGTGCAAGCCAGATGTTTTATTCGGATTAGTAAGTACGCTTTGCAAAGGACTAATGCACTCTTCTGGTCACTGTCAGCTTTTCTGGACCGTGTGAAACACCAGCAGGGCTGCACATGGAAGAAACTTCAGTTGGTCTAACTGTTCAGATAAAGCCTGCAGAATTCAAGGCATCACTGATAATGTATCACATAAGATTGTACAAATTGCTCTAAGACAGTTAACTGCTCAAATCATTCTAATTAAAGACTTTGCTGAGGAAAAGGGAGTAAAGTGCATGTGTGCATGTGCTTGTATGTGTGTGTATATTGGGGGGGGGAGGCAGTTTTGTAAGGAGAAAAATAAGCATTTGATGAACTTGTTTTTGCTGTTTTATATTCCAGTACCCTATAACAAAAACCATGGTTTCCAGAGGTAATATAATCTGCCTCATGCTCAATTCATCTAGTCCAGAACCACTTGGCTTCTCTTCATGATCCTATTGCCTGAGCCAAACCTGCTCACAAGAAGCCCTGTAATACACTGGGAGTACCTTCAGGGCACCACAGAAATTTATGTTAGTGTCTCTCTTTGTGCATCCTTTGGGTGTCTGAATCTCTCAGCTTTCCTACCTATAAAAATTACTCCCTGAGCACACCTATATACATAGAGACAATAAGCAGAGGTATTTGGTGGTGTTAAATAACAAAACACATCAACAATCTTAACCTCCCGGATTTTTAACATTAAAACTGCAGTTTCAGAAGCGTTACTCGATTGTACCATGACTTTTCAGAGCAAAAATTTACTTTAGTGGTACAATACTCTCATTCAATATAGGTATATTTCTAAACACACTCTTCCAGAAGGTGTGAGATATTAGCATAATATGGTAATACACTGAGGTAGTTGTTTGAAGTATAAATTTCTACCCAATAAACCAACCTATTCAACTGACGAAGTATACCAGAGGGATACAAAATACAGTTGCAAGAGAAACTCAGGATACAAAATCTGGATTTGTATCTGTGTGTTGAATAGCCCTAGGTCTGGGAGTGCGTGTATTGGTCTGGGATTGTCAAGCAGCTGATCTGGATAAAGAAGGGGCAGATCATACAATTTGAACAGGGCTGTTATTACATCAACCATTCACAAACAGTCCATTCCAAGGGTTTAGACCTACAAATACTGATTGTAATGAGTCATCCGCAGATTTTGGAACCAGACTAATTTTCTAGACTCACTTTCTAGACTCACTGTCGACCAAGTGTATCTTTTCTAAAAGATACTTGAAAGAGATAATCACTGCCCTTCTGCTAAACCAGCAGCAACTGTCTGGAACACTCGCTTTCCAAAACAGAAATGTATTACTGTTTGTGTTGTATTTCTGTGTGACAGAAACTACCCTATGCTTTCAAAGCTATGCATGAGCTTTGAAAAACTGATGTTGCTAGTATCTCCTTGCTCTCTCTGTGTAGAAACAGGAATCTGCAGAGAGCAGCTGTACTTTCCCGTTTGGAATACTTTGGAGAAATCTGCTTTTAAATCAATGATGTTTTTCTCCTAGCCACTTCCTGAAAAGCAGCAGTTTTTCACCTCATACCAATTTTACATCATTTTAATTTGCCAGGTTTGCAAGGAACTGTAGGAGCTGGGCTACTCTGGCCGTACTTGATGGATGAGTTTAGGCAAAGGAGGAAAGGTGCATAAATGTTAAGCTACTACGTGCTTCATTCTTGGTTTGATGTGTAGAGTATATATCACAGCTGCAGTTGTAAGGATGATTTTCACGTTTTAGTAGCGTCCCAGTACTGTGTTTTGTACAAGAAACTTGTGAACACTGAGCATTAATAGACAGCAGTGGGATTTTGGGTAGTGACAGCAATCAGGAGGGGTATGAACCTTGCAGCCTCATCACTATTCTTATTTGTTCATTTCCTGGATGACAACAGCGGCTTGCCAGAAGCTCATCGATATTTTAATCCATGCCCTTCTGGTCCTGTCACAGCTGCTAGGGGGACATGAAGAGACCTACAAGTGTAAAGAGGATTTTAGTGGACTGCCTGTGAAAATAGACACAGTCATCTCCTAAGGCAAGGGCTAAGGCTGAAAATGTCTGCCAGGGAAAAACGCCCATCTGGCAAAACTCTCCCCCTCACGCCACAGTCACTGAAAATTGCTGCGCTAGTTCATGCAAAGGCAATACTCCCGTATATACCTCCAGGCATCCTTTCTCCAACCCCGCCAGCGTAAGACAGATGTTGAGAGGAGTCCTACCTTGTCAGCCAACCTCCTGCTAGCCTGCTCTGGGTTTTGTTGTTGTATTTCTTCCAGTCTTCGGCCTTCTTGTGAGTGACTGAACCACGGAGCGTACACATGAAAGGGGAGCCCCTGGAAAAGAAAGGACATGATGATCACCAAATATAAATCCAAAGACAGTTCAAGGAAGGTGGCACAAAAGAGGCATCTCACAAGTACACATCGGCAAGCGAGCATTGCTGCTGAGGCCGCGTCCTATACTAGGAACACTCCCCTGACAGATATAACAGCAAACTGTGCTGGCGAAGAGTCGGTGGGCTGATGTAGCTGGCACAGCTGCTGGTGCAAAGAAAGGAATAGGGCTCTGTGTCAAGGCAATGGACTGCCTTCTCCTCTCTCTGCAGCTACAATACCTGTGCGCACGAATAGCTGCTCAAAGTGAAAAGTGAGCTCTGTGGGTGCACTCACACTGGCAAAACTGGCTTTATCCCTCTGTGTCCTGCACTGCTCTTCCCCAGCAGGAGATGCAGAGTTTTGCTAATTTAGCCACCCTTGCTCTCCTTACACCAGCCAACAGAGAAAAGCAGTATCCAAAATGATCAGGAAAGATCACAAATACTGAGGAAATATTCCTTCTGCTTTGCCCCGGGATTTGCTGCCTCTTATCAGTGGCTTGGCCATGACATTGTCTCTCTTGCTTTCTCTCTCAGCTTTAAAGGATGAAGTTCTCAATTTGCCTTTTTAACTCAGGGGTCAACTAAACCACCGACATCGATGTCTAGGACAGGAGTGATCCTCTCTCAGTTATTTCTCTGTGCTACCATGCAGATAGACATGGAAACATATTGACTGTGACTGTGCAGCAAATTGAAGACACACTTAAAGTAACATCAGCGAGGTCACTGAGAGAACCTTGCCAATGTATGTTACCTTATGCTCATCCAAGGTAAATTTCATTCGATCATCAGTCATCCCCAAATTCAGGATACACCAATGGTTTTTAATTCATCCCAGGCTTTTCAAAATCCTCCTCAACTACGTGGGACAATGAGTACCGTCAGCAAGTGTCACTCGCTGTTTATTTTCCTCTGCCAGCTCACTAGTGCAAACATTTGTTGAGAGCTGTTTCGGTGTCCGCTTTGGGAGCGCTCCATTCTCCCTTCTTTTTCACCAGCAGCTACAGCCCCAAACCTGAAGGATGCTGGACACCCCTGGCGAGGTCCTTGGGCTCCTTTGACAGCTGTGGCAGGGCAGTTGGTGTGTCCAGCCCTTTTCAGGAACAAGCTGAACTCAACCAGGTGTAGTCTGTGTCACGGCTGGGTTTATTTTTCTTCTGGTATTTATTTGCTGTGGCACGCCTTAGAATTTATTGGTCATGACTTCCCAAGGAGCCGAGTGTCCCTGCTTCCCTGGGAGAATTGTGTCAGTACTCTTTCAGCCGCTGTACAAACATTGACTAACTAGTCCTTGCAATACCCCCCCCAAGATAGGAAAACGAGGCAGAGAGATTATATGACTTGCCCAAAGCCACAGAAGGAATAAGTGTCAGGCTTATTATGAACAGGGCATATAGATCAAAGGAAATACAATGAGAACTCAGGGTTCCTGTCTCCTGGTCCTCTTTTTATAACAGAGAACAGCACTACTTTGCTACTGTACAGCTTTTACAGGATTTTTTAGTAAGGGATCTTGTCAAAAGCTTGAAGGAAATCCAAATAAATCATCTTAACTATCCTATATTGGTGCAAATGACTTATGTTTGTGAAGGGAACTTGCACGCTTGCCAGCTTTCAGTGAGAAACAATGTCGTAAGATCACCAAGGCATAATCTCATTCTCGAGTAAAGGTAATACAACAACTTCCCTCTATGGCTGTAGCTATGCAGCTGCGGGTTTGTGTTTTTTGACGTGTTTTAAATCTTCTATTCTTAACTAATTTAGTTGCAGAACTATACTAACTGGAAGGTTTAAGCTGCAAACTTCCTTGTAATGAATGCTTGGCTGTTTTAATCATAGCACTTCAGGGAATGAGGAATTTGCAAGTAGATGCATACTACACACCACCAGAACACACCATCTTGTGCACTACAAATGTGGTGCACTTGTTACTTGGTGCTCTTCAGTGATTTGTCCCAAGAAAAAATCATCTTCATGTCAAACTGAAGTCAATAGCAAAGTTCCTATAGATTTAAATATCTCAGGTTTGTACTTCTCATTTCTATTTTCATCTCTAAATTCACTTTAATGAGGGGATCATATCACAGATCCAAAGTGTAAGCTTGTGGAAACAAACATACTGCAATTTCATATTACTTTTAGTACTGGTAACAAATATGTTGTTTTACTTTTTTGGGGGGTTTTAAACATTACCTATTTTTACAGGAACTCCTTTACAGGAGTAGTAGTACTGAATACTCTTCTGCATACATCTGTCTGTGTGTATATATACATACGTATCTCTATCTTTGAGCAACAGACAGAGTCAAAGCTATTTACAAACCCCTTAGTTATGCATTTCCTAATTTTTAAATGATGAGCTATACAATAAGTGCTCTATTCAGAATGGCTTCTTCCTACTGTGTTTCCTAAAATGGTTTCTTTTTCAGAGAAAAATGGGAAAATAGGAAAGACGGCTGGGCAGATTGTGGAAAGAATTGCAGGAAGATATGGAAATGCCATACTCTGAAGTGGCTGGGTTGGATCACAGACTACCTGAAGGCTCTCTCAAGGTCCAGGTGCCCGTCCCACTGCTCAGCCGTCGTGTGTTTTTGGGTGACTGCAGGCGGCACCCATCCCTGTACGCAATGGGATCTCCAGTGATGGGAGGTGACCTGTTTCCTGACTACCATTTGGAGATGATCTTGTCTTCTCAAAGGGTGTTTTCTTAATTTGCCTTGCTGGATTTTGCTGCGTGACGGTATTTGATTACTTTTTACTGTTTCTGTTTGGTGTGGGAGCATGCCAATCAGCTGCTTCTTTGAGAGACTGCTCATAATAGTGACAAGTTCATTCACCGGTTTGAAGAGCTTTATTTTGCCCTTCAGTCTGCTAATTCTCTTGCACTTTTAAACTTTACACTAAGAAATTTTTATTCAGACACTATTTTCTGAAATCATATTATCAGTGGTCTGACTTAATCAGTGAACATTTACTCCTCAGTTCCTGTATCAAGTCACTGAACTAGCTAAACACTTAGGCAGGGACTTAAGTCTCATTAAATGCAATGATACTTAGGCACATGTTAAAATCGCTTTGATGAATGGAGGCCTAAAGCCTCTATATTGTTATTACACTAGATTAAGCCGGCAATTAAAATTTGCTGTTTGGAAAAATGAGTTATTTCTGACATCGTTAGGATGAGCATGCATTTAAGCATACTTGCTACCATATGACTTGACAGAAATGCACGTTACATTCCCCCAGCACAAAGTGAAAATAAACAGCAGCAAAAGGGAAAACTCTTGCTTGTGGGCATGCTGGTGTTTCCAGAATGTCTGGATCACAAGGTTTTGGAAAAATGTCTCTCCCAACCAGTCATGTATGAACAGGCAAAATAAGCTGGGAGTAGGTAAAATAGTTGCTGTCACTGCTGTGTTGAATTTTGTAGGTAATTCTGTACCAGGTTACGTTTGACTGTATAGAAAGCATCACCCATAACGTCACTCGCCATGTCATTCGAGCATGGGGTTTGTAACACAGCTAGATTCATAAGTCTGTTAGCTATAGTGTTTAAATAAACACAGTCCCTACCTGTTGGTTTGGGTTTTTTTTCCAGTTTCTTAGTGCCTGGCTATACCCCATACACTCACAGGGGAATGCCTAAACCCTCCTAAACTTTTATTTAACTTTGCTTCTGCTGAGCTTCATTTCAGATATGAGAGGAATCCAAAAGGTAGGCCACACTGTGCCATCCCAGGCACATTTTGGCAGGTGTTGGCACAATTTCCAGGATTCCTGGGGACTGCAGATCCCCTGCAGACCCGGGCAGGGCTTTCGATCCTTTCCACCTCCCTGGGATGAGAGGTTAGCTGGCTCACCTTGTTTCCTAATTGTGCTAATTCTTTGCTCTTCTGCTGTGCTTCCTATCTGGAGAGTGCTGTTTTTTCATTATTTAATTTGTGGGTATCCTGAGTGGCAGACGTTGCCTCCTTATGTTCACTTTCCCCCCTGCTTACAAATGGTATGAGCTGAAAACAGCTAAAAGGTGGACAAGTAGATCAGAACTGTGTGGGTACAGAGAGTAAGACAAATAGGTGTAAGAAGGAAAATTTTGCTTGTGTTGGATGAATTTGGTCAACACCTTATGGTGTGCTCTTTGATTTGTTACTCTGACACCAAAGCCTTTAAGAGAGAAAAGGGGACTCATCTGATTATGCCCAGCTGACTTCAGCAGCGATTTGTTTACTAAGTTGGCAATACCTTTAATTCTGGATAACATTTCCCTTGTAAATGAGATTAATACACCCAGTGTGAATGTGTAAGTGTTGCTTCATTCCTCACTCCCTTGCTGTCACAGCCGCACTGATGACATCTTCTAGGAACCAACAAAATCATCGTGAACTCATTGTGAACGAGTGACACGGCAGAGAGCTAATGCAGTGAAAGGGGCAGCTGCACTAGTTGAACTCAAGGCCAGTGCATGTCCACTGACACTTTGCTTCCATGGAAATGTATAAATAGTAGTAAGATGATTTTATTTTTTAGGATGCCAAAAGGAAAAGTAAGGTCCAACTACCTGGTAAATGTTCCAGGGCAATGGTGAGCGCAGCACACGGTCCTGCAGGATGGAATAGCCTCATGCCTGGCTCATGTCAATGACAGCACAAGGTTATCAGCACCATCATCTGTCACTCAGCTCCAGCACAATCAAACCAAAAAAGAAGGGATTCTTCTTCTGATGTAAGAAAACAGCTCAGTGTGCATCGTGGAAGCTTGCCCCTGCCAGATGCTTGCCGCTTTTTATTGCCCATTTTCCTTATCATCGCAGATATTAAGGTTCAAATATGAGTTCTCATTTGAGAATGACCATGTGAAATGACAAGGAGAAACTCCCAGTGTCACAGTTATCTCACTGAATGGAGACTACAGCATCAGAAATGCAGGCTTATGGCTTGCTTCAGAACAGAGCGGCAAGGGAAACCCGACTGGAAGTAAAATCTTGTAAACATACAAAAATGCAGTTAATGTAAGCATTGGCTTGAGTTGAACCAGAGGTTTAAAATCCTTCACTCTAGTCCTGCTTGACTTCTTAGACCTGAACCACCATTATATTTTTAGCACTGGACTGGATGAGGTAGCTCACGACAAATTAAATCAATAGTGTTATAAAATGATGGAGTTTCCATAAGCTGCTCCTGCTTTTCTGGGCCAAAACCTTAGGAGGCATCAGGCACCCTCTGTAAATAAATCATTCATCATGGAGCTTGCTTTTACTTTTGTTTTTGGCTTCCTAATAAGTAAAATCAATCTAACATTATTTACACAGGCACGCCATAAATGAAATGGTCTGGACTGATTTATTTCGTCTGAAGATCTGGCCCATTATTATTTGTGTTAAAAAAATCAATGCGGAAAGAATCCTTACAGTTCTTTAAATTTCCCGAAATGAACTTAAATTATGAAAGAGGTGTGTGAGAGGAATTACAGAAGAATGGAAGAATGAGTATCTTGATAAGTAGTCTCACCCCCCTCCCCCCACCCAGACTATCCTTAACATGACTTCTTTTAGCATGTGCAATAGCAAAAATCCCTTAGACTAACCTGCCATAATCGTCCAGTGGAAGTTACTGTACTGCGATTGTATAGTTTTACAGTGGAATCTACAGTGTGATCATAAACCAGCCTTGTTGTGTCCTAAATTTTACAGCACAAAGATTGCTTGGAGGAATAACCCTTTTTGTTTGGCACACTGGAGCCCAGATTGCCATGACTGTGGCTCATGTTTTGTTCATGTGTATACATATGTATATATTTTCACTTTCCGCTCTTTTTCATTTCTCTTGAAGCACTGAGGCTTGTGTATTTGCTAGTTTTAAATTTCTGCAGCAGGGGAGCTGAGGAGTTTGCTTTTAATTTTTTTTTCCGTTTGTTCCCTGAACTCTTCTTGCAGTTTAACAAGTCAAATACAAAACACGGGGGGAATAAACATCCACATGATGGTAGCGTGCGTGATATGGTATCATTGATTGGATATACTGCACTGGAACATCACACAAAAGAGCCTGTAACCAAAAAAATTCAGTTGCCTGGAGCTTTGAGCTTTCAAATTAGGGTAAAGAGGTTCCCCTGATAACCAGCAGTGTTGGAGCTTTCAGTATTATTTAGCTGCCCAGGCATCAGTAATGGTTTTCTTTTAGAAGGGCCTGGAGACCTAACGCACTGGTGAGGTAACTCACCTGCCCACTCAATACTTTGGGATCAAAAAGCCTATCTAAAAATCTTCAGTTCACCAAGCATAACTGGGAGCGAATGCGACTCTCCCTTCTTCAACACTATCTCCGTCTGTGCAGCCTATTTTGCATCAAAAGATCCATTTGAAAGTAGAGATCCCTTAGAGCTAAATATTTTAAACTGACAGAAGAATTTCTAGTGGCACACCAGCCTAAAGCCATATTTTTATGAGGACATCACTTTCTGTTTCTAAGCTTCAGTATGCACTCATGCTTCCTCATCGCCAGGAGCCATGCCACATCAAGTTGCCTCCTCCCAGCTTTTATGTTTTTTTAATGGAGTCCGGTTTTATGCCTAACTATGGCTATCCCCCTGACAAATTGTCAGACACCTATGTCTCTAGGACGAAGGTGTCCTGGTGTGGCACAAGCCAGACAGGGCATTGTAGGTGTTATTAAAAAAATAGGCGGGACATCCATTTTTTAAATCTGATTATTCTTGAATGTAGGGAGGGATTTGGGAAAAAAAAGAACACATATGAAAAAAAGAGACAATATGAGCAGTGTTTAGTCCTTAAGTATAAGATATGAACCAGAGACAGAGAAGACAGTTCTCTCCTCTCCCCGGAGAACTTTGAGTTCAAGGGCCTGATCCTGTACTGCTTGCCACCTCGCAGCGTTGCTGTGAAGGGGAGCTGTGCTGGACCCTTGGCACCAGCAGTGCTTTGCACGACCGCCCTTGGGTTACAGGCTCCTTGGGGCAAGGCTCCCGACTCCTTGTACGTCTTCTTCAGCTCTGAGTAGACTGCGTGCACTTAAATAAACCACAGTTGCTTTGGTGTCTGGCTAGAGCCTGACAAGTCATACTGCTGCGTTTAAAGAAACAATAATGGACCTTCCCCAATTTCATACCACGGGAAAGCACTGCTTTTACAGTAATGAAGCTCATTTTTTTTCCCAATGAAAAGGCACCAGGGTTTAGCTGCGCCCTCATGGTGCTGGGGAGTTTAACATTAGTGAAAATATTCTGAAGGACTAGCACAGGTTTTCAGTCCTAAAAATTCTGCATCCATCAAAGAATGTAGGAATTTTTATGTTAAAAGAAGAAAGATGTGCTGTTATAAGTCAGCAACTTAAATGCCTTTATCTATACAGCCTGCAAGACATCTGCAGAACATTCAGCAATTAAATATGCCCCCAGCTGAACAATAATGTTGCTGCTTGGTCTGCATATAAATTAGAGTGTGTTAAGGCTGGGTGTTCAAGCTGGGCTCTGTTGTTGTCAATATCCTATGCCATAAGCTGCCCTTGGAATCACCCTGGAGTCTGCAAAGGGCACTTGTAAAGGTCCCAGCCACACATCTCTTTCTCCCTCACCCCAATAAAACAGAGCACAGAACCCTGAAAGAGGGATACATACTAATCATTCATCATCTCAGATAGCTTAGACTGCCTCTCAGCCTGCCAAAAGATGTCTGTTTGGGAGGGATAGAGGAAGAAGAAAGAGGGCATGAAGTATTTTACCTCAAAGTCCCCACTCCATGTGAGTACCAAGCCATGCTGGGAGCGCCTGGAGAATCTCACCTCCCACCTCAGCACCAGGCTTTCCCAGAGGTGCCACCATGCATGGAGATTGGCTTTTAGACTGCCGAACTCACTGCAGCTTCCCCTGCTTGGCAATTTTGGCTGAAGGGCCAACAGCCTGTGTTTTTTGCCCCCAGCAAACAGCCTGTCCAGCTGCGGTTTTGTGCTCGCAGGCACACGTACGTGGAAGAAGCTGGCCAGAGAAGTGCTGCTTTTCTTCCACTGCATCATTTCTGAGGGTGACTAGAGGATGTTGCCACAGCCAGCTACACATCAAATTTTTACTACAAATATATGTTTTCTTTAGTGCCTTCTGTGTAAGGATCCCAAAGTATTTTAAAGATGTTAAGGTTTTTCATGAAGCTGCTGTATTGCTGTAGTGAGGCAGACACCCTGGGGAAGGAACTATAGGTGCCCACTCATATGTACAGCAGCAACAGCTGCAGTTGCTCAAGGATTAACAGCCCTTGCTCTGGTCGTTGGCCCCTCTCCTCTGCCAGAAGTCACCCCTTGCAGGAGCAGAAGTAGTGAGACAGATGCCTGTCCGTGTTTCGGTGGCTCCTGTGCAGGCTGGTGCGATGGTGCGCATCCATCCTCATTCCCCAGGGAAGCACAGGGAGATGGAGCAGCGAGGTGCTGGCACATGATGCTTTCTGCTCGGAGGCAGGGCCAGAGAGCATGGGTGGAGAGCTGGGGACACTGACATCTGCAGCAGCAGGGATGAGATTTGCCAGAGCTCATCTTTCAGGACCCTAAGGCATAAACTTCTGCGATGACTTACACCTCCCTTATGACTGTAGGAACTTTTTGCTTACATTAAATTGCCTTGAGATTAAAAAAGGGAAGAAAAAAAAAAGAGCATTCAGTTTTGCCTGTTGGAGCTTATCCGCCCACAGAGCAACAAAGGCCACATTTGTATCTGAGAAAGAGAAACACTAGCTTGCTCATTGCTCGCAGTGGTAGCTTTGTGTGGATAACCCGGAGAGCACAGGAAAACACATAGCTACGTGGGCACAGCACCTTGTGTGTTAACTGGGCTCAGGCACATCTGGTTTTATAGTAAAAAATTCAGTTGGAGCTCTGTCTTCTGGGCTTAGCTTTCCATGTCACTTCTCAGCAGGAAAGAGCTGCTTATTCTGTGCCTTGAATCTAATTTTAACAGCACCTTTCTTTATAAGAACTACAGAGTATCTGTTTTCTTTCAGCAATTTTATGGCAACAAACAGCTTATACCTCTCTTTCCTTGTCAGCTTTTTTTTTTCCCCATTCCTTTTTTGGGCTATTTGAAAAGAAGCCCTGAATTTAGCCTGGTAGAGACAGCACTTGACTTGTTAGAGGTGATATAATGGGAGAAAGGGACTTGCAGTATGCAGGGTAGCAGCCCTGAATGTCTTGGTAACCATATAAGCCTCTGGGAGAAAGGTACAGAAATATGCAGAAGCAGTAAATATAGTCAGGTATGCATAGGGCAACTACAGACCATTAGCTAGGGACCCATAATGGAATATTGCCATCTTTAAAGGCATTTTTGTTTCTACAATTTTTATGACAGTTTTATGGCAATTCTGTAACTACTGTACTTCTTTGCTTCACAGTGATTCTTTTTTATCTCTTGAGATTATTCCAGAATGTTAGGATGTAATATATGGAGAGAAGAGCAATCACTGCATAGCAAGCTACACATAAAAGAGTCATATAATCAATTGCTCTGATGTCATAAAAGTCACAGTCCACTGATCTGATGTCACTGTGATGGATTGGGACTTTTAATGCTTCATTTATGGCATTTAAAAAAAAAAAGAGGAAGGGTGGTTATGTCAAAACACATGCCATTCTTAATGTGGCATTAACAGGGCCAAATGGGATGCAGTGATATTTATTTATTTGACTGCAGAAGTGTGATCCAAGTTCAGTGTTAACAGCATAAATGTGGCTACTTCTCTGCGCTTTCAGAAACCAGTGGACAAGGGCCAGGAGCAATGAATATTTACTCCAGCCAGGATCTCCTCCAACGTTTTAATTAATAATAAGGGAACTAAGGGCTCAGCCATGACTTTGCCCCAGGTCAGGGGCAGCACATGCCTACGCTACTCCAGGAGCAGCCTGGGAGGCTGTGACTGGTGGTGTTGCAGTCTGCTCCTGCTTCCCAGATGCTTTGGCAAAGGAAATACCCCTGGCTTGCCCTTCCCTTACTTGCAGCAACCAGCACTTGGGGAGAGGAAGAAGAGCGGGGGCTGGAACAAAGGTCTGCAAGTATTTTCACGGACAGAGCTGAGTGGACACAGCAGTCACACAGAGGTGGCTCTCCTCACTTCACTGTGGTCTGCGGCCAGGGAAAGCTGCTTGAAGGGGAATGTGTCATGGCCCCTTGTTTCCAGGTGAGACAGGTCAAGATGGGTCAAATGGGGCCATAAGATGCAAGGCATCCATAGGTCACATACTGTTAGGGTCTAGGACTAGAAAAATGTCCTGTTTTGGTTTCTATACTCCTGAGGCCACAAGGCCTTTGGAAAGGCGTGGGCTGGTACCATTTTCACGGTCATTGTGTGGTGAGGGGAGGGAGTATATTACTTTTTCAAGGGAGGAGCTTGAGGCTGGCATTTCCCATCTTGGCAATCAGCCACGGTCCTCTGCTGAAACACATCAGGTGGCTGTTTCTGCTCAAACTTCTATCGCCCTGGTCTTTGAAAGTGTCACTGACAGGTTTTGGGGTCTCTGCATGCTGGGGACAGGCACATGTTCATGACTAGGGCCAGCTTGTGAGTCCCAGAATCTGTCCTGGGCCTGCAGGACTTGGTTTAATTTTGACTCACCCTGAGAAGCTTTTCTTTGCAACCTAGAGGACTGCAAAGATGAAGTTACTCTTTAGCAAATTCCACAGCCATGAAATCACCGCGTACATAGATGTTATGCGCAAGAGCACCACTACCTCAGTTTGCGAGAGGCATTCGAGTTTTTGCACCTGGCCAGGCTTACGTCTGGAAAAAACCAACTTGAGTCATTCCCATGCAACAGTCTTGCTCGTCCTGGCTGCAGTTAAAAGGTGATCCTTGTCACATTGCCAGAGACATCATCACTCTTCTGCCAGTGCCGCTCTTAGCTCCCCTCTCCCTCCCTTCACCTCCGCTGCTCTCCAGCTTCCGCTTTGCTTTCGCTCCCTTGCCCATAAAGTCCCCTCAGCTTAAGAGTGTCCCTCTTGGCTCAGAAAGAGCAAACGCCGTGCCCTTGGGAGAGTTTCAAGTAGGCTCTCTAGGACATATCTGCCCAGTGCTGGAAGGGGCCATGGGGCCACAGCCTGGTGAGATGAGGCATCCCCTCCACAGTGGGACTGTGAGTGGTCTCACTCAGAGCCCAGCACCCGCTGGCCTGGGAACAGAAGGTCTCACTCACAGAGCGGGGTCCTCTGACTTCACTTGGAAACCTTCTGCAGGTTCCCTGGACAAAAGCAAAGCGGTTTGTTTGTGTTCTGGCACTGTGAATCCTCTGAGGCTCAGGAGCAGGGCTTGCGCTGCCACCAGAAACCCCTGACAGAACCATTGCCCTGCACTGCTCTGCATCTTCCCCGAAATCCAGTGTATTTTCTCCTCCTAGGAGGCAAAGTTGGAAGAGAAGCCAAGACAAGGGATCCATTCCAGATCTCTGTATTAGTGTTTATTTTTTTCACCATAATTTTTAAAGTATCATACAGTCCCTTTCCTTCATGTTGAAAGCAGGGTAAGAGAACTCCAATTTCATGCCCTCAGGCCTGAATAAAAGAATAAAAACAACACAACATTTGCATCTGTTTAACAGGCTCTGTTCTAGAAGTCTCCATGAGGAAAAGTACGTGGGGGGGAAAAGCCCCATCACTCCAGGTTAAATGTAGCCGTTCAGAGAGCACTGCAGGAAGGAAAGGCAGAGAAGAAAATTATTGTCATAAATGACCTAAGAATTCATGGCCTTACGACTGCAAACACAAAGTCTAAAAAGGTTACATTCTCTTGCTTCTCTGCCTACCCCCGATATCAATGAACATCAGCTAAAGGTGGCTGAAGAACCAATTTCATGCATCTACTGTAGAAGGAAATGAACTGAGCCAAGGGCAAAAATAAAATTATACAAATGTTATTATAGACTAGCCTGCTTCTGTCCTAGTTTAATTCAAATTTCAGTGCTGCAGGCTTTGCTGCTGGCAGTAGCCTTCCTGAATAAATCAACATTTGCTTACATCTAAATTATTAGAGAAGCATGTGACTTTGTTTATTGTATAAATTATACGCAAGGTTAAAGCATTAACTGTTCAACTGGCTTTGTGCAGCCACACAATTGCTCCCACCCCCCCAACCTTTCTCCCCCAAACACCATTTTGAGATTGAGCCATCCAGAGAGGGCTCCGTGGGGGCTGCCGGGCAGGAGCGCGGCTAAAGGCACAATTTCGGGGCCTTTTTCTCCATTGCGCTGCCCTGGGGGAAATCGTTTACTGCTGTGCGGAGGGGGATGTGGAGCACCCTTGTGCTGACTGGGTAGGGCTTCAGACCTACTTTGCGGGGCCTTTATAGCTGCAGGAGGTGATGTGGAGAGCAGCTTTCGGTGCCTAAGCACATTTACAGGCACGAAGAAGAAACCTGCTGCTATCAGGACTGTTGTGGTGGGTGAAGGGGCTCCCCTCTGCTAGGGTCCTGGCTCACTGGGACCACAGCCACTTACGGGCTCCAGTGAGTGTGTCTGTGCACGAGCCCCAGACTCCCCATGGGTTTTCTAAGCTTCACGGTGACTGCTGCTGAATTTCAGGTGGGAAGATGCTCACTAAGAAACCCAAGCAGCTTCATTGCTGTCACCACACACGTCCCAGACCTGAAGGAGCCAGGGGCTGGTGGGGCAGCCCACAGTGCTGTGGCCAGAGCCCCGACTCCCGGCTGCCAGCTCTGGGTCTGTGTAGTAACAACTGGTATGGTGCCTCCCAACCCGACTCATTTTCCATAGCTGCTTTCCTTACTGCTCTCCAGTTGGTAAAAGAAGCAGTTTGCTTCCCCTTGGAAATACAATCCCACTGCAAAGAAAAGCATCGCTGTAATAGTGCGAAGCACTGCAGCAGTACAACTTCAAACTGCAATATCTGGGATTATTGCTATGAAGTATTGAAGGATCCTCTTTTCAAAAGAAAGCAAGCAAAAAACCCCGAGGAGCCCTTCTCCCGCAAAGCCAGTACCATCTCATAGACCAGTTGATACTGTGCTTTTTGCCACAAGTATATCACCACATAGCAGCTGAGTAAATCTTTCCCACGAAGGTATCAGATGCCGCTAGCTCAGGGTCTAGGATATGGAATCCAAATAAATGTCTCCCAGGTTCCTGCACTGAAATACTATCAGGAGGTTTCTGTGGCCAGATTGAACTGAATAGTTTATTTACATTTCATTTACACTTACAAATTAATATACGCTTTCAATGCTGTTAAAGGGCCATTGAACAGATCTGTAGTTTTATATTCAGCACCAGGATGTAATTTCCCTATCACTAAAATTGTTGTTTGTTTTTCTCCACACTTGATTATTATGGAAATTTCACAGTTCCTCAGCTACAGTGATGTCTAGTGAAATGAGCAGGCCACTTATGTGGAATTTTTTTCAAGCGTCCTTACTCTTTTCCATTTATGCTAATGTTATTTCATGCTAGTAGGAGGCTATATTTTGCTTTGATACTATTGAAACCTGGCTAACTTGAGTAAACGGAACATTTTTATAATGCTTTCTGGAAATGATCTAACACAGCAAAACCATCTCCATTAAGAGAGTGGTTTCGGAGGAGACTCTGCTTCCCCGCCCTTCAATCCAAAAGCTGAGAAATCCTTTAGACATAAATTAATTTTGCTGATTCCTTTTCCTATTTTTGTTCTTTGTAAATGATAACTTACTGTGTAATTTAACTATGCTGCAAGGAGCTCTTCTTCCAAGAGGAATTTGGGAAGCATATATTGTTTACCTCAGCCTGTGAACATGAGGTTTACAAATCCCGTTACCAAATAATGGGATTGGAATTCCTATTTCAATTTTATGCATCCTCTCGCAAAAAAAGAGCCCTCCTTCTCCCTCTTGAATAGCTGAGATCTTCCTTTTCTGTCAGAAGGGGCTCTGCGTTTAGATAACCTGTCCTGATTTCCTTCCTGAGGATTGCCACAAACCTCAGTGGAGCTGTGCCTGCAGACCCAGAGCATGATCTTTAAACACAAGAAATTCACTTTCAGCCTGAAACGTAAACTAAAGTGAACTCCAGCTCCATCACCTGAAATGTATATCAGATCTGTGAGAGGGGACTAGCTGATTGAAAAGACTCAGTGCAGAAAATGTCATTAATATTTAGACATTCCTAACTACAGAGTAAGGCTGTCTTCTACAATTGCTCAGCTCGAACCTGCCTTCGGAGCCTCCCACCCCAGTGGCACTGAAAACAGCACTGAGGAAAGTGGTTCCAGGTTCCCTGCACGCACCCCGCTGGGCAAGGTGCCCGTGAACCCCGTGGCCGTTGTGGGGGAGATGTCCCAACCCAAGTGAAGTCTTCCTTGGCCTCACGCTGCTGCCTCTGAGCTCTCACGCCAGGGATAAATCTGGCGCAGCGATGTCTTCCCTCAGTCGGAAAATTTGCCTCGTCTGACTGACAAGCCTGGGCGCCGAGGTCAGCTGGGAGGCCTGGCTGAACAGAAGGCTGTAATGAAGACATTTTCTCTCTCCTGGCTGACCTCCTACAGCCGACAGATTTGAATAGCCTCTTCCCCAGCTGACAAAATGAAATACAGGCTAGTAGAGATCAAAAGCACTTACCATTTATCTATCCAGTTATTCATAAGGTCCCTCATCACCATGGTATCTGAAAGCCTCCAGTGAACTGGGGAGAGTTCCTGGGGGCAAAAGCCTCCAGTGCTTCCTCACAGCAATCAAAATTGCTTCCTGAGGGTTTTTTTTCCTTCTTTCTCCTACTCAAAATCTTCATCCATTACTGCGGATCATTGTGGGGATTAAAGGGAAGATTGAATCAACTGGGCAGAAGGCTTTGGTTGAATTTGCATACACTCTCGTCCGGCTGCACTGTTACAGCTTCTGATCAAAACACTTATTTTAAGTGTAAATAAGTGGCTGAAAAGAGGAATTAAAAGTTCCCAACCACAAAATCCTATGTAAGAGGAAACCCACAGAGACAAAACTACCATTTTAATACCAAGACTAGATGTGTTTTACACACTGAAAAGACAGGTAAGTGCACAGATGAAATATTTTTACAAAAAGAATACAGAATTTCCCAGTGGGAGTTTTCTCCTTCCTTGCAATTTGCACAGTGCTTTGACGGTCCGTCACACAAAGCCAATAACTCAGTGCCGCTACTATCAGGGAAACAAAATGCATGTTAGGTGAGTGCCTCGGCAAATGAGCCTCACTGGGGATGGAGGCAGTGGCAGGGGTTCTGGCAGAGAAAGGCGGAAAGATCGTTGGTTGTGACAAAGGATTTTAAACGCTTTGGTGAGGAAAAAAATATCTCTGACCGTGTTTCTGCTTGGTTAGATAGTGTCCTGTTCTGTACTCGTCCAGCGCTCCCAAGCGTGTGGGACCAAACGAGGGCTGTGTGTCATGGTACGGGCAAATAATGCTGGGCTTAACATGTTTGTCTGAGCACTGGGGGCTTGTGCTGCGAAAAGCGTGGCGGGCATCGCATGGGTCCCCAGCTGCCGCTCCAGGCTCCTGTCGGCCATCCTCACTGGTTGCCCCAGCCTCATCTAACCCACCGCCATCTTGGGGGCATCAGCCAGCTCTGTGCAGGCAACTGCGTCACGCCTCTGCCTCGGGAACTCCTCTCTCACCCAGCTTCGGTGCCAGCTGCGGTGAGCAAAACACAGGGAAGTGCTTGCCCACAGCATCAGTAAATCCTGATCTTCTCCTTTTATTCTGGGCATTGGGTTCATAGCTGGAGAAGACCTGACATGGCCAATAACACATCTTTGGAATCCAACACTCTGTCTTGGCTCAAAAGCTGACAACTCGATACTATTGAAATTCTGTCAAAAATCTTCATGTTTGCCTGCCACCAGGCTCTATAAAGCATAACCCTTTCAGTTGCTAGAATTAATCCCCCTGAATAGTCAATGCTATTGAATAAATACAGTACCAACTCTAGCAATTTTTCATGAGTTTTACAACATTGAGCATTTGTCTTAAAAACCCCACTCCTGAAGACATTGTTGCATACAAATTTCAAGACTCTTTTAGAGCAAGTGGGAATAAAAAAAAAAAAGAAAACAAATAAGTGTATTTCTTTAAAGAAATTCCTATAACTTTTACAGTCACCTCATGATTTCTTAAAATCTGATTCATGATTTTTGAACCCTTACTGCTAGTATTACTAAAAATATCATGGCATATATTTTTCCAAGCAGGGATTACAGCTTTACACAAAAGCAAATACAGGTTCAGTATCTGATATCAAAAGCCAAGCTGCAAGCAAGTTTGGCTTTTGATTTCCAGCTGCAGCCTGCTCTTCTTTCTGTACTCTTCCAGTCTAAACTAAAAACTAAACCCAGGACTCTCAAGGGACTGTAAAATGGTCGTTAGGTAAGACCAACTGATAAACAGCCTATTATGCCTTGACATTGATGCTACCAGTTTCTTTTGAGACTGCACGCAAGTTTTTTAATTGGTCTTTGCTCTGTTCCCTACTTGTCAGCTTCTTTTTACATCACTCTTCCACTTCTCATCAGTATCATGAGACCAAATTCTTTATTGTTTGAGAGGCGCTGGGATACTTCAGTGATGAACATCTTAGAGTTTCTATTAACAAACTACGAAAGAATTTAGTCAGGGGATGCCAGTGTTTGCTTCTTCTGATTCACATTAAACAGTCAATGATTTATTAAGAACTTGTTAATTAATAATGTGACGAACCTGATGATTAAAAAGAAACCCAAAGCAACAGAGAGGAGAACTGCTACTGGATTATCTTATGGAAAATGCAATCAGGCTATAAAAGCAAGCTAAAAATAAAACTAATATCTTCTTCATTGACCTCAGGCGGTTGCAACTGGATAAAGCACTCTTTAGTTTGTTCCCAGCAGTTTTGTGCAGTGTTGCTCTATGATAGGACTAGCAAGTGCATTCTGCTTGGAGGTAGATTCGTCTTGGCTCTGTGTGTGTGTGAATTTTGAGTTCAAATGAAGCCTTAGAAGAATCATATTTCAGGTGCCTACAATTTTATAAACACGGAGTCAGAGAGAAGTGGTTGCTGTCACAGAAGTACCTACCTATCCCTTTATTTAAACATTTGAATGGCATGAGCTATAGTGCAGGTCATTAATGTGACAGGGCAGAAAAACCTGGTTTAAAATAAATCTGTCCTTTATTGCTCAAGCGGTGGTAGGCATCCCTTTATTTTGTAATTTGTCTCTTAAGGAGACAGCGGTAGTGGAGGTTTCAGGGGACCAGTGTCGTAGTTTAACCAGTTTGGGTTTTTATCACAGAATTTGCTTTGTCATTATAATATTACAATTATAAATATATTAAACTGTGTTTAGTTTGCAAGAATGACTGCAGTAAATGCATTATAGCTATACTGCACCTGTCAAAGAAATAAATCTAATGCCTGGTGAGGTATCCTTTACTGGTTTATTTCATAGTCTTTAGTCTTATAGTTGTTAATTTACAAAATTCAGTAATTCATGGTGGGGCTTCCACTAGCTAGTGGTAATTAACCAAATTCTGCCATATGTGTAAAAGCTTATTGGGATGGTATTCTCAGCAACAAACTGTGCTGTCCACATCAGATACCACATAAATTGTGCAGTACAAATGGTAATAAGCTCCAGAGTCCTGTATATATAAACAGTCTTGATTTTTCAGTTAAGATCATAATGTTGTATCACGTGAGAAACCTGGACTGTGGTGTTAACCTCACCTAGCTCGGAGTTTAGGAGCATTGCAGAGGTGATATTTTCAGCCTTGGAGGGATAATGTATCATACCTGAGCACCTTGTTCACAGTAGTGCTACAGTCCTGAAATAGGCTATCATCACTTCTTCTGGCTGATGGCTTTGTGCTGCAAGGTAGCAGCGGCACCTAATACTGTGAGGGGAGGGGACGTGGGTGTGGAAGCACAGAATTTAATGAGGAACTGTACTTTGCAGTAGTGCTTAAAATTCCTCAGGCTTTGTGTCCCAGTAAGCTCTGGGTAAGTGAGGATAGGCACAAATATATTGGACCTTCACATTAAAAAAAAGAATCACAGAATCACAGAATCACAGAATAGTAGGGGTTGGAAGGGACCTCTGTGGGTCATCTAGTCCAACCCCCCTGCCAAAGCAGGGTCACCTACAGCAGGCTGCA
>Ga0065711_1033431_pt1 | contig 25516 bp, 8 predicted proteins | sample Hoacrofraction12_FD_59098 | JGI IMG/M metagenome (GOLD analysis project Ga0065711, IMG submission 59098) | Hoatzin crop microbial communities from Cojedes, Venezuela - Epithelial fraction 12 v2 (version 2) | ecosystem: Host-associated > Birds > Digestive system > Esophagus > Crop | place...
TTTAACAAGGAATTGCAAAGCATATTGAGCACATTACCTTCATTGAGGTAACGGAGCCAACAAAACTAAATGTGAGGTTTTCTCTTACCCTGAGATCTTTTTGTAATCCCAGAGAGATAAGTATCAGGAGAAGCAGTCCTAAATAGAAACACTGCGTGTGTGCGTGTGCACGCATGCGTGCAAACACAGATTAGGTCCCTCGGTTGTAAACCGGTATAGAGCCCTCTGGGGCAACTCTGTATTTGTGTGCCCGTGCTGTGTGCATTTTCAGTTTTTTTACAAGTGTCTACTTCGTGCTGTAGCTGAAACACATTGATTATACAACCTAGCACAGAAAAAATAGGAAATTTTCTTTTTGCTTGAACACCTAGAGGAAATGAGATTTTTAACATTATTCAATGCTGCCTTCAAAAATGTAAAGATGCATGAATGTGGAAGCACTACAAGAGAAAGACTGGCTGGCTTAGAACATGGTAAGGGATGAGAGAGTTTGTGCTTCTGCTTTATTGCCCCAGGGAGCTGTGGTCAAAGCTGCTGCTTCTGCTTGTCTGGTCTGCTCCTCAGTGTACTGGCATGGAATGGGTTGGAATCAGACCTCAAATAGAAAGACAGCAGATTTATCACTGGAGCACTGAATTTTGCTTTTATTTGTGAGAACAAATCCAGGGTAACCTCAGTTAATGAATAATCCAGTCAATGGTGATAGCTCCTGTTTGGTCTGATAAACTTGGCCTTAAACAAAAAAAGAACTTTTGTTCATACAAGCGTATACCACAGGGTAGTAAAACCATTTTCCCTATGAAAAATTTCAGTCTCAACAGAACAAAAAAATTAAATGTTCATCATGTTTAAAAAAACCCATAACTTTTTAATGCAAAATTAAAATTTTCAAAAGAAAACTTACACTTTGTGAAAACAAGCCCCAAAAAAGGTTCTTTAGACAATACAAAAAAAATAAACCAACTCAAATAGCTTTGATGGAAATGTTCTCCTTCCTTACAAGATGCACAGCCTGTCACTGTGTAGTTCCATTAGAATCAGACGAACCCTTCACGCAGGCTCAGCAATGCTTACAATATTCTGTTCTCCATGGAGAGGCATGGATACTGGAGTTTCATAATAAGGGAATTTTCCTTTGATACAGGAGCTGCATCAGAGCCAATTTTACCTGCAAATACATAGTGCTGGTGCCATTTGTCTTTGTTTGAGATAATCCCTATGGGTACATCCAGTTTTTACACAAGGGCATTTAAGAAATAGAGTGGTTTGAAATGTTATTGCTTTACTGACGCATAAATATTGAATACCTAAACACAACATTAGCTAATTAAGTTGGGGATGATTACTGGCCAGAGATAAAGCCTGCCCTCTTCCTGCACATACTCTGGTTGGTCCCTGAATACAATGAGGATGTAGGTTTCCAGAAGATTAAATCGTGATAATTTGCACCTGGGATCTAAAAGAAGGCCCAAAAAATTTAGATGGAGATTCTTAAATTGCAGGGTGCTGCATAGACTGTACAGAACTTAAGCCAAAGCTTCTTCAAAACCAAAATCCCTCCAGTAAAATAGTAGTGAGATCTTTGCTTTCAACTAGAAATAACTACTTGGTATACACTAATACCTTCCATACAATTTATCTTTACAAGGCACAGACGGTAAACCAAAAGTCACAAAATGCTACTTCAAAGAGAAACTGCCCATACAGGGATTTCACACACACACACACTCCACCATTAGACCAGAGACAGCAGGAATCCCAGCCAACCTGCCCAAAGCAGAGCCATCAGAAAACACGGGCTACACAAAAGGTCTTGTTTTCCCATAGGACTGCTGTTTCATAGCCATAACTGCACTAATGGTAAAAAAAGTCAGTCCCCACACCCATGTTCCTCCAGTTGTACCCACCTCGTGCTTCATCAGCAAACTGCTTGTATGACCGACCGCCTGTTCAGAGCGTTGGAGATCTGACCCATCTGAAACCTCTTTTTCAAGGCTTCCTTGCAGCCACACACTGTGGACACACCAGTCCACAATTGCAGTAGCTGTAAGATGCTGTATGCAGGCTCACACTGTTTGTATAATTCTTTAAAAATAAATTATTATTTTAAGTGCTGTCAACAAGCTAGAAGGGTCTACACGAAGATGAGTGGGCTAGTTAAAGAACACGAAAGCAGCTAGTTCACGGGCAGAGCACACTCTCACTCCCACCGACAGTGCCTGTGGAGCAAAACAGCTGTAAACAAACCCCAGACCGCCCTGACAGAAAGCCTATGAAAAATTCTACATGAGTATATTCATTGATGGATTACACCAGCATACAGTGCTACACGTTACTGAACAGTTAGGGAAACCCAACTGGTAGCCCGAGAGAAGAGGTGGGACTGCCTTGCTCTGTAGTACCATAGTCTAATCCAGCTTGCAGTTATTGTGAAAAAGTTTTTTCAGTTGTGCTGGCACAACTCTTTGTGGGGCTGTACGGTCAGGCTTATCACAATCTCTTGGTGAAAGATGATTATTAACTCAGTTACCCAGTTTATAGCCGCAAATAACTGTAAAAGCACAACTGAAGAGGTGGAGAGCAGTAGGCAAGGAGCTGGGAGCGAGTGGGCAGGGACGCAGAGAACAAGGGTCTGGAGCTTCCTGAACTGCCTTTGCCATCAAAGAAAATGTTTTGCAGAACGGCACCTATGCCTGCAGTTCCTATTGTCTTCGATATGCTTCAGCTGAAGACAGTCTGAAGACAAATTAGAAAAATAACAACTGTTTTATTAAAAAGCTCATAAGCAAAAGTGAAATCTCCCCTTCATCAAAACCTACTCCCCTAACGGGATGTTGAGCGATCACAGAGCTAAATAACAAAAAATAAGACAGAAACATTTTATTATTTAATAAATGCTTACCAGGCGATCAGTGTTGGAAGGCAGGAAATTAATACTCATAACTTCTGATTAGCTGTCTCAGAGGTGTCATGCTCCTGTCCTTTGTGTGCTTCTCAAAAAATGAAATAGAAGGGCGCAGAATGATCACCTGGGCTTTTGATTTTCCAGGGACTGCTTTTCCCTCCGTAAACTCATTGTCCTGCTCTCACAGAACGTATGCATCTGTTAAACTAGAACATAAAGTTCTGGAAAGCTGTCTGCCTACGTGACGGTATAAATCAGCCTAAGTCACTTTCCTGATGTAATGTCTTGGACAGATCCCTTCCAATTTCCTTTGGAACAACCACAGAGACAACAGACTGCCCTAATTAGTGTACCCCACCATTTACATTCAGCCTTGCTCGTTATAAGGCAGGACTTACTGAGTTTTACTGAGTGCTACATTAATGCCCAGACACACTGTACATATTCTGTAAGACTGAGAGTTAATATGAGTAAAAATGCAACAACAGGGAGATAACAAAAATTCTTATGCAAGAAACTCCAGAAAACTGCAAAATACTGGAATCCAGTTATGGGTTATTATGAAATTCAAGTAGACAATATTTTTCAATCTCTTCAGCAATGCAAATTTAAAATATGTAATAAACCCTACATCATCATCTGTCTTGTATATGGTTAGCTTAAGGTACGAATGCATGAATGATTACATATTATGACAGCATGTTTTTGATATATGCCTTCGCAAAATTGAGAGATACATTGCAAAGGAAATATTCGTATCAGTCATATTTTTCTGATTAAATGCTTTCATCCTAAGCTTTAATAAAAATATACATAATATACAGATGTAATAATAACATACATCACTGCCAGCAACTCATGCAATATCACTAATTTATGCATTAAAAAGTCTTATAAAATCAAAATGTCTGCCTATAGGAAATGTTAGACTCTCCTTATGATTAATAGGATGGCAATTATTAGGGGAATAATTCACTCATGCTATAACCCCTATGAACTGAATGAACTAACCTCTTTTAAGTCAATCAAGTCATACCTGGCTAGGAGAAAAGAGTCCGACCCAAATAATTCATAATTAGCTCATCAGCTGCTAACACTACTGATCTCGTGAGATTTGGGGTGGCCTGAGCTGCCTCATTTTCCAGCTGGAACTCAGAGAACAGACTTCATTCTTGAAAGAAAAGAGAAATTTTTAAAAGGCAAGTGGAATACTAAAATAATTATGTTGGATATCCATCTGCCTGGAAGTACCTTAATTTGTTGATGTTAATGTATAATCAGAAATCAGATTATGACATTGTCAAGCAGGACAACAATTATAATATTGCGTATATAATTGGGGGTCTGCTTGCTGCCTTTTATTAGACCTTGCAGGAAAATTCTGGTGCTGTTCAAATAGACTTAAGCTCTTAATATCAGATTCAGTCTGCCAAAATCACTACACAAAAGTTCAGCTGCAAAGACATTCCTTACGCAAATCCATTTCTAGAAAACCAAAAAAATGGATCAATACTGAAGTGATAAAAGAATAAATTTCCTTATTATTCTCATGTATAGGGTATTTAATGTCTATTGCCTTTTAAGAACATGATATTCTTGGAATAATTCAAATTGGTACACTTTCTAGAGCTACTTTTTCAGTGGTCAGTACATAACTGTAGTGGGTTACATATGGCTTTGAAATTTCATAATGATATCTCTTAAAAAATAAATATTTCCATTTTAGTAGCTTATGATGTAATTAAATTTAAAATGTTATGTGGAAAAATTTTACTTTTATTTAGAATATCTTATTCACAGCACAGCTCTGATGACTATTAAACCTGTTTCAAAAAGAAAACCTTATCGATATCAGGTACAAACAAAACACACGCCTTTCCAAAACCACCTATACTAAATTCTTTCACGCACTAACGTACCAAGGCACACAGGATCCTTTGGAAAGATCAGACGGCCCTCACATTAACTGCAGGGTTTTTCTTCCTCATTTCTACGGCAAATGTTGTATCAGAAATCACAGTTAAAAGAAATTTCATGCTCAGAATTGAAATATTTTCTCACATTTAACTCAGCCAAAATTCCTGTGACAGCAGAATTAAATTTGGTGTTGTTCTCAAATGGTAAGGGAGCTACAATATAGAACAATTATAATATTTTTTACTTCTAACTACAAAGACTGTTACTTTCTCTGAACATTCATATCATCTTAAAGAGTCATTGGTAGCTGTCAAGTAAGTCCATTGTCTCTACTCAGAATTTCTTATGAATTTTTTAGAGGAACTTGCGTATGAACTGATCTAGAAGAAATAATTTATTTTTTTTTTTTGTAAAATGCAAGGAAAATAGCAGATGGGAAGTGATAGTCACTTACAAACACTTACATGTAAGCAGTATCTTAACCTCAGTTGAGACTCTCTTTCCCACAACAGACAGAAAGGTGGACTGCTACCTTAGGGCCAGATCAGGCACCACATCCAAAAACTAAATTCTGGACAGATCAGACTGGCACTGGGGAGACAAAAATTTCACTGATTTCAGTGTCTTTATCTTCTGCCAATATTTTTATTTCTTGCAGTAAAAATATCCCTAGAGGAAAAAATCTCACTGCATGTAACTGTTTTTTTCTGTTGAGTCATTTGGTTTGTTTATGTATTCTATGTAAAGGTGTAGTTTTACAAAATGCCTTCTGCATGCAGGAAGAACTCCTCTCTGAACAGATTCTCTACCTGAGCATCAGGGAAAGAAATAAGTCTGTAGCTGATGACATTTCAAGGGCAAGGGAAAAAACTGTTCAGAGGAGAATTATCTGATTTGGTTCATGTTTATTTTTACTTATATCTAGCAATCTGTTCTCCAACAGAAGATGCTTATTTGCAGAAGATAAGCTTGTCTCCTCTTTGGACTGATGCCCGATCTGGAGCAAAGGTGCCACTAAGGACAAGAGGTATGTCTTAAGCATGTACTGGTGAAAGTAATAGGGGCCTAGTGTTGTACAGGCAATTGTACGTGTCATATATGTTAACTAGTTAAGGATAAAATCTTCATTTCTTCCAGTCATGCTTCTTATCCACTAGCTAACACAGGCTAAATCTGCCTTACACTCAGGAGTACATATTCCAAAGTAAGATATTCCACATGTGGAATTTTAGAATTAATTATTCCCAAATAACTTGTGTAGAGAAGCTCTAGGGTACAGCTCGGTTCATTTATTTTACACATGCTTACTGCCAAGTTAGAGGGCTTTACGATTTCACAAGAAATCTTTTCTTTTCAGGAACTGTTTGGAGAAACTTTTCCAATCCTGGTATCCTGTAACGAAGGTCTGAATAACTCCAGGTTGCAAGCTGAAGTAAACCAGACTGTAGCAGACTGGTGAATAGGTTAAGAAGCACAAAAGACCTGTTACTTATTGCTGCAACTGAATCTCTATGAAAAATGCAAAAGGAAAAAAAAAAACAACTTCCATCTGCTTAAGGCTCAACCCTTACTTTTAGGTTATTTCTACTGTAGTGATTTGGTCTTGCAAACTCTTTCGTGTAAGACATTAAACAATGTTGAGTTACTGGTGTGACAGCTACGGTATCCAGTAGTTACTGAATATAAACCTGAGTGCGTTCTCCATGTCTTTGCCTCAGTAATATCTTTAAATATAATAGTCTCTGCCTGTTGGCTCGTTTTCTCATGGGGAGGGTGACAGAACATTTTGTGTTCTCTTATCTTCAATAGCAATGAAACAGGAGGAGCTCCACAATGCGAAACCAAATCTACTGCTATTAATACAACATCCCAGCCACAGAGATTTGTTTATTTACCAAAGCTAGAGATGCCTCCCTCTGACCTTTCCAGAGCTTGTGTGCTTTAGCTGGGAATAGATTCCTCAGAACTGGGTGCTCTTTTTAAAAATATACAGTAAAAAACATACACACACACCCCTGAAACAGAGCCCAGGCTGCATCCCAAATTGCATGAAATGACACACAGCTTTGAATAGTTAGAATAAGTCTAACTAGGGCACAGTCCATATTCAGTTTTGGTTGCTTTGCTGGTGCACAGAGATCATCAGCTTTCCAAAGCCCACTCGCCTCTCATACTGCCACTCGGCGACACATTTAGCTGACTATAACCATACATGGGCCCACTCTCTGTCTGAGACCTAACATCTGTCTGCAGCCTAAAAAACCTGTCGGTATATATTTTTTTCTTCCTTGCATAATTAAAAAGTGCTTCAGCCTGTAAGGTGTTTGGTTTAAAAAAAAAACAAAACACAGAGATTGTCTTCTTCTGGAATTCACCCTGCTTTAGCTGTGCTTTAAACCAATGAAAGTCACTACAAACACAAATCTAAATTTGTTTAACTATATTTTTCACAGTTTATTGTATTTAGTGACCTCTCTGTACAACTTAAAATAATAACTGCAACAGTTGCATCTTGCATTAGCATTAAGGATTCAAGCTGGTTTAACCTCATCACGGACTCACAATCCTTTTTGCTAAGCTGGTACATCTCTAGTATAGAAAGACCCTCAGAGTGCTTCAAGGCTAACGTTGGGGATCCTTGTTGGACAATTTTAAATTTAAGTTCCCTAGCTCTCTGCTTGCCAGGAGCAGCTGCCCTGCAAGACAGTTGGCAAAAATGAGTGTGGGCTGGCTCCTCAGCCATCTAGTTCTCCATCTTGGCATGTTAATTCAAACCACCACTGATTTTGGTACCTGTTCCATGACTGTTTGATAGTTTAGTCTAAGCAGACTATTAATGAATTACAGAAGCAGACCTGGGAGTAGGAACTGGAAACGAGGGAAGGAACTGGCCCTACATGTCCTGATTTCAAGCAATAATCACTAAACAATATATAAAAGGAAAACAATAGTTATGCCATCTCCTCCTCCTCCTCCAACAGAGTTGCAACAGAAGGCAGCACACAGTCCTAGGAAGACCCACTCCTATTTGGCAGCTGTCAGATAAGCTCTGAGCACGCTTGCTTAACTGAACCCTCCAAAGACCAAGGCTATAGCTGGCGTTCTGAAATCTCAGTCTGGGTTTGCAGCACTGCAGTCGGTTCCCTGCTCCTGCTGTCCCTGCCCCGGTGCAGCTGTGCCATCCTTCAATTGTGTTGGCACCAGTGCTCAGGCAGCAGAGTTGCAAGCCACATCACAGAGCAGTTCACCTGAAAAGTAATGCAGGGAAGAAAGGTTCCAACATTCAGCTCAGCATTCAGTTCACAGTGTGACTGACCTGTGTGTCAGCTGTACTGGTAAAATTGCTTGTAGGGCTGAACACTGAATCTGCCTGGTTAAAATCAACTTTTTCTTCCCTGGATAACTTTCCAGTGGCTGTACCCATACAATGAGGGAGGATACAGAGGTGGAAAGCAGCAGCAAGGTGAAAGGTGGGAGCACGACTTCCCCTTTTGGCAGAAGTACCAGATTTGCAGGAACTTGTTTGTTAAACTATGTATTATGTCAAAGTCTTGTTTTAATTATCATATTACTTATTGTTTTCTAGGCTTTACATACTGTGGTTTACATAATCCTGTGGTTTAACAATGCCCATCACCTGTAGAATTAGAAATAAAAGCCAAGAGTCCAAAATAACCGTCTTTTCTCTATAACCATCGGGCAATATTATCTACAAATAAAATCTTCCAAGTATCATTCTCAACCATACAGCAGCTTAGAAGGCCAAAAAACTGTCTTTCATTGCTCTAGAAACTACTTCACACTTTTGAAGGAACTGGTTTAGCAGTGATGCATCCCCTCATGCTCTGACCAACTTCACACTTCATTTTTATCCAAATCTAAGTAACAGGCTTTGGGGACCTTGTCTGTATTCCTTCCTACTCAAGTCTGTTCCCATCTGCCTGATCCCCTCAGTGACTTTATAATACTTCGTTGTGTCACCAGGACTACTGCTGCCTCCCAGTCAAACTTCCCACATTGGTCTCTAAAACTGCACTCGCTGCTTTTGCATGTTCAGTTTCTGTATCTGCAAGTGCATGCACAAGGGCTTGTTTGCATGCACAAAATTCACTATGATCATTTTTACAATTTAGGTTCAGGCAGAGAACTCTGTACACATAGCAAAGCTCTGTCTCCACGGAAAACTGCCAAAAAACATCTGATCCTGGTAATTAGAGGAAGGTTTTGTGAGGAACCTGTGGAAAGCGTCCCTCACCCCGCCTGATTCGCAGCTGGGGTTTCTCCCTGGCAGTTGAGACCGGTGATGTGAGAGGTTAGTCGAGAGTGGGAGCAGATTCCTGCGGGGCTTCACCAGCCAAATTCCTATCTAGCAAAAGGTTGCTACAGCAACCCTGAGCCTCGCAAGATACAGAAATTATTGCAATGGCTGCTGAAATGCCTCCCTGCTGCTCTGAGACAGGATAAGGAAAATCCTTCCCTTTGATGCGGAACAGTTGCCCACTGCCACACTTTTTACATCAGCTGTATACAAGCACTGGATTTCCCGAACTTGCTCAGGAACTGGTGGGTTACCTTTCCCTCCACAGAAAGATGCAGTTCCTCATTTGCATGTAATGCCAAGATAGAATTAATAAACCTAAACACCACACAATAAGGACTACAGTTCCAACACTTTTTTCATGGAGACAGCAAGAGAAATCATATGACAAAAATTAATATACTACTGAGTGGGCTGAACAGAATATAGAAACCTGTACAAAGCCAAAATATGTGTTTTCTAGACTAGAGTTTGTGGTTTTCGAAAATCACATAGATACGAAAAAACATAAACAAAACAAAATGGGACAAAACCCCTCATAGCTTCTCAATGACTGCCCAGTAGTTTTTTGGCTGCCTCTGGCCTGCGCATGTTTTCCTCTGGCATTTGGCCTGCTCACAGGTCGTTCAGTCCACTGCACTATGTAATAAATACCAGACAGAGATGATGCTTTAGACAGAACGGGAACACTTGTGACCTAAGCAGGTCCTGAATCTAGAATGGGGTGGACTGAGGATAATCAGGGCATAGAAACAGCAAGTATCAGTATACATCATAAGTGGAAACACTTTCTTGAAATTGCTCCCATTTCCCTCCTTTTCACTTTTCAGCAACCCAGTTTGGTCTAGAAGCCTAAGATGAAAACAGCAGAATCAATTATGTGAAGTAGCACCTGTGCTTACCTGAAATAACTGAATGACTTTTTAAATTATTTCTTTAAAAAAGAAGTCAGAACTTTTGTACAGCTGCTCAACTTCAACCTGAGCGTTGCATTTTGGCCACAACAAAAAGGACTAAATCCCTCTGGGTATAAATCCGGTAAAATCGATACAGTTACCTCCTGCCTGAATTTGGCCCAACATGCCTAGAACATCCTTTGGGATTGTTCAGTTCAAAATATTTCACTAATCCAATCTCCTGCAGTTGCCAAATGCTGTAATGTTTGGTGTCAGCATGTGGCATTTTAGATTTTTTGACACAAGCTTGGTCTCGTTAATAGAGTACTTCATTGGTTTCTTACCTTTTGCCAGGTCTACAAGCTTTTGGAATAACTCTGCAAAGCTTGAGAACAGGCTATGCTTTCAGTATGTCAAAATAGCTCGCTCAAGTCAGAGAAAAAATATTTTTTTTTACTTCCCTCAGTTTAGTGTCTACTGTGAAGATGATTCTCAGAAATCAAGAAAAGCATATAATGTTTAAAACAAAACATTTGTGAACTAAGGATTTCCTGGATTTTTCTGCTTTCTTATTTATACTATGTCCTGGACCTTGTGAAATCACTGTTTAACTTCCAGTATTATTTATGGAAGCCAGCCTGTTGCTGTTTCCACATCTGAGAGAGAACTTTCAGTTTGCAGTTTCAGTACCAGGTGCATAGTCCTGGCTTAACTTAATCAACTAAAAAGTAACATACAGTAATTACTTAACCCTCTCACACCCCGTCTGAATCTTCACAGCTAGGATCTTTTTCTACCTCTAAGCTATCTCATTAGAGTCAGGTTCCTGAGTCCTGAAATCTCCTCTTCTCAGACAATTTAGAATTTGGGACTGCACAGCCTTTGCAGTGCAGCAGAGGTGAATACTACTTTTGAAGGATTTCTGCTGTGCACGGAGAGAGATTTGAAATATTACCCTCTCAGTTATCAATATAAAAGACTAAACGCCTAAGCACGGAAATAGATGTTAGGAAACAAGCAACTTTTATGAGACTTTGCATGCTGCCACTATTGATCAAAACTCTTCAATCCACAATAGCAAGAAGTAGAAAAGGAATAACAATATAGCACACTGGATCCAACTTCTGTGCTGTCGGTGTGATTACTGTGACTTACAACCATGGTGAAAAAATCAGCTTAAAATGTAACCCTTCTCAGCATATGGGCCCTGGACTTGCATCCTGTAGCATTATATGCTACCATTCACAGCTGCATAAACTAAGTGCAAAGTAGTTTTAAAATGTTAGCAAATCAGAAATCAACATTTTACATTAATTTTGCATGAGCAGAAATGACCACACATATGGTACAAGGCAGTATGGAATCAGGTCGATGAAGTTTACGTGACTGCTGTCTAAGCAAGGTTGTTAATGGTTGCACAATACAGAGCATTAATGAACAGAAAAGGATGAGAAAGAGCAATATTAAGTAACTGATTTAAAACTCTGTTCAGGTGTTCCCTTACCTTGCAGTGCTCTTGTCTGACTCCTATAGCTTTATGTCACATGACCGAAGACACACAGCATCATTGCTCAGACTTCAGCATCACACCAACATCAGTTATTGCTGCTCAGCAGTCTTCTAGGATGACAGATAAAGGTTACTGTCTGATGATGACCCATCTGGATGTTAGTAGGATGGAATATCATCATTTTAAAATGCTTTTTTTGAAAACCTGGGGAAATACATCCCCAAAGTCTTTACCTAAAAGAGAGAGTATTAAGACTGCAAAATCAAGCATGCACCGAAATTAGAAAACTTCAGGGTTAGAAAAAGAAGCCAGGAACCATGTAATTAAAGATTACTTTAGGGCACATACATGGAAAGGCAACCTTTATTCTGGCATTTTCTAACTCAGTGTGCTTCCAAATTATTCATATTTTGGCAAAGATTTTGTATATGTAAAATGTATGTATTATATATAGAACTGAATTCATCTCTGATGTATTTTTGCCTCATAAATACAGTTTTCTGTTTCCATGCTAGAATCTACCGCGTTAACATATTCAGATGTCAGTTGCTGGATTTATTCATTTCTTGATAATCCAAGGGCTGAGCCTGGATGTGCTCAGCCTCTCCAAATTTCAGTCCTATCTACATTTTTTCTAAGCCACCCAGACAAATTATCTCAATGTCCTGAGGTAGAGAGATTCTCTTGTCCAGGGGCTCTGGATTGCTCCAGATTGCTCCAACTTTTTTTTTTCTTTTTGCTTCATCTGCCACACAATTGTGAGCTCAAACATTCAGACTGATGAACAGAATTTTTTTTCTCTATTTCACTAATTTAATATTTCAAAAATGTGTAATGCTATACCAAGAATTTCCAAATAGAAGAAATAGCTTTAAAACACTTCTTCAGTGAGAGTGTGGCAAATTTATTTCAGTGTGCAACAAGCCACATAAAGAAAGTTCAACACAGTGAATCTGAAAATAATCTTCATGTAGAATTGGAAAAGTGGAAGAAAGACTGCAGAAGGAGACCCACTAATTCATCTTCTTGCAAATCATATAAGGATGTGACATATTCATTTGCATTTGAACAGATGATTTCATTCTCCAGAACAAAACAAAAAAAAATGTTTCCTATAAATTTTTTGCCATATATTTTTGAAAAATCCTTTGAGTTAATAAATTATAAAATAAAAAAGAACATATGTAACATGTATTGCATTCAAATTTTGAATTGTACACATGGTTCATTTTCATTCATGTCTTCTTTCTGTAATAGAAATGTTCCTCAAAAGCAGTGAAACCGCTCTTTGTTGCTCTGTTACTGTTCATGATCTCAAAGCCCTTTAAATGGAAGTAGGTTTCTCTGTGTATTACGCAAACACTTCAGTCCCATTTAATTGGGTGAAAACTGAGGCACACAGAGTCAGGCAGTCTCTGTTCAGTCTGAGAGCAAAGCACAGAGCTTTCAGTATTCCATCTGCACACCCATTCCTTAGCCTTCTTCCTTCTTCCCCGCATATGTACACTTTCAGGAAAAAAAAAAAGGCAGGCACTGCACTAAGCGTCCTCTGGCATGCTTAGAGAGCTAATGTGTCCACAGACCACAGAAAACATATATTCAAGATGCCAAGAACACTAAACATGTTACGATCAGGAAATCCTGACTGCCTCCATTGAGAGGTTAATGAAAGATAATCGTGTACATTTGCTGTTTGTTACTCAAATATCACTTCCTTATGACAATATGCATTACTTAATCTGCGAAGGTCAATGAATTACTCTTTAGTTCCTTCCAAATGCCTGTGCAATGAACTTTGCCATTTTTAATAAAGATTTCTCAGCAAAGAACTGGTGGTACAGGTTTGAGGCTTAGAATGCCTCTCAACCTGAAAACACCTTTCATCGCAATGTATTTCTAACGCTACCCTTATAGCTTTATAACTGTCACACTTCAGCAGAGACTTCCCTGTCGTGTTCATTCACAGTTTGCACAGAACCTAGCACAAGATAAGCAGATAAGCAGTTCAATTATTGATTTTTGGATCCTCTTGCAATCTAAATGACTAGTCAGTGTATTGAACCTGAAACACGAATGCAAAGAGATTTAGGAAAACTGAGATATATGCTATCATGTGAAGTGTGACAATGGTTAACAGCGGTTTGGATGAGCAACATACTCTGCATTGTCAGTTGTATCACTTAAAAAAAGAGGGCCTAAGGTGGAAATATTGAAGGTCAACAGCTTGTCAAAACTGCATAAATACAAAAAAGAATGGTATGAATGAATGCAGCCCTAATCCTGTGAGCTGAGCTACACAGCTGCTGACTCCCCTTTTCACCCATGTGCTGCTCCACTGAAACCAGGCCTGTTTGTGTGGACACTCCACGCAGTGTACAGGTTTGGGGGCTATATTCTGAACCAGCGTGGATAGTTTGAATAGCACTAGAAATCTCCATGCAGAACCAGGACAGAAGGGTTTAACTTAGCAGGTAGTGGAATGCACAAGCACAGCACAGAGACAAGACTGGGGCATTAGGCTGCTGGCAAGTAGCAGCTGAAAGCTGATTGAATACAACAGATTGGGCTTTCATACCGGACAGATAGGCAGCAGCTATTTAAATGGAGTATTAACAGTTTTGCTCTTAATTATTTCCAAGCCTTCCACCTAATGCAAATTCAGTATGACACGTATTTTGGCCTCAATTAATTATTTGCTCTTTCTGCATGAATCCAGTTAAAAGAAAGCTGAATGGTTTGTTGAGAATTTCTGCCTATTTAAAATTATTCTTGTAAGTGCTTGGCTTCTTTCTTCAAACAGCTGTCACGTAAGTAACTGAATATATACCTCACAAAAATGTTCACTTTCTCCATTTCAAGTGGAATTTCTTTATGAAATGACACTGCCTTGCAAGCCAACAACTGGTCATCATTCTGGCCCAGTGGCAGGTGGAAGGCCATGAAAGTCCAGAGCTAAAAGTGGAAACTTTATGCCTTCAGAAAAGGGAGATTCCTATCTTGACAATTAGGTATCATTTACTTTTTGGTCTGGGAGGATCTGAAATTGTGGCATTTCTATGTATAGTACAGCTTTTTCTAGAGGTTTCTGAAATTATCTTACAAGTTTTATCTGAGATAGTTAGTCATGCAAAAGCCACAACAGCTGGTTTACACCTCAAAGAATAAGCAATTACTAATAAAAATGTCAAACATCTCCCAAACATCTCTGAAATACGAGAATGTCCTTCCAAAATACGTTTCAGCAGACTGTTTTAATTGCAGCTACTTCCAAAAGTGAGCACTTGAGCTTTGTTTTCATATCTGTATTTTCTATACATCCTCCTTGATACTCTCTTTGTATAAAGTACCCGGGATCTCTCATCAATGCTAATCCGATATGGATCCAGGGTAGACACACAATGGCACTTGTGACAAATGGGACAGAATGTACTATATGACATTTATTCAGCTTGTGAGAGGACAGAGGCATTAAGATTATAGCAGCACAAAGTAAAAAAGGTTCATGCAGACAACACGTGATCTAGCGTAAAGACTGCTGACTGGCACAAAGCCAACCCATCAAAAAATCTGATACATACTTTTACTGCCAAGGTGAATTTATAGCCTGAGATTTTTATATTCCCGTCATAAAAAAAAACCTTCAATGTCTGCTTTTTATTTCATCATACTTAGGAAAGGAAGAATGTCCTCTCACCAAACTGAAGTGAGAATGAATTTAACTGAGCCTCTTTCCTAATCAGAATAATTGAATTGATTCTTCTTTGAGCCAAAACATCAAAAAAGTAAACTACTGGTACTGCTTCGGTTTACCATGCACTTCAGGCCGCTTTTCTGGATGATTCAGGAGGAATTAAAATGTACAGAAACCATAACAAACTACAATCTCATATGTGCCAGCCAGGATCAAACAAAAGGATTACCTGGAAAGTCCCGGTTTCAGGTGGCAACCACAGATTTTCGAGCAAAAATTGTAAATGTATAGGAGATAAGGGATTTATCAGAAAGTTGGACATAGCACTTAGCAACAGTGGAGGTGAGTTGCATACATCCCTAGCCACATGGAAAGATTCAGGTCTTTCTGTTTCCCATCAGCCAAGATGTCTGTACAGAAAGAAGAAACAGAAGTTGTTAACGGCTCCAGCACATCATATTCAGCACAAAATGCCTACGAAATGCCCAGTTTTAATATTTGGAGGCCTTAACAGGTGTCACAATGTAGAACTACCCTAAACTTGTCTCAACATACAAGGATGAATGCTCCAAGTTTTCTTACGGACAATGAGCATCCACCAGCTTTGAGGGAATACCTGCCTGATTACCATGGCTCGGTGAGTGTGGAAAAAAGTGGTACTTGCCTTTAAAGGTCAGTCTAAGCAGTGGAGATCTTCCAGCTTTGCAGAGCAGCATAGAGTTCTGCACAGCAAATACAAATTAGCAAATCTGCTTATCCCTTCCCACAGTTGTCGTAAACAGGTGCTACATGAATACAAGTCAGAAACAATTCATGTCTTTACCATTCTTAATGAGATCGTCATTCGCCTTTCTTCATGGTCTTTTCTGTGACATTTGAAATGTGAAAACTCTTGTATGTGCCAGGTAATCAAGTTCTCATTTGGCAGTGGTACGTGAATTCAACATACTGCCCTGAGGCTTAGGCCTGAAGGAATTTCAACATGCAGAGATGGAATATGTGAAGACAGAAATACGAGGAACATGGTGACGTTGCTAACTGTGAGAATAGATGGGCATTATTGGATTGATAAAAATAGCATGGGGAGGCAGAGGTGCATGTAAAATTATATGATTTGGAATGATAGTGCTTCACACTCCTTTTGCACAGGTACAAAGAGCTACAGAAGCATTGTTCTAGTTCAGCACTGCCTTAACATCCCCAGCTGAAGGCAGCAGCAACCAGTAGAGCTGAGCCAAAGTGCTGCAGCAACAATGCTTGCTGTATTCTTCCAGCGAGTGCTGCAAAATTTCTGGCTGCCACACCTAAATTATTCCTGGAGTACCCGGTGCTCCTCCTCCACCTCCTGCATGGCTGACTGAAGCTACAAACTGGCCCTAATTTTGCAACTAGTCTCAACAAGTACAGTAAACAGTCCAAAGCTTTCCTGGCACAGTGGAGCAGACATGAGCAAGAATTGTCTGTTAGCAGCTGCTATTCAAAAGAGACAGAATATATTTTTCCATTTATGAATTCTGGATAAAAGTTATGAACTCCAGATAGACAGTTTGTACTGTACCTTCCCTTTCAGCTACATATGTGAAACAGATTCTTGAATTTGCAGTCAGAACAAGGTAGGACAATATCTGCTAATGCTTTTGCCTTCCGTTTGCAGACACTGGAAAAGAAAATCTGTTTTCTCCAGAGTGGAGCGAGTTTTAATCCAAGCTTCATTTCACAACTCCATTGAAGGCAACATTACACAAATGTGTCCAAAAAGCACAACTTGGTACAGTATATTTTTCACATTTTCTGTACTGTAAAGAAAATTAGATTATTTCATTTTTCCATTTTATCATCCTCTCAAACCTCATATTTATCTGTTTGTCTGCATATCACAATATTGTCTTTGAATGTTGTTGCTAAAAGTCATTATTTTTGTTGGGCAAATAGGGCACAGAGAGACAAAATGCTTATCCACATGGGTCAGTGTTAGACCTGTAGGGTTTTTTAAACTCTAATCCACAGTTCATTAACAGAAAATTCAGAATCTTCTTCTACTATGCACTTGGATTTAACGCATTATTTTGCCCAGTTCCAAGATACTGTATTATTTCTCCAGCTGGCTTTTTCTTAGAGCTATACAGCTGGAGTACAAAAGTGTTCTGAAATGTCCCAACTGAATTTCAAATGAATATCAGAAATAGACAAGGATATACATGATACATGCAGAATATGTATCTAGGGAAATCACAGAAGATCTAGTTTCCACTAGTTGGTTATACATAAATTATTTAGGCAATCTTGGTAAGCCTGTTGATTAGCTGGAGGCAAAGATATCTATTTTAGGTGTACTTAGGGTCAGGATTAACTCATGAAACTTGGATGGCATTGCCCATGAAACAGCTAGAATCACTTCAGCAACCTCATTCAAAAACTAGGTAGTCTCCTTTTTTATCACTTCTTAATATTTTTTTTTTAGTTTTCCTTTACAAAAAGGACAAGATTTTTGAAAATCATGTGATAGCTGTCTTACAAAACTACACTAGAAACTATTTAGGGTGACTGGAGAAGAAACAGGACAGGGAGCCAGGAGACTATTTCTATTTCTAGTTCTGCCATAGACTGTGTGACTATGACTTTGAACCTCAGCTCCCATTTTTGTATAACAGGGATGATAATACTCACTGTTCTCTCAGGGATACTGTATAATATAATTTTCATTAAGGTTTATGAAATGCTTGAGATCCTTGATTAGAACAAGTTGCAAATGCAAATTATTAATCAAGTAATAGGAACCACAGTATCAACATTACTATCAATAATAATAATAATGTTTGTTAATGTTATTAATATTAAATTAAAAGCTCAGTAGCATTGTTCTCATAAAAAGCCCAACCTGCACATGGCAGAAAGATTGTTGTAGCGCACTTCTAGGAACAAGAATGCTGCCAGCATATTTTTGACATGGGAGTAGAAAATAATTCTTGAAGTTCTCCATCTGAGCAATTGTAGGTGGTAAAAATTAGTATCTTTTAAATAATGCTTTGTGACATAGGAGCAGAAGCAGCTTTAAGAGCTTAACAGTATTTTTAAAATATGACTCAGGAGAGGTTTTCTAACAGAATGGGAGAAAAAAACCAAAACACCCAGGAGTCAAACAATCTTTTAGAAACCCAGAACCTTGAAATAGAACAAGTATTGTAGGTCAGGATAATTGGAGTTCACATGCAACACCACTGACATATAAGAAATCTATGCATAAACAACCGAGAAAAACAGATCTCTTATACTGAAAGCCTTGAGCCCTGACAGATTAATCGTAAGCATTTTTTTCTGCGAGTGACCAAAACGTATCACGGGTAATTTGGGAGGTTAAAGCCCCTTCGAAAATCTATCATTTTTGTGAAATACCTATATAAATTGTATTGAATGGTAGAAATGAGATGAGGAAGTGGAAACATGGAAGATCAATAGGACATTTATGCCACCAAAGGAAAATGTGTTCAGATTTGACTAGAGTCACATTAATGGAGAATGGAGGCAGTCCAGGAGTTGCGCTTTTCCTCCTGAACAACCCATGTTAGAAAGCAGGTGTGAAGACCTTAAGAAGGTAGGGGAAGGTGACAGACACAGCATAATTGCACCCACTAACCTTACCACAGAAATATTGCCTTTTAAAAAATAAAAGCCATGTGGATTGTGGGTTACACAGATTTCTAATGGTTCAGACTGGAAGAATTTAACAGAGCATTTGGTTTCAATCCCTCACATTGTCTTCTTTCATGAGAGAGAAAAAAATTCAACATAAAATAATTTTATGTTAAATAGAATTTTAGAAATTCTATTCAATATACCACACAACCAACAAAACGACTGATTACGGCAGTGTGTTACTTTAATATGTTACTGATAACTATCTCTGAGTTTGGAGGAAATCCACCACAAGAAACACAGAAAGTAACTTCAGCTTGCATCGTATCACAAAATGTCACAAGTCTAATAAAAGTGGTAGTCATGTGCCATTAGTCCCAAACAATGGCTGAAAATTAAGTAATCTCCATGACTAAGAAAAGCTTTTCAATCTTACGTTGTTGCTACTCATCTACATGGAGTGCATCTGGACGTCTTCCTTTCAATCCTGAAAAGTCAGAGAGACTGTGACTTTTCCTTGTGATTCAGTAAATATATAAAATGACAGACAACCGTTGCACGGTAGAACTGTTCCTGGCACAGCGCTACAACACTGAAAAAAAGGAAAAAATATATTGTTTATACCACCTTGATTATAGCCTCTGATAGATTCAAGAGATGAAAAAAATTAAAAAAAAATGTTTTAAAAACAAGTAATTCAGATGGTTGACTTTAACCGGAGTCTTACTGGACAAAGCTTGAGCAAATAGCAGGTGAAAAGATAAAAACTGGCATCACTGAGCTACCTTCTGGTCGTCAATGCTGCTCTCAGATGAACATAAACATCAGTATATACAGACCAATACAAACATATGAAAAGCGCAGCTGTTTGCGTGCTTTTCTTGGGCATACTTTCCTTCATCCATCCTATCACAGACAGGATCATGCAAAGCACTGTGGATGACTACAATCCACACTCTTTTGCTTTCAGTGTACAAGACTTTGGGTCTGTCCCCATGAACATCTATGAAGCAGGAAAAGAATTTTAATTTATAGTGTCCCTAAAGATGGACACAATGGTTTTATTAATCTACAGTAATTATTGCCCTGCCTTGTCGCTGGTAGTTTCTAGGACTTGTCACTAGCCCACTAAGTACCAGGCTAGCTCACCTGAACCTGACTAATATAAAACGGTGTGCATTACAAGCTGAAGAGTGTGCAGGGTAAACTCTAAATGCCATGTTAGTATTTCTGTTTCTAACATACTCAAGAATCACAAAAAGAAACCATGCAAAATAATTAACTGAAGCTTTCAGACTGTAAGAAACGAGGCTGTGTCGTGTGTTTGTGTCCAACTTGGACTGGTACTGTGCTCCTGAATGCCAGAGACTACAGGCTGATAGCTTCAAAACTGAAGCAACTTTTTTTCTCAGGAAGTGGTTGCCCGTCTCCCGTAGCAAAGTAATTCAACTTTCATTGCACTATTAAGTCCTACAGGTAAGTGCTAGTATGATCATAGCTATGACATCCCAATTAGCCATCAACTTGTTACAGATGAAAATGTAGGGCAATTTTATAACACCTTACAAACAACAAACTCTGCCACTTTATAAATATTGTGCCTGGCCACACAGCCCCCTTACAAGCTTGGTAGTATTCCTAGCCCGTTCTACAGAGAGCAAAACTGAGATCCAGAAGCACATGAGGGATATTTATGCAGGACAAATATGGCAGCTAGCTGCCAAATTAATCAGAATTAGACCTTAATTAGATGGAAAATTCAGGTCAGGATGAGATAAGAATTCAAATCTCGTGGGTGCCAACCAGTGCTTTATTTCTAAAGTTGAGCATTTTTAAGACAGCAGTCACGCTGATTTCCCTTTAAGAGAAATGAGTTGGCCATCAAATAAAGATAAATTATCTTTTCGGATATGCGTGATGGATCTCGGTTGCGATGTAATGTTGCTCTCTCCCATACTTCTAGATCTTCTATTAACTTCACCATTAGGATAGACAGAAAGATTTTTCCAAACAGGGAAATGGAGATTATCGTGGCAGATACTCTAATGGAGTCATCGGTGACAAACCAAGTGACTATCAATAGGACACAGAACTAAAAGAAGAAATCCACCAAGCCAAACTGTGATCTCTTATAGTTACTGTCACTCAGATCAGAATCTGTCTCACTGTTTCTTTTACACTACCAAGGCAGCAAGCAGCTGCTTTGTGCAGGAACAGTGATCCAGTTCTAGAAATCTCCCAGCAGCAACACTATCCTTTGTATTCACAGTCTCTTGGTCTCGGTTTAAGTCACATTCTACCTAATAAAAATTATTCAGAACAAATTCAGATTATCCTAATTATCAAAATTAAAACTCATACTTTATCACTGATTTTAGTAATGGGCTTGTGTAACTGTTTCATCTCAGTATTTTTTGCATTTCACTGTTTAAGCTATAAGCCTCTTAGAGGGGGAGAGGGGAAAAAAAATCCTTGACATAATACCATGAAATCAAAGAGCAAGTTGATTGGAAAAAAACAGTTACTATATTTAAACTGCATTATCCTATGACAGAACTGCAGTTTTAAAACCTTTCCACTTTGATACAGCACTTTTGCAGTATTTTAATATGTCTTCGTAGATTTCAAGTGGCTGAAACATTTTAACAACCATAATTTAAGAGGAATAAAATAGTACCGTAGGAGGAAGAAACAATGAAGACTTGTATTTGAAATCAGCTGGGGTAATAAGAGCAATCAGTTTGGTGGTCTCAACCTAAGCCCCGTAGGCAATTAGCCAGTCTGCAAAAATCATGGCATAATTTGGCACAGTTAAGCAGAATAGTCTAACTTTGTCTGTGTCCACTGAAAGAGATCCAGGTCTGAAATAGGAAGGCTACTGCAGGTCAGCATTCAGGTGTATTGGCTCAACAAACTGGCATGCTGTGTAGTGCCCTTCTGTGCTGCGTTTAGCTCTGGTAAAAACTATTAATCTTCTTTGAAAATTGAGCTACAAAACATATGTTTCTGTGTGCAGCAAGAGACAATTGACCTTATGACCAGCAACTCTACTGCGAATCTGCTTTGCAGCAGTAGGGGTGACTTCTTGTTATTGCAATTTGAAGGAAAGCATCCTGCAGTCCTCTCTCGGGCCAAATTCCCATTTACTTCAATTAGTAAGCATTACAGGAACCATTTTAATGCTGCTGCCTGATGTGCTGGCTGCTGCTTCTAAAATATTACAGCGAAAAAAGATAATAGACCAAATGTATGAATGGTATACTTCCATTATGTGAATGGCATTTCATCAAGGCCAAAGCTGGCCCATTTTTTTGTGTTTCTTCCCAAGGTACTGCTCTAAGGGGTTCCGCTCTAAAAACAAACTGCAACTTCACTTCACAGCAGCAACACAAATTGGTTTCCTTCTTCCTTAAAGATGGAGAATGTAAATCTATCTGCACCAGCTGGAAGTATTAATCACCTGGAAGCTTTCGTGGGCTCGCATTGCTTAAAGCAGAGCTGAGGTGGCATCATTCCGATCTGGGTCAAAATATCCATCTTCTTTAAGAGATAAGACAAATTTCATAGGAAACTTTATGAATCCTTGCATAGCAATGGGAAATAACACTGATTTCAATTCACAATTCTAAATTTGTATGACATCAAGTGATGCCAAAATTAGCAGGTACTGCTTCTGCTGCACTATCTACATGGGTATTTGCAGTTCACTCTGCACTATGCTGTCTAGACCAAGCATTGCCTCTGCAAATGTTTTTCAAATGTGCAGCTGTCAGAAGATCTTTAATGATTTGGAGGGTATCACCTGCAAAGAAATCCTCACTGGCCAGGTAGCATCAGTTTTGCACATCTGCAGAAAGACAGGGAAGCAATCACTAAGGAAATGCAGAGTTTATTCTGCTCTGGAAGAGAAAGACCTGTAGAACAGTCCTTAATTCAGTCATTCTTCTCTTAAAATTCACTGAGCCATAACAGAACATAGGACAGAAATAAACAGGCGGAAGACTATGCTTTCGGGTTCTTTCTAGATTTTCCATAGGGTCTATGTTCAAAAGACGGGAAAAAGGGAAGAATCAAGTCCTCTATTTGTAATGGATGAGAGAGAAGCAATGGAATTGGAGTTGTCAAACCGTAGCTGAACTAGTGAATCCCAGAGAATGCCAAGAGCTCCCCAGGATTTGCTAGAATGCAAACTCAGTTCGCTTTCCTAGCAGCATTTCCGCCCCTTAACAAGTTAGACTGAAAGGACACCATATCTACTTTATTATGTACTCTGCCAAGCTCTAATTGCACATGCCATGGTTCTGGTATGCTTAAAATAATTTTTCATAAGACTCTTCAGAAAAAGGCACAAAAAGGAAAGCAGCAATGACATACAAAGTATATCACAGGGAGAAATCATATGAAATATGAACCAGGTTTCTTTCTAATACTGGTTTGTTTCGAAAATTGCCACTGATGCTTAATTTTATTGCTCTTTTAGAACATTTAAAAATAATACTAAAAAATAGTGAGAACATGAAATGCAGGACTTTCAAGTCCTTTACAAGTGCTCTTCTATACAAAGGCTAGTAAAATATGCTTATGTGTAAAAATATTGCTGTGGTAAATGTATTTTCACAAAAAGCTTACATTATAGTGCAGGCTGCATTAACATGACGGAAGCAAGTAAGCTACTCACATAGATGCACTGTGTTGCTGGTTGGTGAAATACATGAATTCAAGTAGCTGGCGTTATTCCATATACAATGATCATGGAAATTATGTATTTCTTAATGTTGCATACGCACATAATGTGGGGACTGACATTGAGTCTATCATGCAGAGATGTCTGAAGACAAAGGTGCGTACGTACATAGGTGTGTGTCAGAGGATACCGAAAACTTCGGTGTGGGTTCGGTGCGCCTGTGACAGGCACCGATCGGTGGATTTGTCGGCACTGAGTGCATATTTTCAGAGAGATGTTGTTTTGTAAGAGTATTAATTTGAGACGCATGTGCACCTTGCGACTTCGGTTATGTTTTGGGGATGATGGGATCATGTATTCACACAATATCAAGAAGAGTACTAAAACTAGGTAAGAAACTTACAGTAAACGATATAAACTATATAAAACTGTCATGTTGACATTCTTTCCTCTGGAACAGTTAGGGTATGCCTATGTATGTGCAGTGTGAGGTAGCGGTACACGAAGCAACGTAACTGTATTCAAGCAACATTTGGCCATGCCGATTAATCCTGCTGATAAGTAAGATAAAATTAATATGGGCAAGGCATGGGATAAGTAATTGTCACACCCGAACTAGATCATCAGATCTAACTTGTGAATTTTTGCTCTGAACTGCCCTGTCAAGTGTAGACACGCTGTCAAGTTATCCTTATCTGGACATTGGCTAGCTAGAGTTGTCACTTTTGGGGCAGCTGTACTTTTGCTAGACATGATATAGGGCCACACTTACCCTAGAACATTGTTATTTTATATTGGCTGTCCCGTCTCCTTACTCCTTTCGCTAATACAGAGGTAAGACTGAGATATTCTCCTTCCAGATCAGACACACAATTTCTCATAGTGTGGTACCGTGGGTGGTTTCTAACAGCGATGGATATGCAGATTGTATGTAGGATCTGCATTTATGTAAGCCAGCACGCATGTAGAGATCAGCTTTTATATTTGCATATGCATATATGGAAGAACATTGCCTGGCACCGAGTGCTTTTAAGGGAAAGTGTTTATATTGTGCACCGAATAGCTTGCTGTGCCTTGTGCGTGTATTGCAGGTGTCATTAATGTCAGTTGGCGCTGCTCTCTCTCTCAGCTGTCCTGTGTTCATGGAAGTTGCTGTGAATTATTGGGTGGGACGGCTAAATCAAGTTTTCCGCGTTCCATTTGGTTTGTGACTCTGTGTCAGTTATGGAGACACCGTGCCGAGGAAAGCTGGCATCTCACACCGCGCACGCTGCCGCAATTGCACCGCACGGTTTCTACCTCCTGACGTTACCGCTGTGCAGGGCCGAGGGTGCGCGTCGCTGTCGCGGGGCAGCGGGCGATGGCTGCAACGGGAATGAGGGAAAGTTGTGCAAAAGACGTTGGCTCGGTGTCCCGCGGGCCTTGTGAGGGCAGGGGCAGGACCTCTAGGCAACCAACCCCTTCAGTGCTGGGATTATCTCACCCCTGGTGCACTGCTGTCACGACAGAGGCAAGGGCAGCCCCACTATCACCCTTTGGCCAGATGAGGCTCCTGTCACGACAGAGGTGGGGGCAGCCCCACACTCACCCTTTGGCTGGATGAGGCTCCTGTCACTACAGAGGTGGGGGCAGTCCCACATTCACCCTTTGGCCGGATGAGGCTGCTGTCACGACAGAAGCGGGGACAGCCCCACACTCACCCTTTGGCCGGATAAGGCTCCTGTCACGACAAAGGCAGAGGCAGCCCCCACAGCCATGCTGACACTCCTGTCACGACACGCGCCGGGGCAACTCCGCGCCAGCCCTCTGCCGCTGAGGCGCCTATCCCGACAGCGCGCGCGCTCCGGCCGGCGGGCAGCTCCCCTCAGCCATCAGGCGCGGGTTGAGGCCGGGACGGAGCGCGGCCGCGGCGGTTCACGCCGGGGCAGGGGGCGGGAACGCGGCCACCCCGACCCGCGGGCC
>Ga0065711_1033432_pt1 | contig 25515 bp, 11 predicted proteins | sample Hoacrofraction12_FD_59098 | JGI IMG/M metagenome (GOLD analysis project Ga0065711, IMG submission 59098) | Hoatzin crop microbial communities from Cojedes, Venezuela - Epithelial fraction 12 v2 (version 2) | ecosystem: Host-associated > Birds > Digestive system > Esophagus > Crop | place...
CAAGACCAGCAAGAGCAACGGCATCAACCAGCTGCTTTGGGCTGCCTCCAGGGAACAAAAATTTCCCATAGAGGAGGGAGTGATTTCTGTGCATTTTACACAGTAGACAACAGTGCTCTGTATTGATCCCTCCCTCCATGTATATTCTGAAGCCCTGAAAGAAAGTTTTCATTTCTACATACTTCAAAGGATAACACACAGACGATGTTCATTTTATTTACTAATACCTACAAAACTTAACACAAGGTGTCGTTATCTACATTGTGTGTTAGGTGATTTCAAGGCTCCTATGAGAGCTGAGATATAAAAGCCATAAATCAAGGCATTATCCACCAAGTTTTCCAGTGGGAAGGATGATTCAGCTGACAAGATGTGGGAACATGAGTCTGTACTGATAAAGACAATGCTGAAATATTCAAGGCTGAGGAAGATAATTAGTCAGAGAGGATTGCTGCAACATTTGGTAGGAAAAACACTTGCGGACTACATTCCACAGAAGACAGCACTCCCTTCCACTGCCATCCATCAAGCTCAAAGAGGAGACATGATTCCTCCTCAGCTGGGAGTGCCTTTTTTCATGTCAACAAGGGTGTAGCTGTATCCTGCTATGGACAACACCCTAAGAAAGGAACAGACCTTTTTGAGTGAATGGGTGATTACAGATTTACAGATTATAGCGATTTACAAAGGATAAATGTAAAATAAAAGGAATTGGGTTGCATGTTCTAGAAAGGAAAAGATAGGGCCAAAAAGAACGTAAAAGACATCTAAGAGGAGAGTCATCAATTTTGAACTTGCAAAGAAGTAATCACTAATTTTCAGCAAAGGTTTGGATGGTACATGAGACAACCTATCCAGATAGATAGCTAAGCATAGAAGAAACATCTGAGGAACCTTTTTTAACCAGAGTCTATGAAGGATGCATTAGATCTTGTTTGCAAGGCTGAAAGGGCTGACTACAGGAGCAGCAAGGAGGAACTAAACGTGGCTTTAAGCTAGTATTGTCAGAACTGTAATGAAACATCTCAAGTAGAGCACGTTCTCTTTCGCCATTCTTCATTTGTTTTGCTTCCAGGGAGGCATCAGCAGGAGGCGGCTGAGCCCAGGTGTTTGTGCCTTTTTGGCCTGTTGCTCAGAGGGTGAGAAGCAAGGTCCCTTGTTTTCCTAGCACAGCATCAGAAGCTGCTGACATCTCGTGTTATCACCGAACAGGCCAAGAGCTGTTCTTGCACCCTTCCTGCTTTGACCTCAAAGTTCCCATCCAGCCTTCCAGGCTTCTTTTTATATTTTCTTAGCCAGGCCCCGTGTATTAAGGTTGGGGTATGGTTAGGCTGGACTCAGAGAGGTAAAACTGAAGAGGATTTCATCAATAAGGAGGCCCTTGCTTGGTATCCACCTTAGCTATGACCCAAGTCACTTTAAGGAGGCACTATAGCCCTTCCCACTCTTACACAGGCAATCCAGTCAGCATTTATGGTAGCAGTATTGCTACTATATATGCCTTCATCTTCACAACCAACAACTTCCTACCACCAGCTGTGGGAGAGGCCAGGGAGGCCAGAGAAGTAATCTTTGTGCTTGGTAACTCAAAGGAAAGGCACGTAGAGTATCACAAAATCTCGCTTCTTACGAGTAAGCATTAGAAAGCTTACCTCAACAGGGGGACACTGTAACTAGCTCGCTCCCCACAGAAGAGAAGAGATGGCACAGCAAGATCTTGTGCCAAGTCAACAGAACAGGATGACAGACAAGAGCAAGAAGACCCGATTTGCAGGGCCACTCCAGTATGAGTTTTGTATTCTCAAGGAAAGTCTTATTAAATATGATATGATACAGTTGTGAGGACATGGGTTAGAGAACAAGAGGAAGATTTCCATCAGTCACACAAATCAAATTTTTTTACACAGCTACAAAAATCATCCTACTATTGTATTGCTTTAAAATCCATTGTTTCAAAGATTCGTGGCAGGTGCAACTTTAAGGGGTTGTTAAGAGTCATAACATATTTATTCAATTCATACTGCCGAAAAAAAGGCACAAATTTAAAGGATACAAGGGCTAAAAGAGGTCTGCCTTTCATCTTATTTCCTCTCCCTTTCATTTTGTAGAGGAGATCTGAACTTTGTAATTTGATAAAAGACTAAATATTCATTAGCATTCAAAACCAAAAGAATGAAGACAAGAGTAGTCCAGGGAAATTATTAATGGATACAATTTTTTTTTTTTTTTTGTCTTAAGCCCCTGCCAAGTAGCTTCAAAATTTTCTGATATTATTCTGGATAGCAGAATAACCAATACTAGCATATACACTAACAAAACTGTACTTCTGTGAAAATTCCAGGACTTCAACAATTAGTTTTCCACAATAGCCTAATGTTGTAAGTCATTTTCTAATGGACAGAAGCAGGGGGGGTCATTTTGATGAAAAATTATACATGATTTTGACATGTCCTCCTACACAAGAAAATCTGAAAGATTTAACAACAGCAGTTTCACTGTATAAGGTGCATTTATTGCTGTTCTACATCAAACTTGAGGAAAAACCACATTATTTAACAAGCTAGTTAAACATACGTAACAACTCAGAATCCAGTCTTACTCAGGCATCACAGGTTATTTATTTGACTTACAAAGTAATTCCCAATATTGCTTGAAATTTTTAGTGCACAGAATTAATTTTGTCTCAGAAGACACCAACAATAGTATTTTGAGTGCCACTGTGCTCCATTCGAACTGTGGGTTCCTGAAAAATCCTTTGTGGCTTTTACCCCATGATTCTAGCTAGAAGTTTTTGAAGATTATACCAGAACTCATGACAGAAAGCTCCAAGAGATGATACCCACTTCTGTGTCAGCCCCTATTTTGTGAATACTGACACCATCAGTTATACCATTCTAACTTGGTTTCAGCAAAAGTTCAACCTGGCCTTACTTAAAAGAAACAGAAGCTTCCAAAGAAAGCAATGTTTGCCCGCAGCTCTGATACGAGCTAATGAATAAGGCCACTTCAACTTGGTCCATTTTTTCCTATTAAAAAAAATGATGAAGGAAATATTGTCAGTTAAGTTTAAACGTCACACATTGCATAACCCAAGACACAATGCTTTCTCTAACATCTCCCTGTAAGAGCAAATTGCCTCAGCTCACATTAGATGTAACACAGGTGGCAAAGCTGCACAACTGTGTGTCCTGAAACAACTCTCACTAGAAGGCAGACTGCTTTCTAACAGGTTCTTTGCGATGGGAAATTTATTTCTGGTGTTAGAACTAGAAGAGGAAGCTATTTCACTACGCAGTTACTACATGACTAGCCACTACAGCTGAACAGCCATAGGTAGAGTCGATAGTTAAGCAGCAGTACAAAAATTGCAATAAAAACCTGAACATGTTAGCGACAGTACTGCTGCTTAACATGCCAAGTCTCTTCTACAAAGTATATGTTATTTTCAAGTTAAGTACAAATCTTTCCAAGCTGCTTCTAAATATCATGCACACTATTTATATATTTACTTTTGTTCTTCCCCTAGTAAAAATAATTTATATTGTGCTTCCCACGGAATATCTGTATCACACTATCATGTATTCTTCCCTCGATGATTACTCAGTTTTGATGGGGGACTACAAAATAAATTTCTGCAGCACTTGGTATTAGAATAACCAAATAGCTTTAATAAAAAGTGATGCTGCCATTAAAAAGGCAGAGGATAAAAAAAATTAAAGCTTTTTATTAACTTATCACTAAAATCTACAATATTCCACAAAGGTTACATACTCACAGCAACATTATGCTGTTAAGAGAACAGTGTAACATTTGTCAGGATCTGTTTATTACCTGCATATGCATTTTATTAACCAGTCGATCTACAAGATATTATTTACCACAGACAAACTAAATAGTGTGCTTTTAAGAAACCTGCATAGAAATGATTTGATGTTTCTTTTAGTTTGGACATATTTACAAAAAGGATTTCTATGTGTGTTAGCAATAAATAATCTCAATATTCAAAATGTCAGTGCTCATGCACACACCGACAAGATGGTTGCATGCTTTAAAAATATTATTTACAGTATAGTCTCCTTCATAGCCCTCTCCCTAATGATAGCAGAAAGAGGATTTTCTTCCATATTCTTTCTCCTTTCCTTTTGTTTTCATTTAGTCTTGCTTCTGAGGGATACACCCTTCCATCTCAACAACTTCTGGCCAGCCTTCATACTTGTTTGTGTCCTTGTTGTTCTTTATATGCTATAAATAGAAAACACCAATCTACAATTAATGTAAAGTCATTTGGCCTTTAACTCGCAGGTTTAAAAGACACTTTATTTACTTATTTTCAGGCCATGGATGAAGATATCCACTATTAGCCTCTTGTGTTTTGTATCAAATATAAACTCCCACTATTCACCACTTAATCTAACTTGCTCAGACGAGCGTATGCTAAAAACAGTTAAGCCAAACTGGGAAAACATTTTTTAAATTTATTACGGATGTTTATTTAGGAAGAGAGGCAAGCAAGGAAAAGATCAACTGCATTAAAACATGAACCACTGCAAAAAAAAAAAAATAAGGATACTAAATTTACAAGGCACTGAAAACAGAGTCAGATTTTAAAGAATATTGTTTAATGTTGAATGTTCACCATTTTTGAAAATTAGAGGTTTGTTCTTCCACCAAGCTACCATCTGCAGTCAGGTGAGACATTACTGCCGCCAAGAGTTTGCCACTGCTCCTGCACTAGTTCCCAGTCCCTCGGAAAGCTGGCTGAAGAGAACACGCCTTCCCTACTCTCCTAGCACAAAGCTACCTTTAATGGTAATTAAAGGTAACAACGACACATGTTGAATTGTAACAGCTGAAGTATGGGAACATATTCTATTTCACAAATTTTGCTATGGCAGCAATAGTTTTCGACAGAAGAGTAAAGTGGGCAGCTGGGAACACCAACACCTCAACCACCACTCGTCTTTTGGAGGTCTACCATTGTTAGTGCATCTAAAATACAAGCATTAGGCAGTAAGGTTTGAATTCTTTAGCTTAACTGGATTCCTTAAAAAGGTAAGTGATCTAGTTATTAGGATAATAAGATCTACCCCATATAAGATTACCAAATAATTTTTTTGTACAGGAGGAGGCTAGTAAAGAAATAAATTTGAAAATAACACTGTGTCTCACTACCGCAATAGACACCCATCTTGAACAAATGCATGGTATTTATAAAACATGCTACACCTTTATTAATGTAAGCTGTTAAATTCCAGTAAGTTACAGAATCACAGACCTGTTCAAATGGACTTTTAGTCTTAATTCCTTTTCCACCACAGAAGACCCAGTTGTCTCTAAAGCCAAGGTTAGTAATAGATGTGCTTCCTAATTCAGCGATCAGTTTCCGTGCTTCCTCATTAAGCCTTGAACAAAAGAGAGAAGTTCAGTATGTGAACAAAATACACGCCCGTAGAGCTTTCACTGTTCAGTGGACCATTCAGCTTTAATTGATTAAATATAGTTTACGTCAGTCAATACTGGGCAAGATCTATCTTTCAAAATCAGATAAGGCTAGTTCTGAAATGACCTGATCTAATAAGCACTGCTCCTTAATATTACAGTCTCAAGGAACCAGCATACAAACCTATCAGTATGCCAACAAAAGCCAAGAACCCTCTCCTGTGAGAATTTATACATACATCTCAAGTCACGTTAGCAATTCTCCAAGCAACTAAAAAAGTCAACCTTTAAAGCAAACATTGTTTGCAGGCTCAACCTGAAGTGTACATAAAGTAAAAGCTATTTTAGATTAGAAGAATAGCCTAAATCTACTAAAAAAGTTCTTGTCTGCTTGGGTCAATTAATTCAAATTTCAGAATGCTGCCTCGCAGCACGGTTCAGTGCCTGTAGGTCTAAGTAGGATAATTTTAGTATGGAAGGCAAAATTATTCTGTAGGACGATAAATTATCATTCCAAAACCTCCAAATAACAGCTCTTTATTTCTTCCTTTCAGTTACTATATTTGCCCGATTACTAAAACAACACACAAAACTTCTGATTATTGCTACTTACTGAGATATAGTTGTATGACTCACTTCAGTGGAAATTATGAAAAAGATTAAGTACTTTGGAGGTTATTTGCACAACCCACACTCCAAGCTTCTCAAGCATTAGGGCAGCTTACATTTAAAACAAAAATCAAAAAAAAAAAAAATTTTATCTTTTAAAAATGTTGGTTCATCACAATTTCAATTGTTTTCAAGAACTGGCATTTATGATTACCATCAACCACGAGCCATAAGGTTTTGGCTAATTATGGAATATGCACTAATAAGCAGCAGTTCTCAGCTGCCAGCATGAATGGGCCAAATTCACCTTCTTGTTTAACTGATATTGTATCTACATACAAGCTTTCAAAAACATCAGCTGTGACACGATTATTTAAAACTAAATGTACTTGCTATCTAAAACATCCAAGAAAGGAAAAAGAGCAAAAAGTAGTAATAAAGCAAGTTAACAGAACAACAGAAGATCCAGCCTTGGTATAAAGAAACATTAAATCGCTTTCTTCTCCTAAAAGCAATGAATCTACAGACATTTAACTATTTATTGCAAATATTACACACTGCAAAGTCAGGACTTTGTCACAGAAAAGCTGCTCCTATATCAAAAACACAGACAAGTGGGGATAACAAATTCAATCAAAAAAGGAAAAAAACCGTACAGAATGCATTAGCAAAAAGTTAAATATTATTAAAACAACACAGAAAAGGAAAAAACCACTCTTAATTTTCACTATGAAAAGGAATCCTCTGGACAGGATGACTTAAGTGAGGAGTAGATTACAATACAAATTCTCCAGCAATTTTTAGTATCTATTAAAGCTGACTGAATTTGGGAAGGTTGGAAGATACTGCTTAAAGAGAACTAAAACCTCTTAAGACTACGTCTACATTAAGAAATTTAACAGTTTTAGGGTAGAACAGTCCAAACACTGAGGCCAAGAAGTACAAGGCACACACTAGTAACCTCTCAGACTTTGTAAGAAAGGATATAGTTGAGGCCTATTGGGAATGGTTTCTGCACCCCTGTAACCACTGAACTCTGTCTTCCAGTTGATCTGAGAAAAGTGCTGGATGGAACAGACCAATTTCCACCAGAATACAGTCTCACAGTCATGTTCCTATTTCCTATGCCTGGACATATTTGAATTTACTAGCATAAAGACAGAAGGAGTTATCAGCAATAGGAAAATCAGCACATCTCCAAAAAGACAGATCTCCTGGGCAGCACACTACCAAAAAAAAAAAAAAAAGAGGTGGGGACAAGTTCTAGGAGAGCAGCTAGAAACCTACAGGGAGGATAAGGGTATGATTTTAAAAAGAAGTACAATGCTGATCGTATGTCCTACATTGTGTTCTTGTTGCTCGAACCTCTTTTCTCAGAAGCAAAAAAACTCAACTACGTGTACTGATACAGCAACTGCTCATTAGTCAAATATTAATCTCTAGCCTTTTCAGATTTTCAAACACTTGTGATATTTCTGCAAAAGTTTAAGCAATATTTACTATATAAATCAACGACATACTTAGTTGCACCATCATCATATGTTGCCATTAACACTATCGTTCCATCCTGGATAGACTTCAGAAATTCAATAAACGGTGCCACATCTAAAAAGAGAGAGAACGCAAAGCTGTTTAATAACAAGCAACCATTTTCATACTTAAAAGCCTGCAATGTCTTCCTGCAAAGACATTCCTTTTAAGACTATTTGTAAATGTACTTATAAGTTTATAAAAGGATGCTAAGTGAGAGAAAGATAAAATGCATGACAGAACTCTCTTGTTTTATAGAAAGAGTTTCATCCCTATTGTGTAAAGACATAACCACCACTGGGAACTACTGGGGAGAACAAATGTGTTTGATTAACCACACCATTCCCACCCACCTCACCTATTTGCGTATCTGAAGTTACAGTCTCCTCACAGTTACAAAGGTAGAGGTGAAGCACTCCCTTAACTATCACCTCAAACCACCACACCACAGGAGCAGGGGGCTGAAGAGGTGGGAAAGAGGCATTTCAGTTGTTTAACCAGCTGAAGTAACTGCACCTACCTCCTCCCCACATGTCAAAGAATTTAGTGTCTAATGGTTCTCCTGTTTTACCTAGAGAAAAAGAAATATTTGGTGTCACCAAATATAACCAAAATTATTTTACAGACATGCCCAACTCCTCTTAATGACTCTTTCAGAAGACAGCACAGAAATCAATTACTATAGTAACTCTTATCTTTTATGAAGATTACTCCTTAAAGAACATAGCAGTTTGTGAAAAGGTGCAGAAGAACGTAAGAAGAAAAAAACAGAGAGGATGCAAACTTATGATTTTGCTTCAAGTGGAATATACAAAATAAAACAAAAAGCCCACAGCCTCTAAAACCAATAAAAAAAATGCACTTCATAGATTTCCCCCCCCCTTTTTTTTTTTACGTTGTTTTTTCAAAAATACATAGTACAGCTACAGGTTGCCTTTAGTGCCACATGGAAAGTAAGAAAGACTAAAATGACACTGCACGTTTTGCTATAGACTGGAAATTCTTAGTTGATTTAAACATCCAAAACAAACAGAAGAAAGACGACAATACATTAATCTTATTAGATTTTTTTTTTCCCTATGCTGTCTACAAAGGCAGTATTTGATAGAAAGTAGAGTTTTCTTTTTAATACACACATTTGTTTTAAGTTTAAAAGACAGGGAGAAAGACTGGCAGCTATATAATGCAAAGGCAGGTATCTTGGTTTTGAACAGATTGAGACAATTTAGGAGGGCAAAATAGGATTAGCTGAGTATTGTTCAACTCATGCTTTAGATGACATACACCTGAGTACAATCCAAAAATAACATGAATTTATATTGCAGTGAAATGACAAAGTGCTATCTCAGTGTTACAAGGAATTGCTTCCTACACATTAAGGACAAATCTGCCAGTACCGACATTCAGTTCAGCTTTCAAGGTGACACACAGGTAAATCTGTTTGGTTTTAATGAAAGTTAAGAATCTGCAACACAATTACATAACACGATGTATTTTTGGGACAAGAACTGTAGATATGGACTAATCAAATTCACTGATTTCAAGCTAGGAAATAATGAACTGGTCTTTCGATGTAGTAAGAGAATTGTTAAATAAGTTTCACTGAAAAGAGAGCAACAGAAGAATTTAGTCTACAAAATTTTATTAGTGGTGGCAACACAGAAAGTCAAAAGAAGTAGCATGGATCTCATACCTTTTTCCATTTTGTATGTGCATTAGGAATTTGTCTGACACATCACAGAGACAGTTACCTCCACTCCACATTATTATTTTTACTACACATTCCTAGAAACAAAAATGCACTGAGTTTTTCTACTTCCTAACAAAAAGGTCTAAGTGCCAAGATCTGACATTATCTCAGTATGAAGATTCTGAAGACTTCCTTTTCTCCTCCTGCTTGCTTTTCACCATCCCTGTAGTATTGCACTTTAAGTTTCAGATATAATTTGAAAATTAAGACAGTCTGCTCACTTAAAATGCCACTTACCATTGACCAAGGCCACATTTATTCCTCTGCCAACATTATTTTTAACTCCACTCATTAAACTGAAACAAAAGAAACAATTTTATTTTTAATAGTACTATTTTCTGATGTGAAGTATTTCTGTTTTTTAAATAGCACCAATCAAATTGTAAGAGATACATAGTTGAAAGGCCACATGTTCATGAGTACTTAAATGCAGCAAAGTCTCCTTGAATTAATCCATGTGCTCGTATGGCACCACTGAATTGAGAACAATAATCAAATATCCCCAAGTTGTATCCATTTCATTTGATCATTTGATCGCTTTGATCACCCTGGTTTCAAAGTATGTGTGTATATCAAAAATGCCAGCAAAAAAAAAAAAGAGCCTGAAACAAATAATGATTTGAGGAGCTTAGCACAGTCATGCAACCAACATTCTAAGCTTTTTTGTAAGCACATGATGAACAAAAATGCATGAATGAGTTTAAAAGCTAACTGAACACAGGTATTTAATTTTAAATATTGCAGCATCACACTGAGAAAGAAAGTCAAAGCAGTTAGCTACTTGTACCTATGACAGGAAACCTAAACCCAAGAAAAACAGTTCATACACTGATGGGACTTTAAACAAAAGTTGAGTATAATCTTGGAGTACAGTTACACATCCCAACAAAGCCATGACAGTCTATACAGCAATTGCTTGGCCAAACTCAGAGTGGCAAAGGAGCTGGGAAGCATAGACACGTTGTGAAATGGAAGCCCTTCGGAGCTGTGAGGAAGAGCTAATGGGAATGTCAAAACTGTCAGCTGGGGTGCTGTGCTGTCTTTGACCACAATGGGTGGATGACTGCAGTGAGAGGAAGCTTAGAGACCTCCTCATCCCTTTTCACTGGCACTGCATAAGCCTCTCTGCACTGCCTCCAGGCCCCAAATGTCCCAACATTAACATTTTGAAGCTACCAGTAAGAGAGTTACAAAAAAAAAAAAAAAAAAAAAAAGAGAAATAGGAGTAAGGGTTGAAACTACCACATAAACTAAGATAACAAAGAAGTCTCTAGCTGAGATTCAAGGAAGCACCTCAGCACAGGCATACAGGTGTACGCGTCTCATCAATGACAAACACACTCTAACAGATGCTTTCATTCCATCCTGATGAGGATTTCTTTCACCTCCCCAGCTTGCTTTAGGAAGTGGCTGCAGATGTGTGCAGCCCTGTTACTTTCAGAACTTTTTTCACATTTCTTCCACAATCATGAGATTTTCAGGTCACACCTGAACATTCATTCTAAGCAATGTTTCAGCAGGACCGCATCTTTACACGCCCAACTGCAACACCAGCTTTCTGATGCTAGCTTACTAGTGCTATGCTAGAAACAAGAAATGGTCTATCACAGAAATACTACAAAAATCCTCCTCTTCGATGCTATCATTTGCACCCAGGATGAAGACAGAAGCCAAAATTTAGAGGAATGCCAAACTTGATAGACAACTATCAGGAACAGACTCAGTATTAGTTAGTTCAGAGAGGCCATGAAAGACTACCGGTTAATGGTAACTCTTGGTACAGCGGCTTAGGTTTTAAAAAACGTGTAATCAGAGATGAAAGACTCCATATTCTTCGTTAGTCCTCTAAGTTATACCATCTGCCAAAAATTCGGATTAAAATTAAAACCCTGTTTCAGTAACTTCTGAAACAGAAGATCTGCAATTTTCTGATGAAATACAGAATTCAGTCCTGGTTAGTAGGGAACTCCAGAAGTATTTTAGCCACTGGAGGATCATTTCTTTCCTCATCACACGATTTTCAGGTCATGCCTGAGCATCCATTCTAAGGAACAGAAACAAGGGAAATAAAGACTGAAAACATAAATAAAAAAACCCTGTAAAGCTCTGAACACATTCCTTTCTTCATATAAAATTTAGCGGACATTTAATTTACCAGTAAGAACTTCCTTTTATTTTAACCACAAAACTCTCTGCAAATGAGTGCCTGTCAAAAAAATCCAATAGTGGGGTGACTAGACACTGAAAATACACACATACATAACAAGTTATAAAGGATTTCAGACAACAAAAAAATCCTGAAGATACAAGAAATACTAGTTCTTAAAGGAATGTAGCATGACATTCTGCCATAAGGTTACTGCAGCACAAGCACGCAACTACCTTCTTAACAGAAGTAAAACTGCATGGAGAAGGTGCTGGTAAAGAAGTATAGCGATATCTCCCCTTATTCTAAAAAGCCAATGAAGTAGCAACTACAATATTTAACATTTTGATGATGAATATAGTATGTTTTTTCTACTTTGGACTATGTCCTTCCAATATAGGAGAACAAGGCCATAACTGAAGAGTTCTGCTGCACAGCAGAATTCCTATTTCACACCAAAATATCTATACAACTAAAAAGAAAATTTGAGAAATTAAATGCATTCTGTATTATATGAGCACCTTTAGTGCTCTCATAAACCAGGTGATATCCTTATGTTTAATACACAGCAGAAATCCTACAGTGTAAATATCACTGACAAATCAGAAAAAAGGCATTTTGCAGGAGTGAGTTCACAAAACATCACTAAAAAAAGAGATACTAAAAGAAGTTCTTTCAGAGCTCTGAGACACTACTTTACACACTTGAGACAGCCTGTGCACCAACTACAGGTTGTAATGTGACAGTCTTCTCACAGGAGGGCAGCCGTTCATCAGTTTTAGAATTCTTCCGACCATTTACAATCAACAAGTTACGGGAGCTTTTGAAAGGTAAGTCAAATGTCTTACGAGCAAAGCAGGAGATCACATAAAATTCATCAAGTTTTCTGGTGGACCTTTAAACAGACATTACAAGTTCTCCTCAGAAGGAATTCAGAAATATTTTTGCCAAGGGAAACTGGACTTAAGACTCCAATGGGTATGCACTAAGGTGTGCACTATTATTAAAAGATTAGAGATTGTATTAAAAGAATATAAGATTTCTTGTCAGCAACTACTTTCTTTTCATCACTTTCTTCAGTGAAATATTCAGTAGAGGATTTTTTTATTTTTTTTTTTGGACAGGAACAACAATGTTTTCAGCTAAGCAGTAAGCGAGACATTTCACAAAAAATATCAAACTCTACAATCCTGAAGTTAAAGTATTACTTGCACTCCCACAACTTTTAATCACTGAATCACACTTCTTAAGCTTCCTAGCAACCACAAGGAGAAGCTGGCAAGTTTTGTAACACCGACAAAACTACCATGTAGAGAGATTAGATAAGACTGTCTAAGGCCACAAGGCAAATCAACAATAAGAATGGAAAGCAGAACCTAGCACCTCTGGGTTAGTGCGTGCCAACAGTGAGCTCATGCTTGTATTGCACGTGCTCCCCGACTACACCGTGATGCTCAGTTGCAAACGCGCTCCTACACAAGTGAGCAAGCTTGAGCTAAGGCAGCCTCAGGGAAGAATGGCTTGAAATTTGTGTCGTGCTCGTGTTTCTACCAACAATGCAAAGCAAAGATGCTGCACATGCTTAGCTGTCAGGGAAAAAAGCTCCCATTTCAATTCACTACCTCTTAATTGCTAGAGTCAATGCTAACACCAGTCTTCTGCAAGATCATCTTACATCATCTTTCTAGTCTGTAAGACTAATCTTACAGTGTTATTTTAGACAGTGAAGTGATGGAAAACGTAAACCAATACTTACTACATGGGGTTACTTTGTTCACAGTACAGTTGCCATTTGCTCTAGAATTAATTAGCACTGAGTGCTGTACATGCTATCCGAACCACTCTGTGCTAACACAGCGTGGGCTGGGAAACAGTTAAACTGTAATAGTCTAAATGCAAATGGAAGGCAAAGGCTTGTAAAGTGTGACTGATACTTCAAAGATCTCCTTCCGACAACACTAACATTGTGTCTTTTCTGACATGTGACATGCAAAATTGAGTGGACAGATCACGTTACACGAAGCTGCACGCTCTGGGTGGCAACGAGCAGGACAACCTAAGTGCAAAGAAACAAAGAGTCTAAAAATAAATATTAATAGTTCCATTATGGGGATTACTGAAAGGTATTCAGTTAAATAGTATAGGCATAGGATTGCTGATAATCCTGTGTGAAAAACACAGTTATTAGAAACATAGGACTTAAACTCAAACTGTGATTCAAGCAGTTCCTTTCCTCATTTCACAATTACTTTAAGTTTATTAACTTTAGTTACCATGAGCAGAATTAAACAACTACTGATCATTAAAATACTGTTTTTCTCTTTTGAAGTAATCTTTAAAGAAGAGGAAAATATGTTCGGGTATTGGTACTATGGTAGTTTAAAAGATGACTTGAAAAAGACAGTTCTAGAGCACAGTTCTCGCTGATGACATTTGACTAGAAACATCGAGAGTAATTACTTAAAAATACAGTTGCGCACTGAATTACTATTAGAGGCACAAGAACAAGTTACTCGGAGGCAAGTTTGCATCTGACTTGACAAACAAATGCTTAAAAACTATGTCAAATGCTTAAAACTACCAAACTAATCCTTCAGTCTGTAAACCTGAAATAAAGGTTAAGCTATCTTTCATGTATTAAGTGTACATTTCTGCATTTACTGCAGAGTATTGTGTGCTTCATCAGAGATTAAGTTATAACGCAATATAATTTCTTCACATTTTCAAACCATTGGCAAAACAAAACCTATGAAGAATCATTTAAACTACCGATTCTGTGTGCAGAGTGATCCAAGACAGCATTTGAAAGAGACAGAGACAACAGGTAAAAATACTTACACGTTATCTTCTACACAAATTTTAGGTCCAACTACATTCGCTGCTCCACTTGCCATTTTGAACGCAAAATGCTTTTCAGGACAAGCTTTAGAGATCCCACATTTGTATCTTGGAGGTTTTGTAGCTTTCAAAAGGAAATAAAACAGGATTTTAGAGACACCACCACAAGCAGGCTAACAGAGAAATCTCAGTTTTCTGCAGAAATTCACGGAAAAGAGCAAAGACAAATGGTATCTCATCTGCAGTTTCATAGCAGCTTAAAATAATCTAGGTTCCTGCAGTACCTCATTATTCTACTTCTTGCTCTCACCCTGCTACTTGCTCTGGCACTGCCATCAAAAGCCACAAGACAAAACAACAAGTGAAATGCTGGCAAAAAACAGACTTTACCAGAAATTTAGGAAAATCAAGAAAGGAGGAAAATTAGTTTCTGATTGCATTTAAACTGCAATTAAGAATTTTTTAACTACGAAAATTCAACAGTCTTTCTGTTATTAGCAAAAGGAAGCCACAGCAGTAACACATGCATATGAACACTCACAGCGTGCAGCTGCATCCAGTGCTGATCTAGCTAAAATGCAAAAAGAAAGTTTTACAAAAATGTTACTATTAAAATGTCGTTGGCTATAAAATATCCTGTAAGTTTAAAACCTTTCTGTAATCCTATAAAAACAGGTTGGTTGAAATGAAGCATCAAATCCATCTGAACATTATGTTGCAATATAAAGCATTAACCTTTACAAAAGCGATCAGGGACCACATTTAGAAGCACTGCCTTAATTTATGACTCTCCAATTAACACAAAGATCCACAGAGATACAAAACCACTAAGGGTCTCTGGAGGTGTGGGCACTAAAGTGAAATGAATTCCCTTCTTAGACCTTCACCAGGATGGGATTCCTTTCACCTAACACTGGAAACCTGCAGCTCGGCTGCATTTGAATCCAACCATTCACGACTCCCTTTCTCGGTACAGGAAGAGACACAAGTGACCTCATCAGGCACATATCTACAACAGATCTGTAATAGTTAATGCCACCTGTGTCTTTTCAACAATCACTAAAGATGCCTCTGGTGACTGGCTCACACTGTAGTAATCTGGAGTTAAATAACGCTAACCCCACCCACATACCTAAAACTGTCTTGGTTTTTTTTTCTGTAATGAAAAGCCCTTTTCAAGATAAAGTTAGTTCAAAACACAGACTCTGAATTTTAAGTCACCTCAGCTGCTAATCCTATTCTGTGTAGAACCTGGGCACATCTGAAATGTTTTAATTACTGCACGTTCAGCTGTACATGGCAGTCTATCTGTGCAAGCCAAAAAAGCCCATCCAAAACACAAATTTTGAATTGCTTAAGCAGCAGCAAGGCAGAGTGTAGATTTCCATAAACATCATTCAAGTTGCCTAGTTTGCTACTCCAGACTACAACTGTAAGTACCTGTAAACAGAAAAAGCAGGTAAAACTATGCATACTTGCCAGGCAAAAGAATCAAACTGATTGAGAGTAAATTAAATATTTCATACAGAAAATAACTAAATGTGCACATTACGTATATGTATAATATATATAAAAAACCAACAACAACTACACACAGATTAAAAATAAACACAGAATTCTTATGTGTAAGAGCCTAAGTCAAGCTTAAAGCAAAATGAATACGATATTCTTGATGATGGCTCAAGTAAATATTAATAGAAAATAAAAATAATCACTTACCAAATATGTGTCCTAAATTTGCATCCATTTTTATTTCAAACACTTGAGATATGACATAAAATGTCAATAAAAATATTGCTACGACTACTACCAACTTTGCAGCACCTATTCAGAAGCAGAGAAAAGTTTCAAAAAATTATCTACAAACAATAACATTAAGTTTATCAATATTAACTATATGAGAAACGCATACCAGATTACATTAAAGGGAACTCAGAAACAGGATGATCATTTGTGGGTTTGCTAAACAGAAGCAATCTTCAAGAAACGGATGTTATAACGTAGGATGTGACGGAGCCAGTCCAGCAGGTTACCACACCGAACACAGACCCTGCTCTCGGATTTCTCTGGCTTCAATGCTTATCTGACACCACAGCACACCAACTCAGCGCAGCAGCCAGGAGAAACCACAGACTTTGCCATGGAAATCCAGCTTAACAACATGAATTAAACTGATCTAACTGGCTGCTGTTCAAAGGGGAAATTCCCACCTCCCACCACAACCGCTTCCCTGTTCTTAGCCCCGCGTACCTGTTTCCTCATATGTTCACCAGTACTCCTTTTTTTCACCCCCCCTCAAACTGACCTACCTCTGTTCTAATGTATGGCCAAGACTGAGTGATTAGCTGATCTGTTCATATACTGTAGCTTGGATGCTTTGGTTACTCAGGTCTGAGCATTACATTAAAAAGAAATGAAAAAAATCAACCATTCAACAACCAAAAAGCCTCCTCAGCTCCTTTTCAACAAATTTCAATTATTGACCTTCAAAAATCCAGTCTGAAGACTCAAAAGAGCCAATTTAAAATGCAACAAAAAGCAGTACCTCTCCCCTCCCCCTTTTAATAGGTTGAAGTCTCAGGTAGCTTGAAGTTTTACAAGCCTAACTTTCTCCAGTGCTGAGCAGTCCAGCTGCCTCCTGGGAGAAGAGCTGGAAGCACACCACCACGGCAATGTACATCAGAAATGGAAGCTCGGGTGTATGTGGTACTGCCACAAACCCCGCCATTTTTTAGCACAATTTTCAACAGATTTTTACAGACTACTCCACTCTTAACTTATCATAAAACACTAACTGATTGAGAGTAGAAGTTAGGCAAGGAGGCATCTGATCAACATCCTGCCTCCCCGTCACACACCAGCACATCAAACTCTTTGGAAGAAGCAACCTTGCGGCACACTTCTGTTTCTCAGATTGCCAGCCAAATGTATCCTTCAGAAAAAAAAACACACTTATGTACTCCTGCAGATCTCAGACTGCTGCTGTGATGGGCTGTTCAGAAAGCCTTCAAATAGACAGATTACTCAGCCCTTAGGAGGATAAGAGATGCTAATCAGTCATTCCAAAAGGCTAAAAAAAAGATAAGGGGATAGAAAAAAGAAATGAAAGATGAAGAAAGAGATACAACTTTTTTGTTTGCTTGTAGTTCGGTCTTCCTCTCCCACTCTCCCTTTTCATGCATGTAACCACATACATACTGTGTAAGAAAACACAGATGCAAACTGAATTTAAAAATACTATGCTGGAACTCCAAAGATCATTGCACTTGAAGGGAAGCAAACCACATGTAAGCATGAGAGAAAACAGATGAGCCGAACATATGTTAAGAAGTGGAGAGAAGGTTTTCAAAGCAACACTGCTAAAAAAGACAAGATGGTACCAGATTTTGGAATGTGTCATCTGGCAAGTGGCACTTGGAGAGCATGTTGTTTCAGTAGACAGTGGGCGAGATAAACGAGAACTCCATCTGAGCACTAATCATCCCCTCCACTCTACATCCTGAGCCCTTCAACTGAACCGTGAGCACTCCCTGTAAGGGGGAGGTAAGAAATCCCCCAGAAAAACCTTCTAGAACTTGAACCAAAACCAGCCTGCTTGCTACAGGTTAAACATTCTACAGGAACTGCCGTATCTTCTTTGTCTCAGGGTTTTAGCAACAAAAGTAGTTAGATGGAAGAAAAAAAAGAGGTCTGGAAAAGTCATTTTCCAAGCGATTCAGCCATCTTCTAAAAATTGCAGCATTTTCCAGTTCTTTATCAGATTTACTTTAGCAGGTTGCTCCCGGTTATACATATTGAGGTTAATAAAACAACTTTAGCATCAGTGGCAAAAGTCAGGATTAATTTCATGCATTAAGAAGGTTAATGTGTGACTAACCTTCTTGGAAAAGGGGGTGTCATTGTCTCCTAGAAGAGCCAACACTTGCTCCTTCTGCAACATAACGCTACAACTACTGATGAAAGTGCAACGCATCAGAAACTCAAACCTGTTCAACTGCCACACAGGCTATTCTACCGCAAGGAAATGTCTAAAATAGAATTTTCTTGAAGTGTTACATTGGCAAAGATCTTATTTTTACAACCACTACACCTTCTGCAAAGCAAAATCAGTTTCTCAAACCCTGTACTACAGTAACTTACCTCTATGAAAAAGCTTTTACAGCTTTCAAACTTCCAGTAACCACTCAGGAAGTTTCTGATGCTATATTAATAGTGCATAGCACTTTTGGTTGGGTTGTGAGGCAGGGAAGAAATCACTTAAGACATTAATTAGCCATTTCCTTATTCCTTCATCATCTTACGGAATTAGCAACCAAAGTATGTCAAGTCATAGCACCTTAACCAGTGACTGCTGATCAGCTGAAGCGTTTTAACCAGCTGCTTGCTCTTACACCATCCCAAATTCCAAAATTAGTTTCATTAAACATCAATTAAATGGAACAACAATGTCTGTTATGCCATTTAAGTCTGTTTTAAAACATTGTCACAACTTGTGAAACAAATGCTATCAAGAACATTAACAAGTGACAAAAGTCTGATTTTACTGAGCACTCTTACCTGCTATTCTCATGTTTAGTCTTCAGCCAGCTAATGGCACTACTGCATTAAAAAGAGCCACCTAGGGAAAAAGAAAAGCACAACATTGTAATTACAGCCAAATAAGCACTTTTGTAATGAGCTAACAGTAAAAAACCGCGATAGATATTCTAGCCAATAACATTAATGACAATTGTCCTGAATACCTAGTTCTTAACACTTACAGTGAAAGGAAGAAGATTAAAGATGGATTTCTGATGTATTGCTTTCATTTGTTACTCCATGAAACAAGCGCGCTGAAAAACCATTCATGTAATTTCATCAAATCCACTACAAATGCTATTCAACTTTCAACCCTTCCGTATGTGACATAAGTATGTATCACTGCTGTATCTAAGCAGTCTTTGATTTCCTAAAGCTACGCGATAAAAGTCACCTCTATCTGTTTGCTTCAAAGTCCTAGCAACTTTCAGATGCAAGTTGTTATCTGGCAACATAACAAAGCAAATTATGCTTTGGAAAGAAAAAGATTTAAGCATTTTGGCCTTCAGGACCCTGCACAAACTGCATTCAGTGGAACTGAAAGAATCATAGAATCATAGGCTGGAAAAGACCTCTAAGATCATCTAGTCCAACCATCCACCCAACACCACCATGCCTGCTAAACCATGTCCCGAAGTGCCACATCTACACGTTTTCTGAACACCTCCAGGGATGGGGACTCAACCACCTCCCCGGGCAGCCTGTTCCAATGCCTGACCACTCTTTCAGTAAAGAAATTTTTCCTAATACCCAATCTAAACCTCCTTTGACACAACTTGAGGCCATTGCCTCTCATCCTATCGCTAGTTACTTGGGAGACGAGACCAACACCCACCTCACTACAACCTCCTTTCAAGGTAGTTGTAGAGAGCAATAAGGTCCCCCCTCAGCCTCTTCTCCAGACTCAACAGCCCCAGCTTCCTCAGCCTCTCCTCATAAGCCTTGTGCTCTAGACCCCTCACCAGCCTCGTTGCCCTTCTCTGGGCACGCTCCAGCAACTCAGTGTTTTTCTTGTAGTGAGGGGCCCAAAACTGAACACACTACTCCAGGTGTGGCCTCACCAATGCCAAGTACAGGGGCACGGTCACCTCCCTACTCCTGCTGGTCACACTATTCCTGACACAAGCCAGGATGCTGTTGGCCTTCTTGGCCACCTGGGCACACTGCTGGCTCATGTTCAGCCAGCTGTTGACCAACACCCCCAGGTCCTTTTCTTTCCGGACAGCTTTCCAGCCACTCCTCCCCAAGCCTGTAGCGTTGTATGGGGTTGTTGTGACTGAAGTGCAAGACCCAGCACCTGGCCTAGTTGAACCTCATACAGTTGGCCTCAGCCCATTGATCCAGCCTGTTCAGATCCCTCTGCAGAGCCTTCCTACCCTCCAGCAGATCAACACTCCGGCCCAGCTTGGTGTCATCTGCAATGCAATGCAATCTATGCGTTACAGAAATATAACAACACATTTGCCACTCAGAGCAGCACTGAGAAGATTTGTGTGATGGTCAATGGTGACACAAGCACCAGCCCTAGAACTGAGACTACTTCAGAATAACCTGAAAACCATTGCCTATATGCAAATACCACAAGTAAACACCCAAAAGTTTCTTCTTGTGAAGAGCTTGCCACCACGTAAAGTCAAAACAGGGCACAGCCTACCCATACTCTACTCACAGGTTACCACCTCCTCCTCATGCAAGCCCCTGTCCCCACGCCATGCCACATCTCTTGCCCAGAGAGCAAGCTGCTGGCCCGCGGCTGCTGCTGACTCTGCACCATGGTCATGCTCAGCCATGCTCACACTGCACCAAGCTTGGACATGTTCTGTCTTGAGTTCCCTCTACTCCTGATTCAAGAAGCTCAGAGCAAAAGTGACCACGTACAGCCACTTCGCACTCACAGCACTGAAATGGTATCTATGCAAATCAGGTTTGGCAAACACTGTAATCCTTACTAATTAAATATTACATATCCATTAGACACACAGTAATTTGTTTTACAACACTTAAGTAGATTAAGCATGTAAAAAAATTTTTTTTAATTAATTCAAATTAGAATTTGCTTGAAAACAGTACGCTACCTGAACTGTTCCATCTCATCATCATAAACAAGAAAGAGCCCTCAGTTACTTCAAAAAAATATGCAAGGCATTCAGACAAATAACAGTCTGTAATTAGTACTTCCTTTCTGGATTAACCCCCCCCCCCCATTATTTCTGAATTTGCATTTTGCTGCATAACTACTTACGTTTAATATGACACAAGAAAACCTGCTGGCATTCACGAATCTTGTTGGATCATCTATACTGAGGCCAGATTTGAAAACGTTCAATAAACTGTAATTGCAGTCCAAGTAGTATAGCAGTAGTTGTAGTCCACACCCCCACCACAAAAGCTACAGCATCCCTAACACTCTGCAGACCTATGCCATGATTTTGAAAACCATCAAAAACATTCTCTTTAGAAAGTATTTGAAAAACTATTGTTATTAGAAGTCAAGAAATCCAAATCATTTGGAGAAGATCACCAAAACCCCCACGTAGTTCTCATGGTCTATGCTAGGAAGGAAAAACTGATATTACAGAAACAACCTTTTGCCTTAACTCAGTATCTGCAAGTTCAGCGATTTGCATCCAGATCCTCTTTGCCAAAGACACAGTCATTGTGCTCTATTGCTTCAAGTTTCCAAGAAAACGGTCAGCAGAGAAATAAACAGGAAAAAACCAAACACAAGTATAGAAATATTTATTTCTACTCCATAAGAATTTGAACATAAGTATCAACAAAGTCTAAAAAGCAGACAAATGTTTATGAATGCTAAGGCTGTACTACAAGGGAAATCTCATAGCATATTATGGACATAATGCATCCATTCTGTTTACAGCCACATATATCCATATATAGTATCTTCTTTCACAGAAAGACTAGCATTTATCTGTCTTACAGAAAGGCAAAAAGAATATGCCAAGGCAGACAAACTAATTTCATTTCAAAGTCTGCGAACAGAATTATCCTAAGCTCCTTTCTCTCCTCTCCTCACCCCCAGAAATACATCAACATTAAAATAATCACGTACTGTAGTTTGAATAACCACGAGCTTAAGTCAGCACTGAAAACAAAAAGTTTCCTCTTTTTGTTTGACTATAAAAAACACATCACAAATTCAAAGCATAAGAGGAAGAATATGAACAAAACCAAAAAGCAGAAATTAAGTGAAACGATCACATCATCCAACCTTGACTGTAGAATGCCTTTCCGATTGCATGCATCCACCCATCTCCATGATCATTATTTGTTGCAATCAGTCAACAGATAAGATGCATTTTTTTAAAAAAAGTAAATGTTTCCTTGACTTAGAAAAAAATAAAAATTAATGTTATTCCTCAATTTGAAAGGAATTTTAAGTTATGTAGAGATTCTTTTCCTAAATTACAGTATACCAAAAAAATGTGGGTTTTGATGTACAGAATATAGGAATGCTACAGTACATATCAACGTTGCACAGCTTTTTCCAGCGGTGAGAGACCTTGATTTATGAATGCCAAGTCCTTTTCCTATATAGTATTATCTTACATTTATTTTTTTAATTAAAGACAGAACAGGAATAAACTAGGACAGCCCATGAGCCCTCATGAATGTGTATAGACCATTACTCCACAACTTTCATACAATTACAGAAGTGATATAAAAACGGATGTGGAATTTCTAGTAGTGCTTAGTTTAGGATCCTTTAAAAACAAAGAACACAGGGCCACAACTGAGCTTGCGCAGACTCAGATGCACAAAACCAGTACAAACAACATTCCTTCAACTGCTTTAGGAATCCCAAACGCTATTTCTCTCCTCTTTGACATAAGATGCCATCACGCAGAGGCAGCAGCAGAATTACAACCCAATTATCTTCTTGACTTCTTAGTGTCCAGTAATATTAATAACCACTTTACCACTATATTAACATAATTTATCTGTCAGGCAGTAGAAGGCTCACATTTATCACTTGCTAGTCAGAGACTGAGGCAGAAGGTGCAGCCTACAGCAGCGTCTACAGGTAGCACTCTGATGAGCAGAGTGGAACCCTAAACAGATGCAAAGGCCGAGGAGAGCACCACAAAACAACAGGCAACAGAAGCGATCAACATCTACAAATCACAAAGTAAAAAGGCTGGATTTGGAGAAGCATTTTATTGTATGATTGTGAAACATGGACTTTCTTCAGATTGTTTCCTTAGTGCAGAACTTAAGAGGTTTATCAGTCAAGGTCTAAAACTTGGGCAGTGGAAAGAAACCAAGAAATCCCTCACATGCAGCATCAAGCGCCTTGAAACAAGAACCTGAAACCAGTGCCTTCAGATGCCGGTTTTCCTCTGCGTCAAGAGAAAAGAAGTTGTTACTCCCCAGGATCGGCTACCGGAAGGAGAGGTGTGGCAAATCGCAGGTTTACATCTATCATGGACAGCAGTAAAGGTACTTAAAGTCAGAACAAATTCTAGTTACAATCAGCATAGTCAATATCTGCACGTGGCACATGCATTTGTTCACAAGATGAATATCACTCAGAATTTCAGCTGTTCTATTAAACTTCCGATATTCCTATTGTCAAAGGAATCTTGTGCAACTCTTCATGAGGCTGGAGGAGCATGCTCTCCTACCATCTGACTCGGTGTTAAAGGTGCGGACAGATCTTCTCTCAGCAACAACCACATCTGTCAAAGAGCTTTCTGAACTCTGCTGCCTGTCATTGCCAATTCACAGGAGCCAGCATCCAGAACAATCAGTGGCAAGACATGCAGACCAGTGACCTCTCAACTACAGTAAGCCACATCCACATCCTGAATAAAGAGCACAAACCTACAAAGAGGTTGTGGTCTACAGGCTGGTAGAGTCAGGCCTCTTGTCAGCAGGTGGCAGATGTTTTTCTTACAACGCTTTGATGATGCTCACCATCAGCCAAGCTCAGCCCGCCAGCCACGCTGGTCCAGCGAGATGGTGAATCCCATCATAAAGCTGTGAAATATTGAATAGTAGAAAATAAAGGAGGGAATGCTTTGTTAGTTAAACTGATGCAGAAGCTTCTCCTGGACAAGGTCCTGTGCAGCCTGCTGTAGGCGACCCTGCTGTGGCAGGGGGGTTGGACTGGATGACCCACAGAGGTCCCCTCCAACCCCTACCATTCTGTGATTCTCTCTGAACTGGCGCAACACAATGGAGTTGCTGACAAAAGCGAAAGCCAGCAGACAGGCAAGAAGCTGGTGTTGCTATATTGGCGAGTTCAGAAATTGCTCTTCCAGCACAGCCCAGCACATGGGTTGCTCAATCCCTCAAAAACAGGAAGGAAAAGGTAGACAGCTCACTGAAGCAGAGAACACACGAAGTTACAGGTTATAAATCCTTTTTAAACACTGACATGTCATTGTCCAATTCCCTGAACGGAGTTGCTCATCTATCTATGCAGAAAAGAGTTATTTATTCTGGATGCAAACTACTTGGGAGTAGATTTGTGGAAAGACAGTTTGGAGTTGAGGTTACTGGTTGCTTTCTGCTACTCCACCCATCCTTGTGCATTATATTTTGTCTCAAGCCAGGGCAATTTCCAGATGCTGTGATTTCCAGTGCCAAAGCAATTCCAAACAACCCCAAGGACAGCCCAAAATGCTACACATAGGCCAACATAACAAAAGTAGAAGAAAAACAGAAAACATCAGCTTACAACAACAAATAAAAGGGCAAAAAGGGCTTTCCCTCACTCTGCTCCACTTGTTGATTAACTTGTGTGGGGATGACAGACTCAGCACAAATCTGACAAATTTAGTACATACATCCACACAGCTATGGCACATATTTTGATATATACAAAAAACTAGCTTCAATCAGCAGAGCAGCAGATACTTGCTTTTAAAAAAGTGCCCTGTTGCCTCTTGAGGGAACCCTGCCAGGTACTTCACACAAGGAGCTTATATTACAATTTCATTTAGGAAAACGATGAACCTATAATCCTGCCAAGCAAATCATTATCATGTTTTATTAAATGATATAAAGTTTCTAACATGCCAAGACTAAGCTCTTTCCGCATTCATTTGTTAGATATGATGGTCATTAAGCAAGTTTTCTTCATAGAATCAAGGTGCAAGAGGAAACTGTATTCAGGTGAATAAAGTAATTGATAAAAAACAGACAAACATTAATACTGCCACACTGACGTAACACTGAACAAAAATCCAGATTTCAGTCCCGAGCTGAATGCAGTTCAATGTGGTCTTTCTCAGCCTTGCTCAATGCTCTTGCCCAGAGACGGTGCCATGGGACACACATCACTCCGGCGCAGCCTCTGCTCTACTTACTGTGCGTAAAACCTCTGGCCACTTGAAATGTACTTCTGTTATAAGGGTTTTTCAAATACGATTGCAATAAATGTTTTTACGGGTAATAATGAAACATGCAGACTTAGCCTACTCCATTCCCAGGACAGCAGTATTTCCATTAGCGATTTGATAGCGTGCATAGAAGAGGACCCAGGGAACTACAGGCCGGTCAGCCTCACCTCCATCCCGGGAAAGGTGATGGAGCAGCTTATCCTGGAGGCCATCATGAAGCAAGTGGAAGAAAAGAAGGTTATCAGGAGTAGTCAGCATGG
>Ga0065711_1033433_pt1 | contig 25515 bp, 9 predicted proteins | sample Hoacrofraction12_FD_59098 | JGI IMG/M metagenome (GOLD analysis project Ga0065711, IMG submission 59098) | Hoatzin crop microbial communities from Cojedes, Venezuela - Epithelial fraction 12 v2 (version 2) | ecosystem: Host-associated > Birds > Digestive system > Esophagus > Crop | place...
GGGGGGGGGGGGGAGAGAAGAAGGAGGCATGCTTTGATTAAAAAATGAACCTGTCATTTTTCTCCCACTTTTTCTTGGATGGCTTTTACTTTTCGTTTGAGCCTGGTGGATATCTGTTCAGCACCAACAATATTTTTATTGACTTCCCTGGGACCTGGTCAAGCCCTGGATTCACATACATGTTTGGGTCTAAACTCCCAGATACCTCTGGGAGAGGTGCTAGAGATGAGATCTGGGGTAAGGAATGTAGTTTGGATAACAACCTCAGAAACTCTCATTAAAAAAGTGTTAGTTTGTCAATGAAAAGGCGTGTGGGACACAAGAGGCCAGTGTAATGTTGTCCCATGCTACAGTGTAATTCCAACTGTCCAACCACATAGCCTAGGAAAAACAGGAATGCTTAGAAGGGTCAGTGGTAATTAAATGGCGCGTCTCACTGCTCGTCTCTCGTGTTGTCTTTGATTTCCCAAATGACAGGAAAAGTTGGCTAAGCTTCCACCCTGTTTCACCAAGCAAGGATCTAGGCTTGCCAGGAAGGTACAAATTAGCCCATGCAGATTACCCCATAGATTATGAAGTCTTTCCTATTTACATTTCAAAACTGTAATAGCTCAGCAGTGCAAGAATGGAAAGATAGGTCAGTCATGCCTCGTACAACAACAGGAACCCTCTTCTACTCTGAGCAGCTTGAAGTGTAAGGATAAATCACTTGCACAAATCGTCTTCTTTTTCCTCCCCGTTCTGCCCTCTTAGCCTCTTTTTACAGTTACAGCACTGCCTTTAAAGAAGAAAGCCTGTTGGCATGTCCCAAGTCGCGGATGACACTAAATCCTTGTCAAACACTTCTGACCTGGAAGTCTCAAAGCTGACCTTTCCCAACTGAGAGATAGAGAGCCACAAATCCTCAATTAGCTTTAAGGCACAACGCAACTTTTGTACACTTTGGGCCGAATTCAGTGCTCTTGAGTCTCTGGTTGCTGCAAGCTGCTTTTGTTAAGGTTGTGTTTCACGCCCTGGGTTTGTCCATGAAATCCTTTGGGATCCCTCAGGTAACAGCCTTAGTAGCTGCAAATTCATAATTATGTAGTATTTTAGCCACATAAGAAATGTTGCTCTAAGCATTGTAAACACTCATGTGAAGGAATAGCTTGAGAGACACAGAGATACCGACGAAGTCACTGATCATTTTATCCACGTGTCCTTCAAACTGTCTGTAGAAGGGTCCTGTTTTACATCACCTCTTCTTCAGTTCTCAGTCACGTTGCTAGGGGTAGAAAACCATGAATCCAAGATGTCAACAAATTCGTCCTGTATCTGCCTACAGCCCCCTGATAGTAAGTGGTCCAGGCCTAGCTGCGATTTCCTCCCCAACAAAGTCTGACTTTCACCATTAGCTTAGATCTTCTTCCTTGGGAATTAAAAACCAATTCTATTTAGCTTTTATTGTTGTGGTGCTAAGAGTGTCTGACATTTCTATGTAATTGCACAGGGGAGAAAGGAATTACTATGAGGGATATTTTTTTTTCTATAAAATTATAGGATGATCCAATCAAAGCCAAGAAAACTGCCTGTTTAGCATGTTCTAAAGTAATACCAACCACACAACATCTAATAAGCATGTGATCAACACAGGCCTATGGCTGGAAACTGGACCCAGGTTTGGGTAAGTTCCTATCCAAGAAGCTATGTGTAGAAACACGCTTCTGAACACGGGACAGCTTCGTCTCTCTTGTGGCTCGAAAGCCTCTGTTAACTTTATGGGACACTTTCAACATGCGTATTGGCAAGATCAATCTTGCCTGCAAGAGCAGGCTGTTCAAATCTTTATCCCCCAGAAATCTATCAGTGATATTTTGCTGCCTCTCAAATCCATCCACATTGATCCTGTCAGCAGTTTTAACAATCCAGCCATCATGATTATAATGTTCAGGTCTATTAGTTTTAAAGCTTTCTTATGGTGATGCATTAAAACCACTGAAGACATCTATTTCTAAAGTGCTCATTATTAAATAAAATACTCATTATAAGTTATTTGCAAAGAACGCTTCAAGATGAATATTTTTGGTTAGTGTTCTGGAAAGGACTAGATATAATGGCATTTGGAATAAGTTTTACAGCCTTTGACCCCCACCCTAGGACAGCGGCATAGTCAACATTGTCCCTTATTTGGACTATGTGTCTTTACGTGGCTTGAATGCTATGAATACCCATTCAGATGGAGAACTCCTGGCAGTCATTTTGACTGACTCTAACTTGCTTGTTGGTATTGAAATAGGTTTGTGGTTGATAAATAAGGCAACACCACCATTATTGGTGTACCCTTCCTGCCAGTCTTATGGGACGTATCAGGAACTGAGTGCTTCTGGAGGCTGAGGTAACTTCTTCATCCTTCTCATATTGCATGTGGCAAAGGCAGTAGTGGGAAGCTTGCTGTGGGCTTCATGTCCTCTCATTTCCACGGCTGGCATTTCCTCCCTACGCAGCTGGAATTTCTAAGGAGTCAAACCCAAAGTTTTTGTAGGCCCTAAATTATTTATTTAAAGGTCAAGTAACATCTACCTCAGAAAACCCAAACAATTAAAAAGTATTTGCACAATGAAAGCACAGGCTGGTGTTCCTCAGTGCATGAGTTCCTGGATGGCATTAGTCAGGTTGTGCCTTTGTGCCCCTTACAAGCCACCACTGTGCATGGCCACCACCCGTAGCTGCTGTAATTGGTGAATTTTAGAATAAAAGTATCTTCGGTTACAATAAAATCATGAACTTAAAGTGGTCATATTTGGTAAGAAAAGAAAGTCTTTTTGGTGTGAAGCACTATAGCTTTAAGGCAAAATGTTTTACTTCCTTCTTTATGGTCAATGACATCTTCTTCAACTACAGCCATGTGGGAGCGAAGGAGACGCCTTTGGCTTGGGGTTTATGTTTTTATAAGTGGCATGTGTAAGTAATGTATCAAGTATATAACAGTTCCAGCAGGCTGAAAATCTTACATTTGACATCAGCTTCATTTTTGTATATGAGCTAAAGAGGTGGCCGTAAGGAGTATAGTGTTAAAGCTGGGTTGGGCACCATTTAAATAGCTGTATTGTTTTAGTGTAACAACACAAGGATATTGTGAATTTGTGGGTACCGTATCACATTAAAATAGGAAACTGTCTGAGGCCTGGCTAGAAATCAAATTGTTAGATTATCCACTTACAGAGGAGGAAAACAGATTTTTGCAAGATTAATCATATGTAAAATATATATCACATAATAAACCTCTTGCCTGCATAGCAGGATCCAGAGGAAAGGTGAGTTTACTGATCAAGAGAAGCTATGACATTGTCCAGTCAGGAGGAAAAGGAGACGCAGATGATAAATTGTATTTCCTAGGTATTGACCTAGAGAGTAGACCGGAATGGGGTCCTCACCTTCCTACAACTGTTGCAAGAAATGAACTCACATAAACCATAACATAAGTGAATAATTGTGACCATTGAACCTACTACGAATTTTGTTTAAAAACACATGTTGGGTGGAGGCAGTGCTCTGCAGGAAGTATCAGATGTTAGTATAGTATCAGATGCTGATGCTTTTTTTTCTGAACAGCAGCAAGATAATCAGAGGAAGGGTAAGATGTTCAACTTGCCTTATAAAAAAAATGACACTTGTTATAAAAATACATTTTAAGAGTGCAAGATATGCACATGATGTATTCTACAGCTGTTCTTTCAGAAGACTAGAGGGCCTGAAAAACTCTGGAGTCTAGTTTGTATGAGGAGCAGCAGACATTTAATTAATCTCAGTCCTAGAATTTTACAGCCAATATGTGGTCTCTGAACATCTCTGCTCTAGTTAGCTGAACATCTGCAGTAGAAAAACAGAACTTGAATCAATCCAAGTATTATTGTACCCCTCCAAACCTTACTGCTTTTTATCATTATTTCTTTAAATATTTTTCCAAAGATTTGTATGTTCAGCTTCTCCCTGTCCTCCCAGCTCCATTCGTGAATCTACCCTTTCAGCCAGCTGTGTGCCTTAAAATTTTCAATATGAGCCACATCTAAACAAAAACCAATTCAATACTGATTTAGCAGGCAAATAGCCTCCCCTGACTTCCACCCAAATCTTGTTTGTTCTTTTTTGCACATGGGCTGGATATGTGTTCTTGCGTATATTCTGAGATAGCTGGATCTGAAATACTGGGGCAATTATAATAAAAGAAATGCCTCAAATGTTCTTTTTTTAAAATTTTTTTTTCAGTCAAGCTCTCGGTTGATGCAAATTGGGATAGCTCCATGTGGGCAAACTGTTAGAGGCATAGCTTTATGAATTTACACATCTATAAATGATATTCCAGTACTGTAGGTGGAATATCTTTTTCCATGTCATCTGAGGCATAAACCAGAAAATGTACTTCCCTAGACTTCAAAGTTAAAACTGTAAGAGTGATTAAAGACAAATTTAAAATAAACATTCACTTGCCAGATCTCACCTGGCATTAATACACACGCTGCACCACTTAAGATATCAAGTTCTGGTTGCCGTGTGCACAGATTTTTCCATTTTAATGCTGGTTGCCCTGAAAGTCAGGGAGACAGAACTTTGCGGGTCCTCCGAGGCAGGAGCTGGGGGGAGCGCTGTCAGGTGGCACCACCGACCGGCACAAAGCTTCATCTGGCCTGTCCTCACTCGAAATAGAAATCTTTGCCGTGAAAGGGAAACGTGGAGACCTTGTAACTTTCTCTTCCCACAGATGCTTCTGTAACATTCATACTCAAGTAGGAGCATTCTGTGAGCGCTTCTTTTTCTTGCGTGTTGTCTAAGAAGGCACGCAGGTGCACACAGGGCACATCTAGGGTGGGATAGTGAATGTGCTTTTGGAATGACTCTCCCTATCATCTCCACTTACTGTGCTTTGGTTTGCACCAGGCAGGGGTCATAGAGCACAAAAATGGGATTCCTTTGGGGGCAAAATAAACCAGAAGGTATGCTCCCATGGGCTCACAAGGCACAGGACTAGACTAGAGCTAGACCACATAAATCCACCTAAAGGTGTACTGAGTGGATGTCACGTCCTTAGCACAAACTGTTCTGCTGTCCAGATCTCCTCCTGTCCAGCTGCACTACTTGCTAGGGCAGACAGTCCTGCTGCTACTTTTGAGAAGCATCAGAAGGGCACAAACAGGCTGCGGTGCCAGCTGAAGGCTATGGCATAATTCCTTTTCAGATGCAAATGTTTTAGATGCTTTTGCGGGCTAGGATGCTGTATGAAGGAATTATAAGCGAATGCATATGTAAGACAGGGAGGTAGTTTTCTTGAATATATTTTACTCTCTTTAACAGTGGAAAGCATACATTTTAATGACTAGCACATACCTCGTAATGCACGCACTTCCGTCGCAAGGGCCAGGAGGTCCACGTAACACTTAAGTGCTATGTTAGTCTTATTTTACGTGCTTAAATGGGTCTCAAATGGTGCATAAGGCTTATGCTGGCCTTGGGCATAAGGGCACAATTCACCCTGAAAGAAGAGACCAAGCATAAGTCTCATCACAGCTGCAATATTCATTTCTGGAATGCACCCAGCAGGTCTTATCCAAGCCACTACAGACAGACAGTTTGAGTTTTTCCAGTTCCTAATGATTGCACAGTATCCTGGAGTCAGTTGGACAATTTCCACTGAGAGTGAAAGTCTTTGTATTTAATATCCCCCTAAAATAAAAGTGGTATAAGAGAAGGGCCTCAGTCTTTTTCTTCTTTTATTGCTGTTGTTGAAAAGGTTTAGCCCACAGGGATTGGAGCACTGGGCAAAACTACAAAATATGCAGTACATCCTGTTACACCAAAATAGGCAGATCCTCTCCCGTAACAACCAGACTGGTACAATGGAAGACTTTGTCTAGTTTTCCTGACCATACGGTACTATAACGTGCATGGTATTTCATTAGGGTTTCCATTTCAGGAAGTTAAATGGTGGAAATAGCTAAGTATCATGACTCCATTTTCACCATTGTTCTGGGAGGGGGTGTCTTTAAAGGGAATGGGTAAATCTCCCAGGAGCTCGATTACATGATACTGCAATGTACCACAGGAAATTATTTCCCTCTTTACTGGATACCCAGAATATCATCAAACATGGGTCTTGGAAATCTCCAGCAGCCATGTTGCAAAGAAATTTGCAAAGAAATAAACAAATGAAGTGCCTGGCAGATATAACGTGTGGACAGAGCAGAGAGTATCTTGATCTTAAGTTGATCTAAAGAACAGGTGCTTTTAAAATCCAGCTGTCATGATCTTCAGCGGGAGAAAAAACAGAGCAGGTCCGCTAGACAACAGTCCTACCTCCATGTTACATCACGCTGCAAGATGTCGTTCCTATCTCTCATGACCTGGAAGAGTTTTACAAAGCAGCATAAGAAGCACATGCATCCATGGAGGCAAGCCTACCTTTCAAGGTGTTGGGAGAACAGAGAAATAAACCTCTAAATGAACCCAAACTTTTGCTCTCCTACGTAGTCTGAATTACAGAGATTTCATCATAGCCTAAAGGCTGTTTCCCAAATTACCTACCCTCTCTCAGAATCCTTCTGCTTCGCTGCTCCTTTGCCTGTAGTGTTTTCAGATTTTTTTTCTCCCAAGAGGACGTTTTGAAACGTGCATGCCATAGTCCAGACCCTAACCACACCAGGCAACCTTCTTTCCTCCCTGGTGTTTACTGGGTTTTATATTCTCCAATATGAACTGAAAAATGTGTGTACTCAAGCCCTTGCCAAAGAACAGCATGACTTTCCATGGTTCATGAAAACTCACCCATCCCCTGTGTAGGAAAACCATTCTCCTTTGCACAGAGCAGGAGTTCACTACTTCAAAACACGGAAACCATATGGTGGCGTGTTTTAAAAGAAAACATAACAAAACAGTGTCCCACCCATGACCCTTCCCAACAAAAATCCACCCTTTTCCTCCTGGAAAACCAACCAATGCAATCACCTGGTCTACCACAAGGTTCCAGCTGCCAGCGTGTGAGGAAGGATGAGTGTTATCACCGTGTTTGTGTTTGGCAGCTTGAAGTCAGCCTGTTGTCAGCCTTGCCACCTTCTTCTTTGGTCACTGACTTGTGCCCAAGGCAGGGGGAAGGCAGAAGGACATTAAGGGGTAGTTCGTGCTTAAGCCTCTTTCCCTGCTGCGGCTGGGAAGCTCTCAAACCTGACCCTTCAGGCGTACGTGCAGGAGTGTGCACTTAAAGTTTGGAATCAATGTATGCTTGGGCTCGAGAAAGGCTGTGTGTTCACACCCAAAATACTCAGCTTGACCCACTTGACTCATTAAAACCAAGATTTTGATATTTCCAGGGAAGAAGAAACAGCCTTTAGTAAGGAGTTCCAATGCTTATTAACCTTGACTGTTAAGAAGTTGCTTCTGACTTCTGATCTGAATTCATTTAGCCACAGTGCCCAGCCATCACACCCTGATAAACTTTTGCCTGGTAGTCTGAAGAATCTGCTACTTCTTTCTCCTAGCTAGTAAAATTATAGATGATAGCCATGTCACTCTGACATTTTCTTTCAGAGTCTAAAACACAATAAGGACCTTGTGCCTATGCAAAGATCTGTTTTTCAGTATTTCAGTCATTCCCAAGGTGCTTGTCTTAGCCTCCTTAAATTTATCAAAATTTTCTCTAAGCTGTGGATATCACAAGTGGACAAAGCAATGCTGCTCATGCCAGTATAAAATACACGTACAACTTGACTTGCCATAACTCTGTTGGGCAAAGCACCGCGCCAGGAACTCGCATTAGCTGATTAAGAGCAGCTCCTTTTGCTTTTGCAGAGTCCTTGCTTCTCTGGAGAGAATGTTCGTCTTCTAAATTAATGGCTTACAGTCTTTGTTTCCAGATGTACTGATCTGCTCATTACTTACTCTACAGGATCCTAAATTCTTCGTGTCAGCATCCAGCCCATTTTAAAGCTTAGCCTGCATCCCAAACTTATTGGATGATTTTATGTTTATTTCCAGGTCACTGATAAAAATACTAAAATGTGTTGTGCCAAGAATTGTGTTCTTTTGTATGCAGCAGCAAAGTCTTGCTTGATAATGAATGCTTCTTTACAATCACGTGTTGAGGTCTATCAGTTTCCAATAGAGTCAATGTTTGCTGCATGTTTTCTATGCCTAGGCAAATCCACATGAACCACACTGAGCAACTACACTGTAATAAGGCTGAATAATAGTTCTCTGCCATATAGTCACTTCCTTCTTCTTATCCTCTGTCTGCTGGAGCGTTTGTCATTCAGGCCCAGGGCTGCCGTCTAGAACGTCACTGTCGGGGTCCCACAGAGTGAAGTCAGGCTTCCTGAGTGGCACTGACAAAGACGTGACCTCACTCCAGCTCTGTTTGCCTGCTCATACACGTTTCTATTGATAGGGCTCAAATAGCACCTCCCTCCTGCATTTCACAGAGGCATAAAAACTCCTGTCCTTTCCAGTTTGCATCTTCTGAAGAACTCTTCTTGATAAATTCTCACTGCAGGTTTTTTTTTTTTGTCTTACGTAGAACGTCTGTCTATGCTTTTGTGCCTTTAGCTCACCACTCATTGGTCCAGTTCAGACCAATTTCTAGTGAAGAGCAATATAGCAGTCTCACTTACTGTTGGGTTTTAAATATTAAGGAGAAAACACTTAATGGGTGAGGAAAATCTGCATATCCTTGATAAGAAGCCTTAGTGCATATCACTGTGCATAAGCTGTACTTTTTCTTAGAAAGTAAAGGCTGAGTGAGGCCCCATATTCTGTTGATTTTTTTTTAAATCTATATGTTCTTTTACAGTAATATGGAGTAGCTCCCAGTATAAGTAGCCAAGGAATTACCATGCAGCAGAGTCTTGCTCCCAGTTTACAGATGAGGAAATTAATGACTGCACGAAATGCAAGGCAGTGGCGTATCAGGCTTCTGTTCTCTGCAGCATAACCCTCATGGACCTTTCTCCTCTCTCACTTGGATAAACCTGTTTTAACAAGCACCTGGAAGGGTTCAGCTTAGATATTCCTGCTGCTCCTGCTCTGTAAACCGAGTGACTCCTTTACATATTTCTCTTGAAGCAGTGACTCGCATGGGGCAGGGGCAAAATTCCAAAGCAAAGCAAGCAGACGCTGTGGGTCCGTGAAAGCCACATGAAGTTGGAGCTCTGATGGCTTTCATTATGTTGTGGTGTGAGTATCCTCTGTTCACATGGCCTGATGAATTTTAGTAAGCTCTGACATTATTTTGAATTTCAGACTCTGCAGATTTGAAGGCACTGTGTGTGCATGTACATTTGCCTACACATGGTAGGGATTTTATTTCGTGATGTCGGAAAGCAAAACACTTTCATCCTCCAGCCTCTTTACTTACACTTTGCTGGGCTACCGGGGAAATGCTAGGAGAGTTATTGGTCAATAGCTCTTATAGTAAAAGTTAGTAATGTTTCCCAGTAGTAAATGTTGTGGGAAAGACATGACTTCTTTTCAAGTTCTGAATCAGATTCTTTTTTTCCTTCAACCCTTTCCTCAGATCAGGGGAATTCCAAGAAGAAGGGCTTTCTTACTGAAACCAAACCCATCTATATTGTTAATGGAACTGTCAAACTGCTGTTTTTACAATGTGTGATTCAGAGAACTCAGCCACCCACACGCTAACGGTAACCACAAGAGGCAACACTTCAGAGCATCCTATCTGAAGATCCATCTATGTGGACATTTCAGACAGACCTGAGGCTCCTTTGCTTACGGTTCGAACTCCCTGGATGTGAGCCAGCTCTAATTTAGAAGTCCTGCAGACATGTTAGCTCAGTTCTGTGTTTGAGCTAATATCAAAGCCCTTGCAATCATCTGGATTGAGATGATGCCTTATAGGTAAGCCTCATTTCTCAGGTGATTCAGAGCTGTGTTGCCTCCCTGGATGTCAGAGGAATTTTGCCTCTGAAGAAAAACATGTAAGGGAGTACGGGTTTTTCTGCTTTCTGTTATGCATGTGGCATAACCATTGCTCTTGCCCAACAGTTTTTCCTGCAGGACCGAAGCTTGGTCTACAGCTGGTTTCGGGGAGCCTCCTTACACCCAGCAGCCTCGCCCGTGAACATGAAGCAGCTCAGTAACAACCCCCACCCCCGGCCCGTCTTTCTCTCCCTGCCTTTGTACCCACTCAGGCCTGGCCAAAATCCAGTCCTCAGCTGAAGCCTGTGGGACTGCTTTCCTACTGCACATACTTTACAGATAAAAGAAGTAAGACTTGCATCAGAAGAAAACCAGCCAGAACCCCCTGCCTGCATTCACGTGTCTTGCCCAGAAGCAGCACCAAGGGCTCTTGGCTCTCTGTCTCGGCAGACTACAAGTTTGCACCTGAATCCTTTGGAAGCAAAATCTTTTCAGGAAAAAGGCATCCGGTGCAAAATACACCATCAATTCCTTTGTTTAGCTTAGCTGAATCCCATGATTTTGCATTTTCATCCCTCAATCCTCCCTAGCAGAGAAACAAATCTCCAGTAATTTGAACACATGTACGCTCTTCGCTAACTCCCAACACTGGTAACTTGTTCCATATTCTCAGTACCATTTACATGAGATAGCTCTGCCGCGTTTCCTCCTTGCCCCAAATGCAGAGAAACAGATGGGTAAACAAAGGAAAAAACGGCTGTGTCTCCCAGCACTTGATTTTTCATTTGAAATCTATGCAAACTTTGGGACTAATTAGATCATTTTAAAATAAGGGAAATTCCTGTAAAACTCCTTTTTACTTCTTCAAACAACATGAAACATGGAAGCATTCTGGATTGCAGCAGGTAAACTGATCTGAAGATAAGATAGGTTTTGTTTTGTTTGAGACTTAGAAAGATACTTTAGGTGAAGTTACTTCTTGTTGGCAGCCTACTTACCTCACTAAAATGCAGTTTAAAGTTATTATTTGCCAGCTTTTTTCATAACACTTTTGCAGAAGTAGGGGGAAAGTGGTAGTGGGAAGTCTTTCTATGGGAGGTTTGATGAATGATTATGAAAGTTTTGTTACCCTCAAAAAACAGTGCAGAATAACCGTTCTGCTGTTGTTTTTTTTTCTGAAAAGTCAGACCTAGTATGACTGTGTCTTTCACATTATGTTGATATTGTCTGTACCTTTGAAAAACCCACTGAAGTATGAAAACAGAAACAATGAAACCTCTCTTCTGTGAAAGGGTGTACTCGGAAAGGCTGTTAGGTAGTGTTTTAATCTGGGGCTGAGACAACTGGTATTTTACTGACTCAGGCGACAGCGCTTAGTAATTGTTAACAGTATCTAGTGACTGTAAATATTCAACCTGTATTTGCTTTGCTTTCTGTTTTGCCTCTGACTGCCTCCACTGAAGAAGGCAAGAAAACACTTCTGAAAGGGTGGGAGACCTTTTTGCAAAACCTTTACAAAAAGGCTGGGAGACCTTTGTGACCTTTCAGTGCGTTTGTTACACTCTGTCCTTGCCAGCTCTCCCACCTCCAGCTGGCAGCTGCTTTCTTAAAATCCCACTGACAGGCACTGGCTCTGGATTCCCGTTTCTCTCCATCTCAGGCACATAGTGTCCCCTGCTCGGGCAGCCCAGGTAGCATGCCCTCCTGCTGCCCGGGCGGTGTGGGTTGGCTGGTTCTTCCCACCTCGTTCCGATGCCCGAGAAGCTGTTTGCTGCCAGCAGCATCCCTCAGGGAAGGACCTGTTTGACTTGTTGCTCTACCTGGAAGCCCTTTGCTGCCACAGAGCTGCGGAGGGAGCAGGGACGAGATGGGACCTACTTCTGGCTGGAAAGTAGGAGACCAATTGCTGAAAAATAACTTCACAAACTAAAGAAGTTGCCTTCATCTTAATGGCTGCAGGTCACTTGTTTTTCTGAAGGGCTGGGACATTTTCTTGTTCTTTAGCATGACAATAATAAAAGTTCCTCAATTAAAAATACAGACTTGGTACCAGGAAAGGCTAATTTCGGGTTCCAAAGATTTAAAAGACTGCAGCTCTTGATCAGAGGTGTTCTGGAAACTAGACAGCTCTGCAAGCTGAAGGCTCACAGCAAAGTTGTCTTCAAAAATATGGTGCTTCTTGTATGTACATAAAAACTTGTAGACATTCTGGTTTTAGCACTGTACTTCATAAATAAGCATTTTCATAAGCTAGCTTTTTATACCCCGCCACTGCTATGCTTTTTTATTGCCAATTTCTCCACTCCTCTGGCCACCAAGTAGTTGCAGCAGGAAGCTATGCAGATTCAGTAGACAAACATGATATCAGGCTAATAACAGGTGAAATTCTGCATAAAGGCACCAGGCAAGGAGCCCGGGCAGCATCTATTTCTGCAAGGTCCTCTTCCTCACAGGGTTTGAGACTCTCGCAGTGTTTTGCTGAGTGGCACGCTTTCCGAGCCAAGCAGCTGAGAAAAGCTGGTGTTGTAATGTCAGGTGCTGTGGCCGGCGTCATGTGGAGGGTCCGGGCTGGAGGAACAAACTCCTGGAGCCCAGGCGAGCCCAGTAAGGAAGCTGTTTTCCCTTCAACAGGGAGAGAAAGTCACCTCCATGGGTAGCCAAGGACGGATATATCAGGCTGACCTGGGAATGCAGTGACCCCCGTTATAACAAATTGCTTCCTCCGAGACCTACCGACGGCCTGTAAAACGCCAGAGGACTGGGCTGCGGTCCCGGACACGGCAGGTGCGAGAGCCGGGAGGGAGATGCTTGAGGCCAGGGGCTTCCGAGGAGCTGCCGTGGCCTCTCCACCTCCTCCGGCCGCCCTGCTCGCTGCACCGACCCTGCCGCAGGCGCAGGGCCGCTGCCTGGCGCGACGGCAGGGAAGGGGGCGATGCTGCTGCCTCTAAGGATCTTCTGGCCCCCTCGTTAACCGCCGATTGAATCCCCCAGTTACTTCATGCTGCTTGGGGCCTTGTCCTTCTCTTTTTTTGCCATGTTTGGAGTCAGGTGTTTGGCCCTTCCTTGGCTTGCAGATTCGTGGGGGATCACAGCACACACGACGGAGCGAGCAGGCAGGCCGGTGTCATGTCAGCTGGGCTCCCTGGCTGAACTGCCCTGCGCCCAGGGGCCTCGAAGCTGGAAGAAACGAGGAATCTTTCAGAACTCATATTTTCTTTTGTGTTAGTTCTTGAGCTTATTCAGGGTGTGTTGAATCTGGCAGACCGTTATCCAAACTCCTTAAGCATCCAAACTTGCAATGAGCTGGAGTTAGGGTACCTAAAAATTACCTGTATGAGAGCTTTTGGGAAACGGCAGCAAAGCCACCTCTGCAGGTTCTCACATTCAAGGTCCAGGTAAATGCCTGAGGCTTTTCTGAAAATCCTAAATGCCATTGAAAGTCACTGAGAAATGTCTGTGGAGTTTTCTAAACCCTCAAATAATTTAAGAGTACGTTTAGTAATGCCCTGGAATGGTGTGCTTCGGAAAATCCCGGCAATGTTGATTTATCATTTCAAATCAGAGGGGATTGTGGAAAACCTGTGAAAAAGTGAGTCTTTTCAGTTGTCGTGGAAGACCTCAGCTAGCATATTTTGTCTTTTTTTCCTGCATCTCTACTTCAATTTGTTCTCAAATCTTTGAACAAAAGAACTCTTTGCTACCCAGACAATTCAAGAACAGTTCTCTTACATATGAAATTACATGTCTGAAAGCATGTGCCTCTTGAATCTATTAATATTGTTGCTATGATACTGAAAAAGTTCTATAATTTCATACATCTGATGCTAGGACTATGCTGACAGATCTACAGCTTTGGGTAAAGACAGTACTTGAAAAAGTAAGATTTCACTAAGCATTAATTTTACATGACACAATTTTATTTTTGTCATTCTGTTTGCCTAAACAAAAGCAAACTTGCCTTGCATAATTTTTCCTTTACTGATGTTAGTTGTACAAATATTTACTGACTCACCTAAGCCAGGGTTTCAACTAAAACCTTTTTTATCCAGCTAAATAAGGGTAATTTAAATGGTCATATACCATTAAAAAGAAGAATTTTCACATACTTCAGAACATAAGTTTTACTTTTGGTGAAAGGGAGGGTAAATCGCTACTTTCAGTCTTGAAATATGCTTAATTTTATAATGCAGTAAATAAAAAAATTTTGCTATATATCAACTCAAACCCAAGTAAGACGGCATTGGTGTAGGATCAGCCTGGTCAGAACCTCATTCTGCTGTTTTTGTTCAGGATAAAACGATGAGTAAAATGTCTCTAAAGGGTGTTTTATGTAGGCTGACATTGCAAAATGAGCGTTGTGGGGTTTTTTCCTTTGTTTGTTTGTTTGTTTGTTTTGCTGGAGGTGTGGACTTGTATCCAGGTTCCCAAATAATGCAAAAATACTGTCTTGTCAGTGAAAAGATGCACAGCGTACAGCAGGCTTTGTTTTGTCAAGCAACCAGGGAAACTGGAGGAGATCCATCCTACAGGAGGAAGGGGTAAGGGAGGGATCCATTGTGCAGGCTGACAGAAGCCGTGAGCATGATGTCAGCTCTGTTTGTAAGGATTTTTTTTTTCTCCTGTTCCCTCATTTTAGCCTTGGTTTAAAAAATAAAATAAAAAGGTATAATGCCATTAGTCACAGCTTTGTTAGAAGGAAGCCAGCACTAAATCTTTCTTCCTCCTAGGCCCTGCTTTATGTTTTGGTGATGTGAAAAATGGGATCTGAATGTAAATGGGCCCATTTCTTATTCTGACCTTCTTTTCTATTTTTGTCTGAATTTTTAGTTTAAATGTAGCACTGATTGTCTGTTTCTAAGGCCGTGATTACTGAGAGCAGCTCACGTCCTTAGCAAAACTGGGAATGCCTCCTTGACATTTTCCAAGTCTGCACCAGATACAATATTCCCTGAACTGCAGAGGAGTCATCCAGCTGACCTCAGCGGTTTTGAGCTCAGACCCAAGGTGTGTGGTGGAATGCGCGGAAGAGAGGATCTGGATCAAATTCCTCTTTAGTGTCTATTTTATAGAGGAAGGAACTGGTTAGTGGGCCTTCCCACTTCATGTCTCAATGCTCAACCATTTCATCATCCAAGAAATGGAGGAGAGTTATGAAGAGTCTCTCACTGCTGTTTTCAAAAGAAATGCCTTTCTAATGCCTCCGCACTAGAAGCATCTGTTCTTATTTATGAGGTTTTCCATATACAAGAGGATATCACACATTTTCATCCTGGAGAGCTTATTCCCGATTTAAAAAACACAAACCAAAACAACACATCAAAGGAAAAGAAATTAAAATCTTACACCATGGAAATGTCTCCAAAGAAAGTGAGACCGGGTGCCTGGCTCCTTGGCGAGGCAGTGTCTCCCAGGCTGGCCCCTGTTCAGTAAAGTACTCAAGTGCATCCATAAGCCCCGTTCATTCCAGTGGGCCATTAAGCCTGGACTTAGATTGGATTTTCTGTAGCAGCTGCCAAACAAACTCGTGGTACTGCCTCCCCCACAATGATGCAGGAAGAAACCTGATTAAAGCTGATGTAAGAGACTGCTAGCAAAAGCCAAATGCTCTGTACAACAACAAGTTTTATTGATCTCATAAAACTCAGGAACTCTTCTGTTAGCCAGCCACCTATTTTTGACTGTCGTATACAAACAACTAGTCTACTATTCACATATGTAAAGACATAGAGCACTCTTGCAAGAAGTCCCAGTGTTTAAAGTACTTCATAAAAGAAACGTTAGGATTCCCCACTTCTGCAGCTACATAAACCTTGTCTCTCATTTGGATATGCTTAAGATCATTTAGGCTGCCGAAGGTTACTCTGGCTGCTGATCACCTGGTGCTGTTGCACTGTGCAGCAGAGGTAGCGAGGTTGGAGAGCCTCCGCAAGTGGTTACAGTGCTCACTGCAACCCTGAATCGCTACGATAAACCCTCCTCTCTGCATCACCACTGACTGCTCTTACACAGCTCCCTAATAGCTGAGCAGGAAACAAACCACTGCAAGTTTTAAAGCTGTGCTGCTTTTTGGAGAGTATTCAGGCATGTGAGATTTCCAAGTTGGCAGTATGGAGAAAAACAAGGCTGTAGTAGGAAGTGACCTAGGATGGGGGAGAGAAAAAGGATGAAGTAGGGAAGTCCTGTTCTGGTATGCCACCTGTGTAACCTACTATTATTACCTGTATATTTATATTTATTCATTTACAGAGTAACTCAAATTTGTTTCACTCCTTTTGTCCTGGTTGTGCAGGGCACTAGCTAGTTTCTTGCACTAAGTTTCAACTTCAGCTGAAATCGTATACTAGAGGAAATGAATTGGATTTATGTGTGTGTAGAAGGGTTTCTTAGGCAGGATCTATGTTTATTAAAGCACTGTCTGGCAATTCTCATAGGGTCTCTTCATAACTTGTAAACCTTTAATACAACGGGAGATTCAAAATACAATCAAGCATACAACAGGGTTTACAGATTCATGCAGTTATCCATCCCCAATCCTATAATCCATCCTTACATGGTGACTTGCATGATCCTGGCCTGATTCTACAACCCTATGCATATGGAAATACATATGTTCATATAAATAACAGTTTAAAATCAATACTATTGTATTACATGGTTTATAAATTTCAGAATCAGACCTTCTAAGAAAAGGACAGTATTATTTGCAGACATAATAGTAAAGACAGCAAAGTATTACTTATGCTCAAGTGACCGAATGGGAGACTGTGTATGAATTTCTTTCATATGGGCAAAACAGTGCAAATATAATATTTGCAAGGTGAGGGAAGAATACTTTAAAAAATTGTTTACTTCAATTTAGAGATAATAAAAATAAGCCTTGGAGAGGTGTGAGGTGGGCATCTTGTCCATGCCTCATTGAAGACTGGCTTATAATGAGAAAGAATGAAAGGAAAACTTTGTCTGTTGTTAATTAAGTTTATTAACATAAAATACGCTTTTACTAGTTGGTGATTAGTTCTCAAATTCTTAGAAGAAAAAGACAGGTCTGTTACTATCTGGCTGATAAAGGATATCATCAGGATGTGATTTCTTTGAATACTTGGGTTTTTATCAATGTATATGATGCTTATCCATTTCTGAAACAAATAATTTTTGTTGACTGGGTATCTTAGTACAAAAAACTTAGAGTGGGCAGGTTATTATATTTTGATTTGTGTTTAATTGCTTCTTCTTATTCTGCTAAAAAAGATATTATTTGAACATGCTAGACTCCCTTGGTCAGCAATATTACCAGTTATTCAGAGCAGATAATTTATGAGCAAACACAGATGACATTTGGCATGAAAACACTATAAATTTGTAGTACCTAATAACATGGCTTTGTTGCAAAAAAAGTAGTTCGGAATTAGTAACCTTAAGTACAAATTTGTCTCTGATACTAATAAAACGTTTTCCCTAGGAAGAGCTTATTCTATGGCAATCGGATTCTCTTCTGAGCCTGGAAAGAAAAACAGTTTCTCACTCCCACTAAACTGAATCCTGAAACAGAATTTTCACCTTCCCACCATTGCTGATCCAATCTCTGGAATAAATTAAACCATAGAAGCTTAAACTAGGGACGGCTCACAATGCCTGAGCCTGCTTAGTGAATTGCTTGAAACAACAGATTCTTGGCACCGAGAGTTATTTGATATGCTCTTTCATCGCAGAAAGGATTAATAATAGCCAAGTATTGCTAGTTGATTTCTCCAGAGCCCTTAAAAGGTGGAAACACTCTGTAGATGAGGTAGAACCCTTCACTACTCTCAGTATTCAAAATCCTGCTGGGTACTCATAGTCTTTGAAATGTATGGTTTTAATTATGCACATGGCCTTTCTGCCAGATAGCAGGTGGAATAGCTTTTATTTCAAGTGGGAGCTCGTATAAATGCCTCTCAGCAAAGTCTCTTCAAGAGGATTCTTTCTGAAGGCTGCCTGTATCAAGCTGAGACTCTAGGTGTGCGCAAGGGAATAGTCTCCTCCTGGTTAATTGCACAAGAAGGAAGGTCTTCTCCTATCTACTCACAAAATTCAGTAAAACCTGAACTTCCCCTGCTCCTGTGTTATCTGTCTGCTAGCCAGATATGTGGCTGCGCTGTACTTCGGTGAAATAACACTATCTCTTTGTATCCAGCCTGGCATAACTAATGCAGACCTGCCGTTTGTCCCCATTCATTCTCACCTTCAATTGAATCTGTCAGGGAAACTTTTTCCCCTTTCATGGCAATTTTTTCCAGGTTCTCCCTGCATTGTCTATGGACAAAACGAACACAGCTGCATACGCAGGCGTGACTGAAAGTCAGGCACTCAAACTCCCTATTTCGTTACAAGTTTGCATGTGCCAAAGGGCTTTTGTGCACAGGCTACTTGTTGACAGACGTGAGGAGGTAGAGGTTTGAAAATTCCTGGAGATATTGTTACAGTATACCAAGAATATCTGTCAAGAATCAGGAGAAATCCTATAGACCCCGGGTCTGATCCTCCAAAATGACCCACAGCACTTTGATAAAGTTTAGTTAAAGAAGACATAGCAGATTACAGACTGAAAGAGCATTACATTTTTAAAGCCCAAATTCAAGAAAAGATAGGCCCTAAGTATGCGTCTAATTACTGTTCTGAATAAGACTAAATTGAAATAAAACCCCAGCCAAATGAAAACAACCTAATAGCCCCAACCTCCCGTAAGCCTCGCATCCCTTTGGTTTCACCTACAACTAGTTCCTCTGCTGTGGATGGGAGGGGAGTTCTTGTGGGAAGACAGCATGTACTTAGCACAGCTACAGCTTTAAAAAGTGTCAATATTTGTCTTGAAAATGAAAAATATAGGATACTGCCACTCAGTAGCTGGATTTTACTATGAAAACTACAATCACCAATCCTACTTGTGTTATGTTGACTCCATTGTCGAGTACAGCACAGGAGTTTTTCCAGTTCAAGGTCTTGGTTTGTAAGCAAAGCAGGAACAACTCTCAAGGGTAGGTCTATAAAAGCAGCAGATACTCCACACCACAGACTCATTTTTTATTTGAGAAGAAGCTTTCCACAGAAAATGTGAGTCTTCTGATGTTACGAGGTGGTAAATAAGAAGAATGCAGTCGGGAACTTACTGTCTCTGGAAGAGGTCTGTAATACAAGCAGGAGAACAGCAAATGTCAGTGGAGGGGGGAACTAGCAAAAGTAAGAGGGAAGGAGATTATCTGCATTTTGTTCAACAAGACTGCTTCGAAACATATTATAGTAACAATAGTTCTTAACTTCACTGTCCCAGAAGTTATTACATTTCTTTCCTAAACTCTTAAATAGTCAGTTTCTTATACAGGTATTAGCGTTTCTCAGATCAAGTGACCAGCTCCCCAGCTATTGTACAGAGATGTCACTGTCAATTTTCAGTAGTTGGAGATGTAGGCAAAAAAAATTGAAGTAGGGCTTAAGTGGGGTTTAAGATGGGTATAAGCTCTTTGCAAAGCCCAAGGAACAGCTGGCACGCAATATCAGCATTGTTCAACCAGCACATAACAACCCTGTGTCTGCTCCCCTTACACGAACACCCTCCTGAAGAGCCTGTTAATCCCTGCTGTGACAGTGAGCACCATAAACAGCAAGAGCACCACAAGCAGGGTAACTGATTCATGCACAGGACTGTGAAAATATTTACATATGGTAGTGAAACCTAGAAAACTTTTAAAAAAAACCACCCTGAAACATGTGAAGTAGAACAGTAGGAGTGATCCCACTGATGTTAAAGGCCCTCTCTATCTTCAGCACTGTCATGAAATATCATACAACTGTAAGACTCCTCCAAAGACAGGCTTGACTCTTTAATGCATGTAGCGCACAAGACACTTCATACGAAGACTGTGCTCATTGAGGTAGTTATAAAAGCTATGTATAACTGTTGAAGAAAAATATCAGTTAAACGCGTGAAAAGAAAATCTGACCGGGTGTATGCAGCAGTTATGATGGCAGGCGATATTCCCTGAGCACAGTGGCTTACTGCCATTTCAGAAATCAATTACTACGGTACCTGAGCACTCGGTATAGAACACTGATGTAAACAATTAAGGAACAGTACTACATGCCTAGATTGTTCCAAAGCACGTTCCAATGCAGAGGTTTTTCACATGCATTTGTGTCATACTTTTAATAAGAGGAAATAAGTTCTTTGATGTGCAAAACCCAGTTGAAAGTAACTCACAAATTTTAAGCATTTATTCACTCTTGAAACAACCTTCACAACCAACCTTACAAATTGCTCCCACCTTTCACCCTCTTGTACTGAAACTGTGATGTGTTAAGAGCTATCCCACGGTCTAAGAAAAAATCAGGCCTCATGCAGTGACAAAATATCTGCTGCTTTCCTTAAATACCTACCAAAGTGAAGCAGGGCTAAATTCTAATGTAAGAAGCTTAAAATATTTTATTTTTCTGTCTTGGTTTAAGTCAAAACTTTAATGATATTCAGGCTTTTTTTCAAAGACATGTAATTGCCCAGATGATAAAGTTGGACACAGTGGCAAAAGGCATAATGGAAGGAATGTGCTCCACTTCTCACCTGTCTTTCCCAAAATGTGCTGGCAGCCAACTATGATATTTGAGACAGTTTCAAAAGAATGCTTCTCTTCTCCAATAAAAGGAAGCTTTATTCAGATACTCTTTTTAATTCCTAAGTCCAAAAGAGTCCATGCACTAAACATCCTCAAAAGCTGGGCTGGATTGAATTGGATATTTTGGAGCCAGCACATGTGTTGCCACTTCTTTTGGCTCTATAATTAAAAAAAAAGAAAAAAAGAAAAAAAATCATTATTAAATCCGCTAAAGGGTTCAGTTTTTCGTGGTCCCCAGTGACCTGAACCTCCGGGAAGGCAATAAAGTTGAAAGTGCTCAGCTTCTTCTGGGAATCTCCAGATGGTACCTGACAAGCACATGGCTTCCTGACGTCTGCTGAAGCAGCAGTACCTGCGAAGCTGAGACACTGCTTCAAGTACTGGGAGAGTGCTTGGAATCTGAGTCTTTAAAGATCAACATCACAAATATCTCAATATATCAAGTAACTCCTGACATGCGTAGACAGGAGAACCGCTTTGCATCACTGTATTGTGTAAGAATGAGCACAGAAATGCATCTTTAAATTTAAATGGAAACAGACATAAGCATATATCTTGCTCGAATTCACCCTCCAAATTTCAAGTCATTGCAGTGGGTTGCAAACATATATGTTGCCCTTGAGGGAGGCTGTTTAAAACTAAAGAAGTGCTGATATTTAATCTGACTCGGAAATGACTTCCATAAGCTTCTTTGGGGAAAAAAAAGTACCAAAATCATCTAATATAGTACAAAACTGTATAAGATAATATTTATATAGGTCACTGAGAAATTTCTCAAGATTTACCAGTGTATCTTTCTGGTTTTGGTTTCCCACACCTCCTTCCCTTCAGAAAGTTGGGAGTTTTCACAGAACACACCCAGACCCTGTGAACATGTGCTTTCCTTTTAAAAGGATAACAAAAAATTCTTTGAAAAAACCGAAGACTTTCAGCTGAGAAGTAATTTTTTTTCAGGATTTCAACAGGTTTCCGCTATTGATGTTTGCTTTATGGCTGCCAGCATCTTGTTTTTATTTCTTTTTCAAAGCTTGAATTTGATTTTATAATGAAAAGTTAATATTTTCCATTGAAAATTTTCTTGTGAACATGAGCAGTTTTCAGCAGAGTGAAAGTTTGCTTTCCTGCCATGCTCATATCTGTTCCATATTTATTGTTCTCTCTCCCAGTGGAAAGAGGAAGGGAAAAGTAAGGATAAACACGTGAGAACCAGAATCATTCCAGCAAGAATAGCTTTGCCACAATCCAGCTTCTCACCCAACCCCTCTAATGAAGTGTCTGTCACCTCATGGCTTTCCTCTCTGTCAGTTTACCATCACACTTTTATTTTCACAGCAGGCTCCATGGCTTGTTTGTACCCATAACCAGTGGAAGACCAGAGTTCCATGGTGTCCTGCCCACCTCACAAGGCAACAAGACACAAGCTTTATCCTGAGTACCTTATGCTATTAAACTCTTCTAAATTGTCATCGATTTGTACGGCTCTTTCCCCAGATCATTTGTAATCCAAACTGGATCACACTCAGAATTTAAGATAATTAGCAAAAAGAAAAGGAGCAAAGGGTTTTCTACAGCTCTGTCTTGGTTCAGAGCAGTAGTATGGCTTTGAAGAAAACCCCTCTGCTTGTCCCCACTTGTTGCACTTAGTTTCTGTTTTCAGGGTGGTTTCAGTACCTGCAAACAGGTTTCATTTCAGAGGCACCTAATGCAGAGAATCTGTCGCATTTGCACACCAAATGCACTCCAGCTCCTAACAGAGACAACAACCCAGAGCAACAACGTGTCCTTTTGGCAGATTCAGACGTGGTGGTGGTGGTCTGTCCAGCAACACAGACTGCATTTAGTCCAAGATAAAACCACTGTGTTGCATACAATGTATATGTCGGGGACCAAGCACCATTTTCCCTTACAGTGTCAAACTAACGTAAAGTAGCCGGAAAGTGTTAAACACTTATTAGCAGAATAGGCCAAATGATTCGTTCTTTTCTGGGGAGTTTAAGCTTTCAATTTGAAACATACTAAAACCTTTAATAACAATTACATGATTACTATTATTAAACCTCCATTATTTTTATTTTAAGTTTGCTGCTGAACAGTTATTACCCTGTAAAGCACTTTCATAGTCATAACTAAAGTACTTGCCAACAGGTGCATTTTACTATGCATTAACCTTGTCTCCTCGTACTGTGTTCAATTCATTAGCAAATTTTCTCTACGCAGTTGTGTGGCACCAGGCCACACTGAGAGGACTGAGAGGGGAGCTTTGCTCTGCTTTATGCCTTCCAGAGCAGCCTAAGGACTCAGTAATTTCTTCAGCTTTACCCGTCTATCTTTTGGAAGCCTTTCCTCTCACCACCTCTTCCAGCTCCAAAAGTTTTTTTCCAGTTATTCTTTGTCTTTTCCTTCTTTTTTTCCTGTGGATTTCTGCACAGTTACATCCTCCACCAGTGAAGTAAAAAGTCTATGATGTCATTGTAGACCTCTTTGTCATGGAGAGTGGCCAACATTAGCCACTGCCCAGTGAGGTTTACTGGCTCAGTGAAACAAGGTCATACAGAACTCCTCCTTCCAAGCTTTCTTTTCCCACAGAAGTAGCTGGTCCCCAGAAGAACCATGTAAACCTGAGGAACAAAACATCTGGAAGCTATATGCACATCGCTGGTTTAATTCACACACCAATTAACAACATTCAAAATTAAAAAAACCTTTAGGAGTACCTGCCTCAATCTGTGAGTACATGCAGTTGTTGTGCAAGGCTTGCATTTCTGTGCTTTCCTAGAGAAGTTCATGAAAAGCTTTCAGAAATGACAACAAAATGGAGCTGTTTTTCGCTTTTAAGACAGATCAGTTCTGTTTTCCCAACTTCTATTTAAGGGTTGTAAGTCATGTCTCTTAAACAGCTTTCTTCCTCACCAGTAAAACATTTGCATGTTTTTTCCTCATGCAGACCTTTGTAAATAAGGATGTATGCAGCATAGCTCACACTTTAAAAATCTTTTGTTGGCTCACACATTTCTTTATTTTAAAGATCTTCTATTAATTCTTTTCACTATTCAAGATCAATGAGTCCTTTTTACTTGCAGCAGAACAGGCAAGTGACCTGCACAAGGAAACACTCAAGGCTCAAAAGCCAGAAAAGCTAAAAGCAACCCCACTCTTACTTGCTGCTTACAACAGCAACTTGGAAGGCTTGGTGCTGTGCAGAGGCAGTCCGAAACAGCAGGGTTCAGTTGCCTAAGCACAAGCACACTGTGTCATCTGGAATGTCTTGGAGTAGCTGTGACGTTCATGCAGGGTTGGGAGCACTGGCAAAGGTCCTATGGGAAACTTGTGTCCTTCTGGATCAGCAGTCAGAGGCCAGGTGGGATCCCTGGGGCGTCTCAGATGTCCCTAAACACCTGTGTTTTGGCAACTGAATCAGTAGTGAAATGCAGCACTCCCATTCCAGGAGGCGTGATTCTGATTAAATTTACACTGATGCCACTCCTGATAGAGTTAATGAGATAAGGACCAGTTTTTCAGCTCCACAGGCTGAAAAGAACTATTCTGAAAAGTGAAGAGGTAAACCATGTTGATGTCTCATCAGGTTTTTAAACGTATCAATAAAATTCTTTTCTTCTTTGAAATCATTATACTTCATAAAAAAACAATCCACAATCTTGTTCTAATTTCTCTTTTTTGTTTCTGAAGTATTAAGACACTCTTACTGTGTTTTTCAGCTTCCCTTTATAGTTATAAAGGCTTGGAGACTTATTTTTTCACTGTTGATGTTCCAGGACATACTTGGTTTTAGGAGATACAAGTTTAAACACGAAAAATTGCAAAACTTACAATAAAAAACCTTAAAAAAACCCCACAAGTCTTTGCAACACTGGAGCCACTAGTGCTATACTGATTAAACATGACTTTGTATAGCTGAAGACTTAGAAGAACTGAGTGCATTAGAGTATGGTTTTCTGGAAAGCTTGCATGTTTTATGGAAGTTTTAGCAAATACTTTATTCTCTGTATGCATTCCAGGTTTTATTGCCTATTAGTAAAGTGTAAAAAAGTGACTGTAGTGGAGTGTAAGTAGGCTTAATTAAGCATCACTTCTGATTGTGATTTGTTTGTTTCAGGAAGGTGCAGAATAATTTGCAGAAGGTAACATCCACTTTTGGCTTGAGTTTTCTACCTCTGTGACAGAAGTATGAAGGATATTTATGAAGCTGGTAAGTCAGAAAAACAAACTCTCGTTCTAAAAAGCTGAAAGAGTATTTGTTTTTCAACAAGGAAAAATTTAAAAGGTTAATAATGATTGTTGGTTACTAAAACCTTTGTCATTCACTGTTCTTTCTTGTCCGATTTCAATACATTGAAAGAAGTGGACTAAATGATCAAGCCTTAACTTGTGTACCTTTGTGGCAATAGAAGGTGTTTTCTAGCTCTTGAAAGGAGTCGCTTTGTGTTTTAAGCTTGAGAACCCTTGCCGTTAGTGCCTTGGATTAGTGCTTTCAGGGAGACAGTGAGAGCAATCAGAATTAGTAACACTGAAAACCCAGATGATTTACAGGCTTTATGGAAACTGCAGACGGTTAGGCAATGAGGTCTAGTTATTCTCTCATTTTCTAACTTCTGCCTTGCTACCAGTGCTTGTAGCAAGAAACCATTATATCAGGCAGGTGGCCCTGACAAAGAAGGGTCACTTGATGGTAATCCAGTCTCTGAAAGAGAGAGTGTTTTCTGTTGCAGGAAAGATGAGTATTATTCAAAAAACCTGTCAGTGAGAAAATTAAATAGGAAAGAAAAAAAATTTATTTATAAATAACCATAAACCAAACTAAATAATGAGCAGAATCTATCTTCTATCTGTCACTCCAATCTTCAAAAAGGGCAAGAAGGAGGACCCAGGGAACTACAGGCCGGTCAGCCTCACCTCCATCCCGGGTAAGGTGATGGAGCAGCTTATCCTGGAGGCCATCATGAAGCAAGTGGAAGAA
>Ga0065711_1006712_pt1 | contig 25513 bp, 19 predicted proteins | sample Hoacrofraction12_FD_59098 | JGI IMG/M metagenome (GOLD analysis project Ga0065711, IMG submission 59098) | Hoatzin crop microbial communities from Cojedes, Venezuela - Epithelial fraction 12 v2 (version 2) | ecosystem: Host-associated > Birds > Digestive system > Esophagus > Crop | place...
AAAAAAAAAAAAAAAAAAAAAAAAAAATTTTTTAAATGACTTTTCAGAGTCAAAACTTCCAAATATTTAATGAAACAAAACCATCTATAAATATTTCACTTGAATGCTTTTCAGAAAACCTAAAAGGACTGTTTGGATAAAATTGTTATCTTTTCAACTTTTACATAAATGAATGGAATATAATATTTCTGAAATAAAAATGTCAATTGAGCCAATACACCTTTCTGTGAAACATTTCAATTTGCCAGCTGAACCACTACTAACAGAAAGTTTTCCACCAGGTAGATGTACAAGCAGGCATCAGGAAAAGGGATTTGGACCATTATTTCGTAGAAAAAAGTACAATGAGCTTAGAAATAGCAGTCAGACACACACTTTTCACCAAAAGGCAGTGAAAACTAGGTCACATGCTTGTTCCCTTCAAAAATTGCTTACTGTCTTTCCCTACTTGTGTCTCCTCCCGAGTATTCTTTGAGGGAATTAAGAGGTGCAGGAAGGTTACAGCTTTCCTGACAAGCCAGGGTCAAGCCCGAGTCCACATAGCTTACGAGTGCTGAGACTTCCAGGCCAAAAAGGCTGCACAGCAAATGAAGGCTGGACACCTCGTCTTGCCCTCTCCTGGAGCTCTTGTTCCAAGTTGCAACATTAATATTAAGTCAAAAGTTGCAAGAGACAAATTCACATCCGTTTCAAAGACCTACAGACAGAAAGGTTGTGGAGGAAATTGCCAACTCTTGAAAAGAAGCAGGCTATACGAAATTAAATTCAAAAAGAAGAGAGCACAGCGTATTGATCTGAACTTTGCCAGAATAAAATACTAACCATAAGACCCTTCCCTCACACCAACCACAACCATTATACCGATAAATAACCTCACAAAGATAACAAAGTCATCTCACAAAACAAGAAAGAAAATAACCCAGGGAGATTTAGAGCAGCGTTTGCCCCAAACATGTCTTCTGAAAATATTTTTACCACAGATAAAAGAGCTTCACTTAAAGAGTTTAACTTCCTTTTCTTGGACAAATGTTTGTAAATCAGAGAGGAAATGGGCCAGTAACAGTCCTTTGCAGATTTGTAAGAACTTTTTAGTCGTATATTACATGACGCTAGCTACAACATGAAGATGATGTCCATTGGGTTAGCTGGGATCACAACACAATACACTGCAGAAATTTTTAATAAGAGAATCTCTCCTGCGGCTTCCACTTCCTCCGCCTAGTCATCCATCTCTCTGTGATTTATAGGATAACACATCCCAGTCCTACCGGTACCTCCAAATAGCAGCAGTTTATAAATCAACCTACTCAGTAAAGTTTCTCTCCTGCTTGCTCTAAACAAATTGCTTACCCTCCGGCCCAAGAATTGGGACTTTTTCATAGTTTCCTCTTCTCCCATCCTACTAACACTGAAAGGAGAGCTCTATGACAAAGGTTATGGGGAATTTTCAGGTTTTCCAGTGAATAGAAAAGACTTAATGGAAGCCCTGGAAAGTCCCGAGGCTTCCATTTAGTGTATTTTTTTAAAATTATTATTTATATATGTATTATTTATAATTATTTTTTTTCTGGGATTTTATGGTCCCCTTTCAACTCTAAAAACTAGAACTTCTAAATAAGCATTTGTGTTTATGAACAGACAAAACCAGTTCCAACGTATTTACCAAATCTGTCTATAGTAGTTCTTGATGACTTCTACTGAGTTACATTCTAGGAAACTCTACGTAGCTCATAAACTGTATGACTGGCAAAGCCACAGCCCAAATAATACATATAATCCTACACCAGCTGCAGCACCATGCAGTCCCTGAGTGACTGAGCATGTTTGCATGCACATACACTCACAGAACAAAAGTACTCCAGCATCAATACTCTTTCCATACAGACCACGTATGAATGCATGGCTGGTGATTAACCCACAGTAGCCACGTCTTGGCTTCTTTTTCAGACCCCTCCTGAGAAATGCCCATGTGATGGTGCTCAGGATGCCTCAGGATCTCAGGGCACCCTGAACAGAGCACCCAGAGAGCGCCAGACACCTTCCTGTCCCCGACAGATGCCACCTATTCCACAAGTCCTTGCCGCACACATGAAAAAACAAGATGTCATGTACCCTAATTGTAGCCACCAAGGAAAAAATTAGAGGACTTCAGGGACATGATGTCATGAAGACACAGTCTTCAGCAGCTTGTCACACAGCCTTTCAATAGGATGGCAATGCCCAGAAAAGATCTGCCAGTACAGCACCCAAGAAGAGGATGTAAACGTTGCCCAGTGCAGGGTATTTATTGAAATGCAAGGCCAGCAACGTCAGCAGCAGTATAATAGTAAATGGTATTGAACGAGAGAAGTTTCACCCCGATACCCAGCCTATGGAGGAATTTACGGAAGGATGGAAGAGTTTAAACAGCAAACATGCAAAAAAAAGCTCAACATTAGCAATTTGGGGAAACCAGTGATAGCACAAGGAGGGGACAACTGAGAGATGCAGTTTTCTATTGATCTTCAAGCAAACCAAGTCTTTTGGCTCACATTTTTCCCCGAGTTCTCACATATGCAAGTTCACAGAGACATTTCTGTGGCAGATTTTTCCCAAATGAAAGCTGAGTAAGAATTGGGCCTAGCTGAATTTACAACTAAAAAAGCCATGAAATCACAATAGGAGAAACTGCTTTTGGAAGGATTGACAAGGAGTATCAATACTGGTGCCAAAGTAAGAAAGACCATTCAAATATACATGATGAAAATCAAATATCATTCCAGCTGTTGCCATTTCAGTGTGATGTGGTCCAGTACTCCCAGAAAAGTCCACGTGAATTCAATCCAGATGTGATTAACATGCCGCAGGGGTGGGACTTCGGACAAATGTTTCTCATAAGCAACACACCTTCTCCAGCTATCTCCTCACTGCAAATATAAATTGCTTTATATTTAAAAGTAGTTTAATAAAATAAATATGAACCTGCCTCTAACTCTGAAACTAGTAGTCAACTACTTGTCAGACAGATGGAGCTTGTTCTAGAGTACCAAGGAAAACCTTATGATAAAACAACAGTTTCATTACTGCCGAATTATTTAGGATTTCTCTCTACCTTCTCCCTGGGTCCTTTGAGACAGCATAACAACACTAGCATGTCGGGAGCAGGCAGAGATCAGCTTCAAAGCTCAGATTTTTTTGTCTGGAAGGAGCTGAGTCATCTCATTCAGGGAAAATGCTTGCTTCACCAACACGGGACCAGTTACTTGAAAGAGTAACTTCATTTGGATCACCAGTTGTTAGGAGATTAATTGTGGCCTTTGAGCTACATGACTGCTTCTAGAGGAAAATTTTGGCTGGTGCTTTCTCTTACTGACATGAAGAAATCCATGACTATCTGATCACACAAAGTCCTGGGTGCCATCAAATACAATGGAAAGAATCAGGAAATAGGCTGTTGGCAAGATCAGGCTCTCCATAGCTGTGCATATGTCTCTGGGTTACGATCAAATGAAATTTTCTAGGTCGAAATTCCGTTAGAATCCTTCTGCTTTCTGCTTGTTTCTACTGCAAGGCTTATTGCTCAAGGGATCAACAAATCTAGTCAGCAGACCCTCTCCAAACCTGCTTAGCCGGAGCAGTAATCACTATGAATCAGCTGAAATTTTCAGTGAAAATTTCTATCGTATTTCCAAAATCTGTGGAAGAAGCTACATGCGTGTATTTAAAACGTTCAGACTTGCATTCAAAGGATTCAGTTTCATCATTGTGAATTTTCTGCTTATGATTTCGGATCTGGATTGGAGTTCACACAGATCACCTTTGTTAAGCCAGGTAGCCAGCCTGCCAGAACCAGAAATGAGAACAGGCTTCAATGATGACACAACACCACTGAATCTTGACCTTAGGGCAACAAATTTTTCTGGTATAGCTAGAGATTTGTGAAATGAGCAATTGTGCAAGAGTTCTCAGAAGTTAGAGGAGGCTAAAGGAAAAACACAGAGGTATCTTCCAGAAATATATCAACCCTATACCCTTGCTGGGATGCCAAATAAGAATTTTGACATCAGCTAATATCCTCTTGTGCAGCTGGGCTAAGACTTCTTAATTTCTTCGTCATGCATCGAGGGCTTTGCCCTTTAGGATTTGGGGGAAGGAGAGTGCGGGTAGGTGTGAGTGTGCAAGTGATGAACGCGGGGATAAGAAGCAGCAGATCATTTCCAAGAAGGGGAGAGAGATATTTTGTTTTAAACTCATGTAATATTTCCTCTTCCAATAGTTACAGTTCGCTCTGCTTGGTTTTAACATATCAGCGAAGTACTGAAACGTCACCACTTTGGCATTGAAATTCTCTTCAGAATGGAGAGGTGATGGTGAATGATTTCAGTTCACCCCTTTGAATGCTGTTATTCCAAGCTCCATTATCCATTTATTTTGAATATTTCTGCTTCCTGCATCCCCTCCTAACATGATTTTATAAGTGTCTGCAAAATAAGTATCCTCAGCTGTGTCCGAGATGTGTCAAGAAAGCTGTGTGTAAAGCACAGGAGGTTTTTTGGGGTGTCTAAATGTCCACTAAGAACAATAACAAAATCAGAAGTCACCTTCAAGTCACCAAGCAGGTCAGACTCATGATTTTATCAGTCTCTGCCATGGCACTCCACCACTGACAGGATGAAGAGTCCAACTCTATTCAACAGCTGCTTGCACAGAAGTAGTTTCATACCTTTGAAGAGCTTGGTCTCCCTCTCCATACTTTTCCTGTCCCTCCCCAAAGACTCCTCCTGTGAGCTCTACAAGCTGCTACGTGAGTCTTTCTTTCACCAGTTCCAGTTTTTTTCTGGGGTAGTTTCCCCAGGTCCTACATCAATGGTGTCTAGCAAGCCCTAACAGCTACCATCCAGGCAAGGATGCGTTTGAAGACTGTATCCCTTCAATTACTCGATTTCAGAGCAGGCAGAGACAGTGTCATATCATAGATCCCCCACATGCAATGTGGTAGATTAACTGACCTGAGCTACTCTTTTTCTTGGCTTCTAGTCAAACTCTGGCTCTGCTCATTTCAACAATCTTTTGAGCTGCACCTACCTCAAAGGACTTCTTGCTGGCAGCAAAGTCCTCTCCAGTTGACACCTGAAGTCTGGTTCTCCATTTCCCGTCACAGTCTAAGGGCCTTTGAATCGCTCTGCCTCCTCCAGAGGATTGCAGACACACCTGTGATTTTCCAACCGCAGGATGTTCTGAACAGAGAAATTTCAAAAGGCGCACAGAAATAAGAAAGTGCTGATTTACAGATACTCCACCGCATGAAAAGTGGAAGTATTTCTTTAGCACACTACTGAAATACCTCTCTCACTTCAGGAAGAACATGTAATTTTAAATACCATATTACGAGTCCATGCGTATTGTCATAAATTCCCTCCTGATCTCCAGGGCTGTGGCTATCTGCTTGCCACTCTGCTGCGAGCCACAGATCTTTCCCAGATGTCATTAGTCTGTGGAAGACTCTTTTTCCACCCCTTGATGCCTGTGAGATGAAGTCCCAGACAAGGCTGTTTCTATCTTGAAAAGAAATGCACTGGGGAAGTGGGTACAGAGTTTTGATTTTAAAGAGCCTGATTTAGGACATTTTGTTACCATACATCTAATGTTATTCATACCTTGCTAGAATTTAAAAGCAAATGCATACAGAACGAATAAAAACACTGTAAAAAAATGGATGTATTTGACACTGTCGTATCTAAATACTTTCATACCATTTACCTGATAACCAAGCAATTCTTGTTTTTCCAAGAAATACACAATATTTGGCTTTTCTTTTAAAGTTCAAACAAATGCTTTAGAAATAATGGAATTTGCTGTGGAGTTGATATTTCATTTCCTAAGAAGCCCAAGTTTTAAGTTCTGGATCTCTTTTGCTTTGTTTTCTGATAAGATGAGGCACCATTTAGATAAAATACTGGATAATAAATAATTTTTACCAAAATAAATAGTTAATATAACAGCAGTTGAGCAATTGATAATGATTGTGAGCCCTTCTGAAGGTTATTGAATTTTGTATATTAATCTCTAAGCAAAATAACAGTAAAAACCCAAAGATAACATAAACCCAGTTTTATCCCTTCAACTGTTCAATTTTTCAGAAATATTGCCAAATTAGTGCTCTCCAGTTCATTAGAACTAGCAAAAACAAGCTTTTCCAAAAATCTCGACTAGAAAAATATTTCCATTCACGTTCTCACAAGCAGAACTTGAATTAATAAAGTGAAACACTCCTTTTCACTAGTTCCTGTTTTAATACAGATTCTTTTCAAATGGGCATCGTGCTTTCAAATTGAAAAAAGTTCAGTCTTATTTTTCCATTTCTCATTTTCATACATATCTATATGTATAAACAGTAGAGAGTAGGAAAAAATGTAAANAAAAAANGGGATTTTAAATAGTGTTTCAAGTTCAAAATGAATTTTTTTTCAGGGAGAGGTAAGTTTTTGGGCTAATTCTTGATACAAATACCTGAAGATACAGAAAGGTAAACTTTTTTAAAATAACCTCTTCTCTTTTTTTTTATTAAAAAATGCTATCTTCCAACATGTTGCACGAAAGAGCAAGGAATGTTTTCACTTCGCCCTATCAAATGCTTTTTCAAATTCTTTGTAAGATTCCCCATTTAGGCCATCACTGGAAACAGCTCCTTAATGTCAGGTAGGCTATGCCAAATAAAAGTTCATCCCTGTGAAAGCAAGAATATTAAAGCTTACGGCACACACACTGCTCAGCCTCCACTGCAACAAACAGAGAGGTAAGAGGGCTCTGACACGTGGCACATTAGAGCTAGGAGCATGGACTGACATGAAGAAAAGCAGTGACATGCTATATTAAGAAAGGCATTTTAGGAGAATGCCTAGAATCCGCCAAAAATGAGAATGGAAGTTAAGGAAGCAGAGTCACCCAGAAAGCTAGCTGGCCAGAAGCCAGGTAGCACCAGGTGTGAGAGGTTAAGAGGATGGGTGTGAGAAGACATGGGGACATTTTGCCTACGCTAGCACCAGCAGCACCTAGTCCCACACCTAACCTGGCTGAGCTCAACCTTTCAGGTAAGGGTTGCATCTGCTCCTGGAAGCACAGCAGCTCCCGAAAAAAGACCAACACCTTTTGAGTCGCATGGTGTTACTGAGAGCTGTGGGAAGCCTGCACAGCCACGGCTGGAAACCCACATGTGAAGTATGCAAAGGTGCCTTTGCTCTGGAGCGGCGTAACAGCACCGCTGATNCATTTAATGAGTCAGCAANGGGGTGCTGCCCNAGGACACTTGACAAATGGTGCTTACAAATTAATGGTTAAGACACAAGTGTTTCNNCGGAATTTCAGAGAACCTAAGCCACCTTNTTTCACCACCCGCTTATTTTCTTTCAGCTTTTAGACCCAAAAAACTTTTCTGTCTATCTGAGATTTTATAAAATTTACTATTGATCAGAAGAGATGGTAGAGGTCTGGGATTTCTTTCTTTCAGTAAACCAGCACAGTCATTCTTCTCCAGCTGTAGAACGCTGTAATATTAAGCAATGCAGCCTTGCACATTGTGATGGTTGCATTTTTTGCCTAATCTTTGAAGCCTGTTATTTTCTTCACCAAAAGGCGAAGAGATGCAATTTCTTTCAAGACAACTTCTTCTTTAAACACAATATGATTTGGTCAGCCAGAAGACCTAGCCCTACAAGGCTAACCTTAACAAGTTCTGTTTGTATGGCTATTCTGGAGGCCATTACTACCATATCATATAATAAATTTACCCAGTGACTACTGCTCTAACCTGTGTTTACAAGAGATGTGAGAAACAGAACTCCAATTTGACGTATTACATAAACATATTTACCTCATGTGGACCTTCTAGTGTGATTGTTATTGTCATTACAGCCAGCACTGTTCAAAAGAGATGTTTGAAGAAGCACTTCAGTGGTCAGCATTGGGACTTCATGTTGTTGTGTTATTATCAGATGAAGAATTGACCTAGCAGTGCTTTCTAATGTGGTTACAGCATGCTGGAAAAACAAGAAATGTTCTTGATTACACTTCATACAAGAGGAGGAAATTGAATGGGATATGCTCAGACATGCTAGATACATTTATTGCTGTTTATCAATTCCATGTTTCTAAATTTGTCTCCTCAGAGAAAATTTCTCCACTTTAAATCTGCTCCTCTCAAAATTATTTACAACCTTCATCTTCAACGATGCCAAGATCATTAAAAGATCTGAGACTTGAATTAGAAACCAGCCACCATTGAATCATGGCTACTCCATGAGGCAATGCTACATAACATTGTTTGAAGATACACTCAGATCTTCCATGGTTTGCGTTACTTAGAGATGTTGCCATGATGGAACAAGGGTTTGAGAAGGACAGCAATCGTTATTTTTCTTCAGAGGTGAGAAAACACTAGGATTGCAAAGGTCTGCTTTGGAATGAGTACAGGACCTTTGCCTCAAACTTGTTCCAAAAGCACTGCAATCCATCCTCGCACCTCTCATCCCCTGGAACTATAACTTGCCTTTCAGTTATGGCCAGGACTCTTTACTCTCACGACTAGATTGTGATTACCAAAAAGTTCTCTAGAACAATCTGTTTTACTTGAATATACGAACTTGGTCATCAAAAAGTATTTCAGGAAAAATTCCAGTTTTGACAAAACCATCACCAAGGTTTCTCATGTGAGATTTCTTGACTTCTAGAGCAGGAGTTATTTGCTGATTTTCAGAGCAGTCATCTAAGACACAAGAGAAAAGCAGAACAGGAACTTTACTATGGCTCTCCCTCATAAGTACTTTAGTCCAAGATGCCACTCTCTGTCTGAGGAAGAGATGGATGCTGGTTTCTGCTTTGTCACCATGAGAAGTATAACCATTGCAAGCAAACTAAAAAGTAGCACTGAAATGACAAATGCTGATTTTATCCATCAAGAACATATTTAAATATTCAATTAGTTTAAATACAGATATGTCTCAAAGACTGCCGATTCAGTGAGTTCCTTGTGAAAGGTTAAAGCAAAGACCTTGAAATACCTAGCACGGGCCTCAGGTTTCAAGAAAGTTTCAAACTGAGGAAATTTACATCACTGATTCAAAGGAATGAGACCTGGATTTGAGAGTAGTGTGACCTGAAGCAGATTTGGACAAAGAAGGAGATCCTGATATCCTAAACAACAGAAAGCCTTCTTTTCATGACCTTTGTCATCTAGGCTTCATTTTAGTAGGCTCATCTCAAGTCTTTAAGTGATTGGCTGAACTTCATTCTGACTTGTGAAGCACCAAGGGAGAAAAACTGATGAGGTCAGAATCTAGTGGACCCTGGGTATAACAAAACCCACCTTTTAACATAACATATAACATAAAACCCATCATTAGCTACCTTTTTCCATTCTGCTCATTTCCATCTACTGTAACAATTTCTTCTCCATAATTTACTCGCTTTAAAGAACTTGATGCATTTTCAAATTTCCCTAGAAGCTACAATTTCCTTTTCTCTCTTCCTTATTTACCTCAGCTAATAGTGCAAAAAGAGACACCAATAGAGAGATGACACCACGGAGAAGCGAGCCATGGAACTGATTCAACACAGCAGGTGGTAAGACTGTGCTCCTCCAGCAAACACGACTGGCAAGAAATCCCTCCAAACGAAGGCATTTCCTGATCCTTCATCCCCTTTCTGAAGGTAATTTCAAGAGAGGCTATAATTCAGCCCTGAATGTATTGACACCGCTAACTGGGAAGTACCAATAGTGCCCTCCATTATGACAGCCATAGAACAATTTACCTCTACTGTATTTCACCATTATGTCATTTTTGGTAAGTAGGCTGGATAACTGAAATTTGAACATGACTTGAGGCTTGCCATAATAGGGAGGAATTAGAAGACAATCTGTGTTTTGTGAAGGGAAATCTCTCTCTCTCTCTTCATATCTCTATCATATACTCCAGCAAAGACTACAGATTCACATTAAGACCCAAAACCCCATGTTTGTTTAGAAAGACAGACAGTACATCCTTTTTTAAAATTCACCCTTGGACTTACAGAAATAGGGTGAAGTGCTTGTGAGAGACTGCAACAGCCTCGCTACTGAAAAGCCCAGCACAGCAAACGGAACGGAAAGCTGCACAGAGGCAGCAGTGTGTCTTACCACCCAGGGAGCTCCTGGGTATGCATCAAGTGAGCCCGACCTTCAGTGTGTGGGTGTGCTGAGACTTTAAAGAGGTTCCAGTCGAGGAGACAGAGGAGTCTCCATTTTAAGCTACACGCCGTATTCCACATGCATTAAGCAAGGAAAAATCCTGGATTTCAGAGAGCCTGCCCAGGAAGCAGTTAAGATATTTTGACAGATACAAACCTCTCTCCATGCTGCATTTAAAAGAAAACTAGCTGAGAGACTGACCCTCACTCTGCTCGCGGTCCTTGATACCAGCAGCACATCAGAGAGAATACAAGGTACAAAAACAAGGTAAGGAATGCAGGAAACCAGCCACCACCCATCACAGCATAGCTGGAAGTCGTTTATTTATTGGCCCTCCTTAATTTATTGACCACAGGTCTAAATCCTGGCGCTCTGAGAAGCTTGGGTTTTTGATGTACAGCGAGAGCCATGCCTGGTCTCCTGCTCAGCCTCCTGCCTTAATTTATTAACCACAGGTCTAAATCCTGGCGCTCTGAGAAGCTTGGGTTTTTGATGCCTGGGCTCCTGCTCAGACTCCTGCATGGCCTCCCGGGGAGCCCCTGCCTCCACCCTCTGCGCAGAACTCAGCCGAGGTTCCTCCGCGTGCGTAAATGAAGGCGCAGGCCGGGAAGGAAAGCTTGCAGGCACATCCTCGGACCTGGCTTGCTGCCCCGTGGCAGCACGATGCTCTGCCAGCTGAGGCACCACGCTGCAGCAAGGCTGGGGAAATCACCCCCTGTGCGTCCTCCCGGACCACGGGGAAACCCAGCCCTGCCCCATCGGGGAGATAAATGAAAAAGCATGGGGCTCAGGCTACTCATCTTTACACTCAAAGCTGGGATGGCTTTATAGCATTATGTCACAGTAAATAAAAATAGGAGCACTATTGACCTCAGATCCAAGAGCCATAAAGATGCTCGATAAGAGTCTTTTTTCCCCTCATCTCAAGATCATGTAACAGCTAAGAAGGGTAAGTGCTTTCAAGCCCTCACTGACATACAAGTAGGGATGTAACAAGCGTATCTACCACAACTACCAACTTCTTTTTCAAATCAAAAACTTTCTGAGAGCAAAATAAAGGCTATCTAACTTGGTAAGATCAGCCAAAGGAGACTGATGTTTCAGGGTGGCACAGAGCTGTACTTCTGGAGCTTCAGGGTAGAGCTGTTGATCTAAGGTGGCAGAGACTCTGGCTCTTTTCCTCTAAGTACACATATGATCTTCTAAACAATGTTTTCTCGTTCTCATTCATGATTAACCAATGCACCCGATCCAAAATATGAGCGAGAAAATATCTATGGCCAAAACTATCTGTCACCTGAACATCCCGCTTAAGAGACATCACAAGCCTGTTCAAAGTCAGACTTTTTGCAGTAATATTTCTTTAAACTCATTTGATCACACAGACTGTGATTACCTATCAGCACTTCTCTTACCTATGCAAGTACACACACAACTTACAGGCTTCTCTATCTCAGAGTCAAAGGCTTCAGGCAGCAGCTGATTTCTCATCAGAGAGATGTAGTTTTTCACAGGCAATGTTCAGGTGGGACTAAAACCAGTAACAATGCTGAGCGACTTCACCATTCCGACCTCCTCCCTGTCCCCATGGGGATGGCATGCTGCTGAGGCCTTGGAAATACAAAAGTAACAGTGGAGAACCTGTGTCATCACGTTGTGTCATGTCTCGTCATGTGTCATCCTCCCCCCGTAGCAGCTTCTCAAGAAAATACGGAGTGCTCCACCAACTCCTCTTTTTCGCTGGACACTTTTTTCCCCCAAACCCAGCACTCTGGTGCCTCTATTTCCACATACGTTGAGGTCCCTTCACACCCACCTCAGAGAAGAGTGCCATGCTAGCAAAAGTCTAGATTCTGTTTTGTGGGACCACATGGTGGACACGGGGCAGCACCTAAGAACGTTGCCTCCTCCACCTGCTGCTCTAGCCCAATGCTTGTTGTAACCAGGTGACTGACATCGGGCAACATCACTATGTTGCAGCTTTTGCAAGAATCTGCAGAAAAACTGCCCACAAAGGAAAACCCTCAACTTCAAAAAAGCACATAAAAAAAATTGTATTTTTACCTGCCAGTAATGATACACTAAAATCCTCTGAATCGAGGCACCTTGATGAACAGTCAATGCTTCCATTTTTACAGCTGTAAAAAAGAATATTTTGTCTAAACAGTTGTTAAGACGTCTAAAATATGGCAAAAAAATTAAACAAATCAATAGTTAAAAATAACTTCTGTTGCCTTGCATCTTCATTTAACACTTATTTCGAAACTTCCAAAAGTTTAGACTGTAATACGAATTTAAGCACCACTTAATGGAGTTGGCTCCAGCTGAATGTATCCTCATTATGCAAATGAATCTTAATTTGTCCTGATTAAGTAACAGTCATCACTATTCACCACTTAGGTGAAACAACTCCTAGAAGGGTTCCCAGTGAAACAGACATCCCAGCTGAACATACTGTTCTCCCCTTAGATTGAACCCAGGATGCTCAGAGTCCTTCTTTAACGCCCCAAAGTGTTTAATCTGATACTATGATTATTTAGAAAAAAAATCCCATACTGCCAACGATAACATCTCACACCCAAAACAACGGCCCCAGCTAAAGCAAAAGAAACTTCTTAAAACCTTTGACATCACTCTGAGTGGAGACAACACAGTAGATCTTCTCAAGGCTGAGGAGGAGTTAATCCTCATAAATCTTCACTAGGAAGACCAGGAAAATTTCATCCCAGACCTGACGTCTCGTTGCTCTCACACAGGATAAGCCACAGACCACGAGGGACAGGTCACCTTCATGGACAGGCGCTCCTGCCAGCCCTCTGTCCAGGAGGAGACGTGCTACAGCTTCCACTATGCTTATTTCACACCATGATATTACTCAAAATGTAAGTTAAATATGGGTAATACGCTATGGGATGAAGGCCCTGAATTAAACTGTCCAAGGAAGGAAACACCGCCTGCTGTGTTTCCAGAGCACCATGTGATTTACAGTCACTGCTGTGAGTTCTCTGGGAGAATATTAATGTCTCCATTTCTCAGCCAGAAATATTAGAATCATTACCACCATCTGAAACTGTAGATTACAGGTTGAAAAGAAAGGGGGTTCTCTGCAAGGATGCTATTTCCTGGCTAGAAGCTGAGTGTAATATACTTGTTCTTATACTTTTAGGGAAATGGGCTTCCACACCATATTCAACACCTCAGCCAAGTCTCCTGTTCACATCTCTTCATCAAAAACACATAATCTCCCTTACTCATATTTGAAAGTGAACAAAGCTGATATAAGAAAAAGTATTTTGTACGTTTAAAAAAAAAATATGTCTGTATCAAAAAAGTCTGAATTCCAAAGGGTATGGATCTTTATTGGAAAAGAAAGTTTTATTTGAAAAATTAAGATGTTTATCCAGAATCTGCTTTTCTAGCGTACACTAAAGTAGAAATAGAAATAGCTGCTTAGGTAAAGCATAGCTAAGCATGAGTTGAGTCCTAGTACTATGTGTTTTTTCTTCTGTTTAGTAATGTAACACTTTCAGATTCCAATTTGCTTGTGGGTTCCTTGGGCAACTAATCCCCCTGCACTTCTGTATTGGCTTTGCTGCATTTTACAGAGCTACAATTTCAGGTAACACCCAGCATGGTCATGTCAGTGTGGCTTACAAAATTCAACCTAGAAATACACATTTTCTTCTTCTCAGAAAAATTCTTACCCTCTTTAGAGACCATTCTGACAGCAGAAGATAATTCCTAATTCAATATATAGCAATTGAACTTATTTATATACAGAAAAGCAAGGATGGGCCTCAGTCAGCCAAGCAGAGCAGAGAGCTAAAGAACCATATCTGGAGTAAACACTTCAGGAAAAAGAAGCCTCACATTAAGTAATCACATTAACCTAAACAGCCAAAGGGACATTTTGCCTAAGCCTCAGGCTACAGAATTTCCTTTAGTTTTTATCCACTATTTTCTTCACCTGTTTTCAAGGTTATGTGTTTGAAATCAGTTACCTAACTCCATATTTGGGCTCACAAATAACTGGGATGAATGACAGAAGCACTTAACCCTGCCACATTTTCAAAAGAGCCCACATGGTTAGGTCCAATGAAAGCTGTAATGACAGAGCCTCAGCTGAAATACTCAGAAGTGAATCGAGGTACTTAACGACCATCTTAATTTTCTGTAAGTGCAGAGCGCTTGCCTTAAGTAAAGCTGGCTCTTCCGAGAGCAGAAGTTGAGCAATTGATACCACAGATGGTTTTTAACATGTTGGTCCATAGCCTGAAAAATACAGTTTATATTTTTAAAACATGGACGTATCTAATGAACTTGTTTAAATATTAGGCATCACAGCAAACACGAGGTGGAAGTCACGGAAGAGAACGTGATAAGATACAAACATAGAAGCCCGCAGTGGGAAAGTAGTGCGAGCCAACTCGTACATTTCGGGCCAAAATTTAGCATCGCCTAAAAACAGAGTTTTCATTTAACCCAGTATAAAGATCCACAAAGCTACAAACTTCACAGCTAGATCTAAACGTGTGAGCAGGGCTGAACTTCCACCAAGTTTAGGGGGTGGCAGCATTCAGTTTTCAGTCCGGTCTCTCCCGAACAGATACTCGCACAGTAAATACACATGCACAGTTACATACTCACTTTTCACAACTTTAACTGTACCTTAAAGTAGGACGATGCTTTAAAAATGCACTAAGCTCGACAGCTGGAAAAAAAAAATGAGGCTGATCTAACATTTCGGAGTACAGAAGATTTTACCTCAAATTTAGAGAGATGTCGAACTTCTGCCATGGGAGATCAAATCTGCCATTGCCAATAGATGGAAAAAGCTGGTAGACAAAAGCAGGGCGTTTTTAAAATATTGCTAGGTTATTACAACATTAACTACAGTTGGCCCACACGCAAGGCTAGAAGCTAGAAGTACGAGCTGTGCTGCAAGAACGGTGTATTTTGTTCTAAACAGGGCTAACCTCTCTCTGTGGGCTGCACTGTCCCAGTATGAAAGTACTTTCGACAAAACAAAGTTCCTGTAAAACTGAGGTTTTTGTCTTGTTGTCACTCAAAATGAGAAGCTTGGTCTCTCACCCACTGTGAACTATGCCAGCCACATCACTCTTCGTGCTTCCAGGGAGTTTTACCCTCAAGGTCTCGGTGTTTTGTCACTCTACTGTCGGGCAATACAGCCAGGCTTCGCTGCAGCACAGTGAAGTCATGTCCTGAGAATGCAGAAATGCATTGCAACAGCACTTCAGAAAAGAATTACTCATCCCCTGGGGCAAGCACCAAGAGGTCTTACCCTCAGGAGTTAGGTCTACTAGGACCAAACACTGGCAAGCAGGTTATTGCTGTATTCCCCACAGGCAGCAGAGAATGCGGTTATTAGATTTGTCCCCCCCTCAGCTGCTTGTCACCAAGGCTGAGCGCAAGCCAGCACTGCTCAAATCTTCTGATGTTCTGAATGGAGATACGAGGACTGGAAGTGTGGCAGAGCAAATTCAGACAGACTGACAGAGACTGGAAACGCGTGCGCACAGCCTTTTACCTTAGGTACACTCATTTCCAAAGCAAAATTACCAATCCCACAGACACTAAACTCAAAACACGCTTTGAAAAAATTCTAAATAGCAACATTACATCACTAGAGCTATTCCTGAGCTACGAGATGTATAAAAAGAAAAGAGTGAGAAATATCACTATCGAAACCATTCATTAAGCCACCCTTTTCTTATCTCACCACACTGCCCCGCTTGGGATTAGCAAAAACAGGGAGGTTGACAGGATTAGGACACTCACTTGGAACACGACTATCCCGACAGAGCAAACACGATGCAGCGTTCATTCTCTTTACCTCACACATGGTTCCTTGCCACATGCCTTTGGTTCAAGTCTGCTGTTCATCACATCAGCACAGAACAGGAGTAAACACACTGAAATGCAGGCATCCCATTTCCAGACCTCTAACTGGTTCAAGACTCCCAAGACACAGGCTGCTTTATGTATGTATCCTATGGCCTACCAATTTCATATGCTACAGTACCTGTAAGCAGCCCACAGCTGCTCTGAAGCCATAAGCTCACGTAAAAGGAGGCAAGTCACTCCGCAGCTTGGTAACTGGCCGTTCACCTTCAGACTGTGCCAGTACCAAAGTGAATTTTAGGAATACACCACAGATATCCCACTTTATTCCCCAGCAGGGTATCCAAAATTAGCACAAGTGACCAAGACTGCTACTGGGGTTTCAGGATTTTGCACTGGGCTTGGGGGTGGTGGCATGGCTGGTTACCACAGCTCTGTGGGGGACAGCAACTTGCCCATCTGTGAAAATTCAGTTCTTTTAACCACGTAATCACACCCTAATGGGGCCAGAAGAAGCAGTGCTGACCTCTGGGAACAGCAAAAGCCCAGTGAGACTTTGCTCCTGTTCCCAGAGGTGATGGCTCTGGGTGTAGTTTGGTAGCAGCACTCAGGGATGGGGTCGGCATTCCCTGAGCTGCTGATCCACCTCTCACTGCCAGACTGGGTGGGTCTGAGTGGGTGAGGAAGCCATACCATTCCCCGCAGAACTGCGCCCAACTGGAAAATTTGGGCTTTACCTGTTTTTGACTAGTAGTACAGACATTTTCACTAGAGACCACTTTCTGGTGGTGGGCAGACACCTTACTGCAGTCATCTGCGTGAGCTGACTTAAAGCAGTACATGGGTCCCTCCCAGTGTCACTGCGATTTTAGATAGAGTTTGCTACTCAGCAGGTCTTCACGACAGGGCTTCTCTACGTGACTGTAATGCATACACTCTAGTTCCACACTTCTGTTTTCTTTCACTTGCCATCAAACAGCCCTTTCTCAATACCCCCCAAAAATAAAAATAACAAAGCCAACCCCCCTTATTTTAAATGGCAACTTCATGCAAGGTTTCAACCCAAGGTTATTTTTTTCTACCAGTTGTTTCTTTGAGAACAGATGGCATTGCAATGGTTCAGCATATATCCTATTTTTAAGTATCATATGTTTTTACTCTTCTGCAGTGGACTTAGCAAGCACAGGAAAATGCCATGAGAGCTGGGCTTTTTATGTGATGAACAAACCACGCTGCCTCATGCCGCTCGGGAAATTATCTCCCCTCGCAAGCTCCCAGCAGACAGGGACTCTGCATCCACCCTTCTGGTGCAACATTTCCTGTCAGCACTTGATAAGGAACAACCTGCATCCGGCCGTGCCGACTCAGCAGAGCCCTCAAACATTGACACAACAAAACTGGCAATGCGAACGTTCACACTGAAGTTGTATATCACGAGGTGATCTCTAGTACATGGCATGACAGGGAACAGTCCCGTCTTCCACCACAAAAATCAAATACAACGAGAATGTCCCATATGTTTCTTGCTTTTCTTTTTGATATTTTTCTCCCGTACACGTAGTGTTTTGACAAGGTAACAGCTCTCTCAGAACAGGAGAAGCAATGAAAAATGAAGTCAGGAACTGATATGCTATTTAGGTTTGTTGTTTCTTATACTGCAAATTCATAGGATAAAGTCAGCCTTACTTTGCAAGTAACTGCAAGCTCAGTCTGCCTCTATTTGGATCCATCTGCACAAGAATCCACTCTTACAATGGAAACCCAGCTAGCAAAATCTGAGCTTGAGCTTTTAAACCCTGCCAGAGAGATCAGGCGAGGGTTTGGACCATGCTAACATGGCTAAACGGCTGCTGGGTCAGAGCTGGCTTCTATTTAGGAAAGCAGAGAGAGAGTTCATTCAGATTTACAAAAGCCCACATGGATGCATCTGAAGTTACTATTTGGAAGGAGTCACACGAACAGGGAAAAAATGTTGTTGTGACTGCTTAGAAAGGGAAGATGCACGGCCACAGGGACTCATTCCCCAAGGAAACACAAAAGCTGACACCTCCAACCCTCTGCCAAAGGCCTCCGGGTTGCCTCTTCCACTGGTACCAGAACACCTCACTTCGGTTCACGCTCCTGATTAATTTCCATTTTGATTCTATGTCAGGCTGAGAGGTGAAGCAGTAACAGCTCAAAGATGGCATTGCCTGAGGCCACTCTGGCCGAGTCCCTCACTGCCACCTCCTCGGGGCTCAGCAAGCCTGGCAAGGAACTGGGCTGGAACGGCTTGAAGAAGTGACAGTCAATTACGTCAGGATGGATCCCCCTCAAAAAGACTTTGAAATTCAGGAGAAAGGAAAACAGAATCAATCTGGGATCAGACTTCATGTTTGACTCCAAGCAGGAGGAATCTGAAAATGAGAAGGGGAATTTTTCACACCTGTGCTTCACACCAAGTCAGCAGGGCAGGGGGAAATCTTTTTTCCACCAGCTCCAATGATGCAGGTATTAATCGGAGCCACCCAAGACAAGGGTTCTCCTCTCTAATGAAACAGGAGCAGGATTTGATTGTAAGAAAATTTCTCACCTGCTAGACTACTCTGAAGTTCTGGCTTTTGAATCTCACCTGGTTCCTCTTCACCTAACATGCTTAAACCAGGTGTCTCTGTTCCCCACAAAGAGCCCTGGCTGGTATGATATCAAGTTATTTTCACTGTCTTTGACGCCATGAATATGTATCATTTGCCAAAACCCCAAACTAATCTTCAGCTCTGTTTTCATCCTGCCTTTCAGAACAACGTGAGATTTGTAGATGCCTACAATGTTTGGAAAAACAGAATGGAAACATTTCTGAGAAATTTACTTATTTCTGCATAGTTTAAGTCAACACTTCCTACAACAGAGAGGTCTCGGAAGGAAATGAAATAAGACGTATTCCTAGAAAACTGAAGATGCTTCACCATAAATATCGTAGGCAAAAATAATAAAACCTCTTGGGTGCCCTGCCAGCCAAGTTAGACAGTCCATTCCCTTAACGCCAAAGTTTAATGTTTCTGCCATTAGGCTGAGTCCCCTGGGTATGTCACAGTAAGCTTGAGTGAGCACGTGTGAGAATTGCTAGTACGATAAATGGCCTTCTTGTCTCACATATGCTTATTTTCTTGCTCTTTCTCTACAGCACTTAGAACAGCCAGTCTTGCCAGAGACTGATCTCCATTCTAGCGCTCTTTTGTCACACACTGCTTTGAGCTTGTGAGGCTACTTGTCAAGGAAGGTGCTCAAGTTCAGGAATAAAGTCAGTTTTAAGAAATCACATAACTGCAGAGTGTAAAAAACCGAACCGAAGACCCATTTTCAGGCAGACTGCAGAGGCTAGTTCCCTCCCTTGCAGAAAGACCAGGCACACAGTCCATACTCCTCAGTTCGAAGAAAGAAAGTGTTGCAAATGCTGGCCACCAAAAGTCAGGAGACGCCTGTGCAAACCCTAATTCATTCCCATGGAGCGTGTACTCCAGGTTCCAATATTTAGTTACAGTTTTCCACAGTTTCCAGCCTCCTTCAGCGTGCAGGATGAACTTTGCTTTGGACACAGAGGGGGGCATATTGAAGTGGGCTCTGGTCTGACAGGACTTGCAGAAGTTGGGAGATGTGTGGTGCTTCCTTTTGATGATAAACCTGGAGATAAGATGGCTTTACAAATCAAAGGTATCAGGGATTGCCCTCCTGCATACCCACACAGGAGCTGGAGACTTCACTGTAGAGCAAGAGCCCCTCCTTCTTGCCCTAAATCCCCTCCTGCAAGGTCATTAGGAGAGTGTGGTAGAAGAGGAAGAAAAAAACATCTGTGTGCCAAGCCCTGTAGATGAGAACCTGTGGGGCTCACTGTAAAAAGGGTGAAAGGAGTTGACAGGGAAGATATGGGAATGCTTTAGACTTTGCAGAGGAGCTTCTCTTGTTCAGGCCCAGAGGTCCTCACCCGCAAACTGAGCAGTGGAGAGAAGGGTTGACAGTAAAACGTGCCCACATGGTCAACATCAGAGAAAGGGGCACAGCCAAAACACCCAACACGAGGACGAGCTGCAATTTCAAGAGTAGGTTTGACAGAGATGTTGAGCTATCTCCCAAATTGCCTTCAAAGAGTGGGTTTGTCGTACTGGAAATTCTGTGCCACCCTGAAAAACAAGATTTTTGCCCTTCTCTGGGCACAGCTTTCCTACATCATGGAGTTCCCCAAGACGTTCCCTAAGCCAGCATCCTAAATGTACCCATGTTTCATTTTCCAGGCGTCCAGTTTGGGACATTTGGTACACGGATAACGCATAGGAATTCCCACCTCCCACTGAAGATCAATGGCACCTGTGCTTTAAATGCAAATACAGGAAAAGAACAAAATGCTAAGTACTCAAGTCCCCTGTATCCCAGATACAGAATCCAAAATGAGTGGGCACATGAGGCAGTAACAGCTTTAACACCTGCACCTCCGAGGCTCACATACAAGATGGGGCTAACACCACCTTCACCTCATGAAGAGCTGGCTGCAGGCAGAAATCCACCTCTGTTCATGAACAGCTTAGAAACTATGTTCAGAGTATTTTCAGTCCCTGAGGAAAGTCAGCATTCAGTGTGGGGTTCAGAGGATGTGTATGAAGTAACGTAAAGGAGAATAAAAGGAAATGAAAAAGCACCTTCCATCTTGACCGAGGTGAGAAGTCCAAAGTGAGAAAATAACAGTGTGATCACCTACTGCAAGACGGTCTTAATGCAAGCACACACACAGCAGAGGAAAAGGATGGGGAGACAAATCAGGGATTTGAACAGCTGAATGTAAATCAGGCACATCGAAGCATTTAGCTTTCGGTGCACAGACATACACACACACACCTGTGTTCAAGATTGATCCAGACCCCACTGCCACCAGATAAAAATACATATTTACATGCTACCAAAATTGCAACCCAGGTTACTCTAATCTCCCCTGTGGACATAACTCGTACGTAGTATACTTAAACAGCCCTAAGCAGTGAATTAACAATACTGTTTTATTTACAATTCTGTAGCAAATGATTGACTGCAGATATACGTCAACCTTTTCATTAAAAATTCATTATTCAGTGGTTTGTTCCTGCTGCCATAAGGCAATGCAGTAGCAGCACCAGTGCTTAGATAACAGTCCCTTAGACCTACTGAGAGTACCTTTCTCTGCAATAAGGCAAAAAAATGCAACTTAGTTGCCAGGAATATATATTTTGAAATAATTTGATTTTTGCTTTAAGCAGCATTTTGACCTAAAGTTCACCTTCAGGTACTGAAGCCTCTTTGATGTTGCAGTCATCTAGTTCACTCCCAGGATCAGTCACGTTTCACTCTGCAGCACCCCAAAGGGTTTGCAGGCACCGTGTACGTCCGTCAGAGGTATACAGACTTTTTCAGAGGAGGCATCCCCTTTCTTGAGGAGCCACCTTGAGCCAGATACACATTGCCTATCATAAAACAGCTGCACATTTAAGAGTTCATCTAGTCCAACCCCCCAGGGACACCGCTAACGAGATCAGGGTGCTCAGAGCCCTGTCCAACCTGGTCTTGAATGTTTCCAGGGATGGAGCCTCCACCACCTCTCTGGGCAACCCATTCCAGTGTTTCACCACCCTCATTGTGAAGAATTTCTTCCTTCTATCCAGCCCAAACCTACCCTGTTTTAGTTTAAAACCATCACCCCTCGTCCTGTCACTGCTGTCTCTACTAAAAAGATTGTCCCCATCTTTCCCATCGGCTCCCTTTAAGCACTGAAAGGCTGCAATCAGGTCTCCCCGCAGCCTGCTCTTCTCCAGGCTGAACAAGCCCAACTCTCTCAGTCTGTCCTCACAGGAGAGGTGCTCCAGCCCTCAGACCACCTTTGTAGCCCTGAATTAATTATCGAGATTTATGAGTGTAGATACAGAGGATCAAAGCAATAAGAAGCCTATCGGCCACAAGCGACACTGACTCTAGACCCTCAGACACGTGTCTTTGGGGGTCTGAATTTCTAATACAGTTTTCTTCACGTGACATCTATGTACTTTAATAAAAGTTACTTTATTTTTACATGAGAACTTACTGTAAGAGGTTCTGGCAACATCCTTAACTCCCTGTGCAGGAAAATATGACCACCCTGCACGCACTGCAGAGCTGTCAGAGCTCCAAACGGCATCGCCGCCTCCCATGCATGGGAACACCAGGCACTCGTACAAAATCCAACTCGGAGGACAGAGGAGGATGAGGAGGGTTCTGGCCTCCAGCCAGCCTGCACCACAGGCCGGTCGCAGGGACAGAGCGGAGACTCTGCTCATGCTCACGCAGGCTGCAAATCTTGTAGGATTTAAACGAGCCACCATGGTTTGTAAGGATTATGTCTACGCTCACCGCCAAAAAGCACCCCCTTAAATCACCATCCCATACATCTCATCTCACACAGCTCCTGCTGCCAGAAGGTAAATCGCCAGGCAGGGCCGGTGACCACCAAAACCAGCTGCCCCCAGTCTGGCACATCCCCATCCCAGCAGCAACCCCGATTTCCCCGGGCGCGGGCAGACGCAGAGCAGGCGATGAAGAGGTGACCGCTTTGCTGTGCCTTTGGCAGGCTGCTGCTGCCCAGGGCCACAGCCTACATCACCTGTGCTCCCAGCTGGCCCTGCTTTGCACTCACTTCTCCGTTATGGCTTCAAATGACTCTATTAGCACCTCAGAATAAGTCATTTGGGCCCCACCTAAGGTTTGGAGAGATTTTAAGGGTTGCCCTGACTCATCCATCTGCAGACTAATTGCAAGTACCATCCAGGAACATTAAGCCCACACACAATTGTGACAACTTCGATGTTACTGCTTAGAACAGTGCCCACTTGAGTCATGCTTTAATTCAGTTGTTAATATTTTCACGGAAAAAGGCAGATTTCCCCCAACCCCATTTCACAGAGTGGGAAGCACACAGGAAGGATTTATCCCGCATAAAAATAAATTGCTATTTGTGTGTTAGAAAATGGTTGTATAAAGCAGGAAAACATCAATTATTCAGAGCAACAAATAAACAAAAAGGATATTTTTCCAGTTTTTAAAAAGAAAGAGATTATCTGGAAGCAATGGCTCCATTTCCCCCCCCCCCCTCACAAAGCAATTGCTATATCCTCCTCTTGTATGGAGTACACATATCAAGTCTGACACACTGGTTTGATTACCGTGAGAATGAGCAAAACAATGAGCTTTTGCAGCCAAAGAGCCTTGAATTCGAACAGACGCCAATTCAACCTGCAGAGGGATATTCCATTGTGCCTTTGAAAGGTTGCCCAAAAAATTTAAAAATTAAAAGAGAGAAAAATAGTCTTTCACTTTTTTTTTCGACAGGAGAGAAGAGAGGTTTTCCCTTCTAATCAGTGACCTGAAGATGTCACCTCCTCCACTCTCACATGTTATCATACCATTAGTACACAAGTTCAGGGCAATTATCTTGGTGAATGTGACTAAATACAATCTAAGATACCACAGTGAGAAAGAGGCACATAAATCTCACTGTTAAATTATTTACACCGCTGTTGCAGCCAGATGTGCCCACTGGGCAGGGATGAGATCGCTGCCACGCTGCCTGCACGCTCAGGCTGTAAATGTGGGCCAATGTCTCCGCCCCTCTGTCTTCTCCACCACTTTTTCCCCATACAAGCTAGGACCAATAGCTCATTCTGCACCGTAGATGCCTTCTGAGGTGCCAGGACAGTTATTGCCCCTCTCGCACTGAACACAGTCCGGCATTGGCTCAGCCACCCCTGGGAGGAGCAACAGCCTCCCTGCTCCCAAGCCAGAATGAGCTCGCTGTAGATTTAGCTCATTTATCCTTATTCCGGCAGATTTTAATGAGGCTGGGAAAAAACAGTGAGCACAGATAATAAAAATGGTGTTTTGTGCAGAGGGTTAGGTTCAGTGTTAATTTGATGGAGGGATGAAATAGCAGACTGTGGATGGCGGAGTCTTCTGCTTCATCATCTGTTTTTCTTAAGAAGGCAAACAGCTAGCGAAGTGCTCAGTAATAGAAGGTGACAAGGAGTTTCCTGTGGTCTTGAAACAAACTATCAGTTACAGAGAGCGTTTTCAGTTCTAGAGGCTAAAAAACATTCAATACCATTCAATTCAGCTAGTTGAATGTTTTTTTGGGTGATGAAAAATCCAAGAAATGAAAAAAAAAAAAAAAAAGAAAAAGAGAGAAACTATTGTCCTTTCTCCAGACCAGCATCCTTCAAAATTGCCTTTAGCTGAGGCCTAGATATTCACTGGCCCTGCGAAACAAATGGCGCTTTGAAGAGCTATAGCCTGATCTTCCTTTGACCTGATCGTCTTTGTTCAGCAGGTCAGTAAAGGCTCAGGTCCCATGAAACAAAGCACAGAGCGGCAAGAAGGCCAGGCTGTAGCTTTAATGGGTACCACCAAGGAGGTTTGTTCTCATCGCTTTTTCTTTCCATTTTAACCATTATGCGCTGACAGGTCAAGAAAGAGGAGGCGGCTTCTAACTGGCTACAAAAAAAATCACTTATGAAAGGCAGGAACTTTTTCTGCCTCTAGAGTGGCAGAGAACACCCCATCCTCCTAAACCAGCCCATTTTCCCTTCACTTGAAACGATCCTAGCGAGAAAACAAACTGTGTTGGCAAAGGTTACAAGACCAGTTCCTCACTTTAACACGCAGAAAGGGGAACTACAGTTGCACCACTGGAAAAATATGAAATAACAGCAACCTAAAGCTGCATCACAAAAGAGAGCATTGGACGTTATGGGACTATTTATACCATCTAAAGTAAATCAAGAAATCTTCCCAGATGTTCTTGCAGGAAATTTACAGTGTCTCAGGAAAAAACAGCTCCTGTATTTAAAGTGGGGACAGAAGTGTGCTTCTGAGCTGCACGCAGAGTGAACTATCTGGGCATCCAAGTACATCTACACCTCTAACGCAACAGACATGAGGTTTGGCAAACCTGGCTCTGAAAAGCACAAGGTCAAACCCAAGCAAGCTGTGGTATCACAAGCTTTAGAGAGCCTTTCTAACGCAAGAACTAGTTCTGAGTTGCCTTTCATAAGCAGATTACAGCACATTATAGAGCCGGTCTGAGAGGCCCCTGAATTAGGCATTAGCTGTTGTCACGCAGTTAGGAACAAACTTTGAAAGCATGAATGGTTTTGTGCATTAGAGCTGCCCACCAGCCATGACCCAGAGCCCTAGAGCTCAATATGGGACTCAGAATTTTTTTCAAAGTTTCATGGGGTCTGGATCCAGAGGTCCAGATTAGGACCAACCTCTAGTCACACATCCCCTCCTCCACCAACAGAGACAGAATCACAGAATGGTCAGGGTTGGAAGGGACCTCTGTGGGTCATCTAGTCCAACCCTCCTGCCGAAGCAGGGTCACCTACAGCAGGCTGCACAGGACCTTGTCCAGGCGGGTCTTGAATA
>Ga0065711_1003980_pt1 | contig 25511 bp, 16 predicted proteins | sample Hoacrofraction12_FD_59098 | JGI IMG/M metagenome (GOLD analysis project Ga0065711, IMG submission 59098) | Hoatzin crop microbial communities from Cojedes, Venezuela - Epithelial fraction 12 v2 (version 2) | ecosystem: Host-associated > Birds > Digestive system > Esophagus > Crop | place...
GGACAAGGTCCTGTGCAGCCTGCTGTAGGTGACCCTGCTTCGGCAGGAGGGTTGGACTAGATGACCCACAGAGGTCCCTTCCAACCCCTACTATTCTGTGATTCTGTGATTCTGTGATTCTGTGAACAGTCATGTGCTTCTCCTTGTATTCTGTACATGTTCCTTCCTATGTCTTCTACTTTAGCACCCTCCAATACTGCATTAATTAATGTCTAATATTTCTCACTCATGGCTCATCCTTCCTTGAGCAGAATTTCAGGTACAAGGGGTTTATTTAGGATATTTTTGTTCTCTTCAAAAGAACGAAATGGAGCAATATTTGCAGAAGGACCACACTCAGTCTCCAGCCAGAGTCCCTTTGTATGTGGCTTGGCCAGATGAACCAGTGGTCTCAACAGTGTTTTGACAAGCGCAGGCTCCATGTGGAGGGTAATGTTTGAGGGTAATGCATCATCATCAAAGGAAGGAAATACAATTATTACAATTTCCAGCCCAGCAAAAGCTTCACCACACACCATATGTCTCATTAACTGACACAATAGCTGTGCTACTGGTACTCTGAAAGTAGCATTGCATTTCTTCTCATAACTGAGAAAATACCGTTCCCTCTATGACTTGTTGATACACCCCTCAGACTGAGTTTGCTTTACTCACCTGCACTTTCTACTGTGAATTTCTCATGGTGGTAATTTCCATCAGCTGTTGCAATGATCTTGTTTTCATTAAAGAAACAAGCTAACAGGCAAAAACCAACCGGAGACAAGCTCATGTGCCCCAAAATTGGGTAGCTACTGTGACAAGGCCCTGAGGCTAAAATTGTCATGATGACTCTTCTCACTTGTGCTCTCTTTAAAGGAAAACCCAAACCCACCCACCCAACCAACCAGCCAGCTGTCTCAGCTGCTTACCTGTGCCTCACACCTTGCTGCATGCATATGTGCTGTCAGCTGAAGTTACATCAGGACATTGCAGTCTGTCTTTTCTAACACCAGAACAGTCAATCTTGAGTTTTCTTCAGTGGGGGAACAAAAAGGTATCTGAGTATGAAGGATGAGTTCAAACTGTCTGTTGTTCAAAGGTCTGCATCATAACATGGATTTGTTTGGCTCCTAGATTTCCTAGCCCCGAAGGAATTCAGTTGTGAAAATGGTATAAAAGAAGCATAAAAATGTATGTGTTTTCCTTCTAGTTCTCTGTTTGCTGACATTTAATATGTGAGGAGAGGGAACAGCTTTGATGCCAAATGCATGAAGATAAAATACAGTATATAATTTGTGTCGTTTAAGTGCCGAGCAGCTTTTTTTTCACTTGCAAGGTCAGATTTCAAGACAAACACAAAGAAGAAATGCTGTAAGAAGGATGTATATTACAAAGTACTTAGTGATTAATAGGAAAAATGTTATGGTGAAACCCAGATTAAATCCTTTCCCCTAACTCTATCTTACGGAATTTCAGACTGTGTTTTAGGTTTAGTTCTCGGTAAGATCTCCAAAACAAGCTAAAGTTGAAGAAAATTCTGACAGTAGAAATACGATTCATTGGACTCTGTTGATTTCTGTCTATTGTGTGGCTGTATATGGCGTTTGATGTATTTTCAGCTTTGAATTGGTTCATTCGTTCTTGCTACCATATACCACACAGTATAAACCTGGATGGGCAGAGTTAAGAAGCAATATTAGGAATAAAGGCTGTCTGTCTTTGCCTTTGTCTTTTATATATGTCTTGGAACATGCTAGAAACTGCAGGAAGTGAAAAACTGAAGTGAGTCAGGTCTAAAACTCCAAATAATTAAAAAAAATCAGCTAAGGGTAATATTGTACTATCAAGAATATGTGAGTTCTTTCAAACTTAGTGAAATAGCCTTTGTGGTAATATCTTTAAGGTTTTATTTGCAACTGGGAGACTACAAATACAGTTACATAAAAATAAGACTCCCTTCCTCTGCCATGATTCTCACATATCATATGGACTATATTACCCGGATTCCTATGGAACTCTTGCCTCAATGTAAATGCTGAAACTTTGTGTGATTTTAAAAGAAACAACTGGAGAAATTTATGGGGCTAATATATGCACCTCTGACTCGGGAAGTCTGAGTCACAGATCCTGTGAGACTGACAGTGCATTCTGGGGAACGTGGCTAGGGAAGAACATGAGCCATGTCCCAGCTCACCTTGAGTGGAAGCGATGTGTCCCAAAGTGATTGTAACAACACGGTGTTAGTGCAGCCCTCCTCTTGAGTAGGATCAGCTGGCCTCCAATGGGCTGTGCTGGCTGGGAACCTGTTGCCTCTCTTCCTTAGCTCTGTAATAATGCCTGACAAATTAAAAATAGACCTGTGTTTTCTGTTTTAATACTCAGTCCTTGGGTCTTGCGTTCCAAGGAAAGTGTTTCCTTGTTCTCCGGGTAGCCCGTAGTAGTTCTTGTGTTCACTGAATCATCTGCCTCCTGATTATTTGTGAGCTTTTATCTCTACCACAGAACAGATGTTAAACCAGGAGATTGAATTAGATGGCCAGACATGGAAACTGTGATAGACCAAGGTTTATGTAAACGCTGCAGCAATTCCTGTCACTTCACCAGCCCAGTGACAAAGTTTTACACGAACACTTCTGTTACTGAGGAAGGAAGCTAGTCAGAACTAGCAGACTCGTCTGCAGTTTGGAGATGCAGGTTTAACTCCACACTCAGACATTGTTCTCATGTGCATGTAAGCAAGTCAGCCTGCCTGTGCTTTAATTCTTTCAGTGGTAGCATGGGGATACGAGCATCAGGAGTCATGCAAGAAACAGGCTAAAGACTACAGGGTACCTCAATACTATGCTAATGCATATGCAAGTACCACAGGCAGTAGTAGGCAACAGTACAAGGCTCTTCTGTTCCTGGTATACAGAGTACCCTGTCTGCTTCTGCACATGTTCAGTACCTGTAAGTATAGTATTCTTCATTGAAGTCACAGTAATTTCACTCAGTAGATTTGTGGCAAAAGTTACCAGTCAGTTTGATTGTGATAAATGAACATTGTTTTAGCAAGGTGGACTATAGCACTAGTTAGCATGTTTCAGTGACAAGCCCAAGACAAAAGTTTTTAGGACAGCTTGTAGCAGTCAAAAGAAGGATTTTTCCAGTGTCTTCGCCAAGTGTGAACTCGGACTATAATTTCAGAAGATACCAGTTATAAGTTTGTTGCTTGACTGCCCACTTTATTCCTTTTTGTTTTGGGGGCATTTTTTTCCTCAAAGATAGCTTTATATTTGGCATCATTCCTGGATATACTATGCTGCCACACTATGAATGTGTCTACATGCTCTATTTTTAAATAGAGTTTTTAAGACAGCTGCTGTTCTGACCGGTGTTTGCAGTGGAACATAGATGCCCAGGCCCTGCTGTGGTCGACGAAATACAGGCATAGCCTGCGTCTTCCCTGCCTTTCAGTTATCATCTCAGCAGACACATTAACTTTCCTGTATCAGCCTACATGGTCTTTGTGTGATAGGAGGGTGAAATTGTTTGATCTGTGCTCATTTTTCCTCAGAACTGTAGTCTTTATTAATCCCTTCTCATCTTGAATGTTAAGGCTGTATTTTGTGTTGTGATCTCAAAGTCAAAAATTCACAAAAATCAGGACTGGAAGGAACTGCAAAAGTTCCTGTAGTCTTTGCACACATGCAGTGCAGGGCCAGCTAAATCTGTTATCCTTCATAGCTGAAAAAGAGTAAGAGAGCTGTTTTGGAAAGTATAGACATAGATCTTGAGATCTGTAATTGCAAACTTGATCACGTTCATGTATTCTTAGACCACTGCAGCTACAGCAACATTATTGTGATGTTATTTATGGCAGATGATCCTGAAGACCGCTTAGGGCCGGAGATGCCCAAAGCAATCTGTTCTGTTGCTTATCCAGAATGCTCAGTGGAACTTAGCTCTTGGGGATTTTGTAACTGCTGTTGCAACCTTGACCTTTGCCAGTGGACACCCACAGCTTATTTTGTGCAATAAAGGCAGGAAGGTGACACATTTTGGGTACCACTTACTTTTATAGGCACTGATAAATACTTATAGTGGTAGAAAGATGTTTAATGCAAGGGGAGAAAAACCCAGCGTAATTCATTGTAAATTCACTGGTTTGAGTTGTCGTGTTCTCTTTGCTGGCTGGGAATCAAGGCTTCTGTGCATGACTGCTGTATATATTTCTGAAGAATCAAAGTCTTCACGAATAAGGTATTTTTCCCAAAGTGCGGATGCAGGGTTTTAATTTTACTAGAGGTCACCCCCTCTTTCCGTAACTTCTGTTTCCAGCAGGGCAATTTCAGAAATGGGCTTATCTTGGACACAAAGTTTTGTCAATGCTGTGCTTGTAGAGATAGCTCTGATTATGTAGGTCATACTTGTCCCCTCTATTTTTCCATTCCACGGATTAATACAGTGTGCTCTACACAGAACACACAGGGGTCGTATATATCATGCTAATAGACAGTGTTTGCAAAAGTTGTAATTCACATAGGCAGAGTCACAGCAATGACTTAGTGCTTTTGGCATTTGGGAAAGACAGCCCATTTGAAATCCAGCTGCTTGTTGGCTGTGGCTATTCATAGCAATTATTACACTGGCTGCTTTTTTCAGTCCAACTTTTCATTTAAAAAGTGTAATGAATGATTTTATTGCCATCTTAAAAGTCTATTTATAATCCATTCATCTTGTGATGAATGTGTGTATCTGATTTTCGACCTCTCTTTAATAACTGTACAAAGTTGTGTTGCTTAGTTTAAAGTTTTCTTGGCATAAATGTGAGACAATCACATTTCTTAATAGCTTGAGTGACCTTAACTGTTCATTCCTGTACTTCTAAAATATGAGTTTTAATGGGTATTTAATATATAACTATTTCTTGTAAAAATGTTTTTTTCCCTTTACATTTTAACCATCCCTACCTTTTACTCGTCCTGGCTAGCAGTGTTTGGTGAAGGACTGGGAATGCTTGGAGGTTTTGCAATACCGGCAGAATCTTGCTCATTAATCTTTAAGGCACCCACTGCAGTTTATGATGCCTGGGTGCATAAAGTAAGGCATCTGGTGGCCGTATAGTCATGATGCTGTTGTTTTAAACCTGCTCACTCTGGCAGCTACAATAGCAGTGACCACTTGACTGCAATGACACAACATTTATCAGCTTATATTCTGGTCTGTCCTGCTGTGGCACCATTGCTAACAGTACCTGAATTAGCCCAGAGCAGGTGATGGGAACAGTCACAGTCATTGCCATGCTGCTGGCAAGCCTAGTAGAAGGAGCAGCAGAGGCTTAAGCATCCTAGATGGACAAGGAATGGGGTTTAGATTCCTGAAGCATGTTTGTGAGACTGGGCATTAAGCTCTTGGGTATTTCCTTATATAAATGGAGACCATTTTCTGTCTTGCGTTCATGTATTGGCTGTGGTCATCCTTCTTGGCTGCCCTGTCCCAGCTTCACCCTTGGAATTTGGGAGATATGGGCATGGAACCTTGTTGTTCTAAGATGATCAAATTCTTCATGAGCGGCACCTGTATTTGTTGTCCCATACTCTTCCATGCTGGTTCTGCTGTCCTCTGATTTTCATAAAAACTGCTGCTCTGTCTAAACCCTCAGGAAAAAAAAAAAGCCAAGATACATTCTGAAAAAATCCAAGCCAGAGATACCTCAGTCCTGAGGCCTGACAACCTCGGCACAAAGCCCGTAGTCTGTTACTGGCTGCCATATTTCCTGAGCTACTGGGCTGCACTATGTTGGCAGCAGAGCCGGACAGGCTCCTGTGAGGAACATGGTGGAGCAGGAGCTGGTTTATTTTCCTGTAAATCCTCATTTGGAGAGTCCTCTGTGATGTTGTTTCCCATATTAGAAGCCCAGCCTCCCAACCTGGGTGTCTGAAAGGAGGGCTAGAACAACCCACCTCCAGGCACAGCTGAACTGCAATATTTTGGAGGTTGCCCTTTCTTCAAGAAAAACAAGCTGGAGGCTGTAGGACCTGGCTAGTGGGAGTTCATGCCCGAGAATGTTGCCTCTGATTTTGGAAATCTCCTTTTTCATAATTGCCTATCTAAGTAATAAGAAAACTGCATGCATACACAAGCAGTAGTTGAAGGGGACAGGAGAAAATGACGCTAAATGATGTATGACAGGGGAGATCTGAGATACAGGAAAGGGATCTTAATCACAGAAAGCCAGGCACATAGCTGTGCCTTGTGCAAGGGCACGTGTTTCTGAGAGCAGTGGGTAAGGTTCAAAGCTCATCTGACAACTTGAGCCATTGTATGCACTAGAAGATCTAGAAAAATTGTGGTGTGTATTCATTTTTACTGTCTTTGCTCCCCTATTTTCTTGTATCTACAGCTGGACCTGTACAGTCTTTCTTTATGGTCTGGTATGTTGAGGCAAGTTTTTTCCCTTCTTTTGTCTGTTTCTTTTTGATAGCAGAGTGTGAAGCACAAAGGGCATCTTCTGAGACACCAAAATTCAAAGAAAGTTGCTCGTCCTTGCTTCTTCATTTCCACTCATGACCGGAAGTGTTTTTTTATGTCTGGAAAGGACTCTTTTTACTACCACGTGAAAGTACTAATCCAGGAGCATCAAAGAGTGAAGTCTTAAGCAGTGAGGAACATGTAAGCCTGTACCTCTTTCCAGTCTGGGTGACTTCATTTCCCTAAGGAACATAAGGGCAAGCAGTGTGTCAGCCCTGGCCCTCAAATCACCTCGTTTTCCTCTGAAAGTTCTGTAGGGTTTGGACTGTCGAAGCAGAGTCAAATGGACAGATTCTGTGTTACGCAAGAGATACAAGTGATGAGATCCCTAACTCTTTGCATAATTAACTCCCACTGTGTCAATCTTATCTTTAGCTTCTTTCTCCCCTTGCTTGCTGGATGTCACATTTTACTGTTGTGATATACTCAGCAGCATAAGTTTCAAGCTTTCCAAAATGTCATCGTGACTGTACTCAATAGCTTTCTTTTATCTGTTGCTAGCTAGGAAGGAGGAGAATTGGCCTGCTAAAGGTAGCATTAGGGAGAAGAAACTGAGAAACTAAAAGAGAATTACTTGCATATGACTTCGCAAAGAACTAATGGATTGGAAAAAGAGGCGCAAATGCTTTAAGTGTGTGAATAATACTAATACAAATAGCAGTTGCCTGAGTTCCTACTTGAGTTGAATGTGATGTACAGCAGTTGGACTCATTAGCTACATGAAGAGTGAGTTGCAGAGTTGCTTATCACTCTTTTGGCAGTTCTGTCAGTCCTTCTGTGTCCTTGGTGATATTGGACTCCATCCTGTACAGGCTTATGCACCCACTTAATTGTGGTGAGGAGTGTGGGAATTGCTTGAAGCTGAGCATGTACACCAGTCTGTGGGGCATCAAGAATAATGTGATGTACATACTATTCGTTCTGGAGTTTGTTAAGAAACAGAAATAAATTTTGGGTTAATATATCGTTTAATGAATTTTCACTCTCCTTATACTGTGTTTCAAAAAAACATGTTGACCCTTCTCCAGAATTGGTTCCTAATGTGAATGATCTTTCTTGTCTCAAACTGAGATTGTCTAACCTCATTTAACATCCTTTTAGGAAAACAAAATTCTGTGTAAAACTTGAAGTAAGCTTTTATTTATTAATTATTCTGTATTTTCTAAAGGGTTTCAAATGCTGAAGTTTTCAAAGCTGTTACCTGATTTTACGGATTTCCAAGTTAGGGATACTTACCGGGCTTGATTTTTGCAGATAATTCTGCCTCTTGGAGGGCTGTTTAATGTGGCTAAAAATGCTGTCTCCTCCAGACAGATATCTAAGTACCTTCATACAGATTTAATTTCTCTGTTTATATTTTTGTCCCAAGGTGCTATGCACTACTTAGAAATCTGGTCGTAGGATCTAAGAATAATATTGTTTGGAAGGAAAGTTTTGCTAGCAATTGTTATAAAATGACTATATGAGTTAGGAATATGTTTTTACTTTCTGATATGTAAAACAGACCATGAAATTAATATTCAGACACAGTAGAGTAGTCCTTTTCATTACTTAAATTGGCTTAATTGTAGTTATAGCAATTTTAGATGGCATACTAGCAGCACTATATAAATTAGGTATGCATTCCTATGAATAAGACAGCCATTATCCAATTCCCCTTCTTCCTAATTTCGTTCTCCTTCTTAAAAGAAGTTAAAGCTTTTGTCACTTACTTAATACAAATGATATTTTGCTCTTAGGAAGGAAATAATAGAAGGATAAAAAGCTGCCAAACTGTGAGACAACAGTGCAAGTCTTTTTGTCTTTTGCGGTAAAATGTGCCTTGAATTTGATAGTGGTTTCAGCATGAGGAGAGACTGTAATGTGCTGTGAGCTGCTACATTTAGCAGACAATGTAAAGATTTGGAGTCAGCAATAAAACCTTTTTGTTGCTTTTTCTATTTATGCTCACATCTACTCCTGTGCTTGTTTTCCTTTGTGACTGAGCAAGAGATGTCTCAACATGTCCCCTCATATGCATCCATTGGATGAATACTTTCTGAAACAGCAACACAGCTCCCATAATACCACATTCACCAAAGTGTTCTTTGCCTGTCAATGGTGTGTTACGTTGTGGGCTGGACTCTGTTAGGAACTTTGAGAGAGAGGAGATATGTCCCTAAGGTCAGCTAAAGTTTTTGGAGTTGATTATTGGTGATTTTATAAGTGTCACTCAATTAGCAGATTTTCCAGAAGGCAAGCAACCCTGGCTGAAGTCAAGCTTATGAGGTGACTTTCAGATGGAGAAGTCAGTGAATTAAATTTACTTCTAGTAGCTATTTACTTAGATAGTGTTTTTAATAGACAATGCAGTATCCCTAGCCAGAGCAATACTTATTTTCAATGAAAAAAATTCCTATTTTTCAGACTTTAGAAAGCCCATCAAAATCTCCCATTTCCTCTAATGAAAATATTTTCCACTTTCTTAAACAAAGGCTTGAAACAATGGTTTAAAAATAGATTTCCCTTAAAAATTTCCAGTTCCTTAAAAAATGCTTTTTGAAAAAGAAGTATGTGGAACAACTGAGCAATTTAAGTTTTAATTTGTGTTTAATATTTTATCCAGCTTCTCAAGAAGCAGGGGAAAGTTTTAGGACCCAAATGAGATTTAGGTTTGCAAAGCCTCTCAGCTTTCACTGGAACTTGGATGTTTCTGTCTTTGAACCTTTTAAATATCCTCTTATAACAAAGATGCTGAGTAAGCGTATTCTTTCAGCTTGATTGAGGGCCAGATTTTAGGGTCAGAGTTATTCTTTTAATGGTCATTTTAGCATTTTTGGTACTTTCTACTCTCATAGTTATTCACAAGTGTGCATGAAATGGAAATGGATTTGGATATTTATCTTGCTTCCCTTTTCTATTCCTTGCCTTGCTTTTTATAGGCTTAATTTTTCCTCCAGTATTTATGATACATTCTGTCTAACTTCAATTTTGAGGAGTAGTTGTAACTGAGACTTAATGAAGTTTTTTCGTAGTGAATGTAGATGTATTCAAATAAAACATTTTATTGTAACATATTCAAAAACTAACCAGTGGTATTAATTGCACTGTTAGCGATTCAAACAGCAAACTGAATTTTTAGTTTGTATAGCCTTACAATAAGAACCAAGTAAATCATTGATAGGAAATAAATTAACAAAGTTCCTGAAGTTTCACCTCATGGCTTATGCAGCAACATTTTTATGTTTTCTTTCCTATATTCAGTTGAACTTGTTCATAGATATTCTTTCCTGTATGCACTTGAAGTTGTTCACAAATATTTTTAATGAATGTTTCTAAGTGTATTTTCTTGATCAGCGAGTTTTTCTGAGCAGTTGATTGCAAGTAATTGGCAATCAAAATGCAAGCTGGGCTGATTCATTTTTATTAGACACATCACTTATAATAAGGTATTGTTTCTTTCCCCAGGTGGAGGTTCCAGTTCAGGAAAATATTAAACCAGAGATTTCAAAGGGACTTGAGAAGATGCTTAAAGGTAAGTATGTTCCTCAGCACTTTACTGAGCCCAGAGTATAATGAGAGTAATTCTTTAAAGCAAGTTTCTGCTATGCATAGTTGTGTTTATGATTTTAAAATGCACTTTCTGTTTATGTTCTCTGATGTTAAATTAAAACTTGTTGCTTCCATAACATCCCTACCAGGAAATTCACTTGCCAGAAGTATCCGTAGAGAGGGAGCAGAAAAAGACTGTGAATGCAACCACAGCAAACACTGTTTTTATTTGAGTGAATAGTCAGGGGAACAGGAGGTGCAATTCCAGTCTAATTACAGTCCAAACAATGTATGTCATCCATGGAACTACAGGATTTAGAATAAAGGCTTTTTTGTGTACATTATCTAGCCACTCAGATATGGAATGAATTTGATTGCTTTGTTGTTGTTTTTTTCCCTACAAATAGTCATAAAGATAAACAGATGTTTACAGTCTCAGGTTATTATTCCCATCAGAACAAGGAATTTTAAAAAGCAGTAGGATTGAATCAAATGTACATACACATATTGACAGATATGAGCATCTCCTTTCCATGCTCTCTGGTTTTGCCATGTAGTATAAAGAATGTAATCCACAGCACTGACATTGACATTTGTCATGTAACCTTGAAAGACAGTTTGTCATACAGAGGGGCTCATACCTCATTAAAATCTCATTCCCAGCCAAGGTCTGGTGATGGAGAGCTTGGTAGAGGTAAGGAAAGTTAACTGTAGGGTCAGAGCTTGAAGATGGGGATTGAATTTCTTCTGCCACCTGCCAAGGAATAGATCTGCTGTGCAGGATGTTGTGAAAAGACAAGGACATGTGGTGAACCTTTCTCCTGGACAGCACAGGGCCGTATCTGCCCAAGCTCAAGGCTTGCCAACCCCAGTGGGTTGGCAGTTCAGGCTACCACCTCCAGCTGAACTTGACAGAGACTTAACTCCCTCCCATAAAGAAATTTCATTTGGAATATTTCTAAAAAAGAATTGCATATGCATACATGATATCAGTGAGCTTTAATATAACTGATACCATGTATTTACCTATATTAGAAATCTAATCTTTTTTTGGATGGTTTTCCCAGTTATCTCTAGATAGTTAAATTTTGTTATCAAATATCTGGTTGTTATGCACATAGTGTGTGAATGATACATATTTTCATAACATCTTGAGATATATTTGCAGTAGTGTGAAGTTTCACTTGCAGAGTTTGAAATTGTAATCAACAAACTGTTCCTTAATTTAGACAAGGCAACCATATCAAATACAAATATTAACCGTTATATCTTTCAGTGCTACTTTAGTGCAGTAACAAAAGATTTGGAAGTAAATCACCAAAGCTATATGCACATCCCATGCTGGTTGTAACACAGCTTGTTTACTAAGGAAAAAGGAAGTCTTGCTTACCTGGCAGAAAGCAAGGAAAAAATAGTTTGTCATTTAACTGGTATGTCTGTGTAGACTTTATAAGCACGAACACATCAAGTATATCAAAATACTGGTTTTGCTTTCCAATCAGTGTTAGCTGTTAGGAGTACAAGGGTGAATTTCGATTCATCACATAAAAAAACTTCAGACATACCTTCTTCATTGCACAGCATTGTGGTAAGGTACACAAATAGGTGTCACTTGCAAAGATACCTAAATACAGGTAGATGTGAAACAGTGCAAGGACTTTAAGGCCCATTCTCTGCAAGAACATGAAGAAGGAAGAAAAGCCAGTGAGAGCACCAGTGATTTGTTGCTAGGAGAGCACTGGAAGGCAGTGGTCTGGACTCTCAGCTCTGCTGCTGATCTGCTACACACAGTTAGGCAATCATTTTTGCTTTCATTTTGTTAAATCAGCCACAGCATCTCAGGGTCATTTGAGGCAGTAAACTCAGTTGGTCCCTGTGGGTGCCACCTTAAATGGAAATCGAGGAAAGCAACCTTCCGCTGCAGTGTGGGGTAGGTGAGGGTTAATCTATGCTGTCACCCCCCCGTTTTCTGATTGTTCCTTCTGTGAAACACAGCCCACATTTTGGGTAGGAAGTAAAAGACCATTGACTCTTCCTGGGTGTTCTGGGTTTATTAACAAAGTGGTTCTGAATAATAGTTTGCTCTCCAGCCCTGAGGATAGGTCAGTTTTCTTCTTTGTTTTGTCCACAGCCTGTATTCCTACCTCCTGACAGCAGTCACAGCTGTCTGTGCTTCAGAGTAGAGTAACCAGATCTTTATTTCCAAGTCAGTAAAATCTGCATACCTCAGGGGTGGCTCATGAATGTTGCTAGCCTGTTGCAAACCCACGTCCCCAACTTACTCTCCTGCCTAGCTCCTTCTGCATCTATTTAGATCCTTCAGTGAGGCTGTGTGTTGAACTATGATGCATTTAAAGAATAGGCATGTGTATTAACAAAATAAACTTTGAAAAGCTTTTTTTTGGGGGTGTGGAGGAGAGTTAAAGGGAGGTTTAAAGTTACCTGGTAAGTTTAAGTTAAAAGCTTTGTGGGACTTCATATGTACTGGGATAAGACTTACCCTGAAAATAGCAGGGGTTTAAGGAGCACATTGTCTCTTGGATGTCCACCCCGTAAGCATGGTTGCCAGCATTACTGGACGTAAACCAAGAAGTCTGTAGTCCTTGTTTGCTAATGGTCGGTGCTTCAGGGATTGTTAAACTTTCTTGTGGTTTTCACACATAGCAGTTTGTGACAGAAGGGCACAGATCCCCCAAATGGTGTCTTTTGGGGTCTCAGCAGCTGTAGTGTCACAGCAGTCCAGAGCTCATTGTGGGCTAATTTCTCCTGGGAGCATTACAGACTGAATCTGTAAGCCCATGTCGACTGTCGTTTCTGTGCTGCTCCCTCTCGTATCACAGTACAATGTGGGAGTTCATGGCATGATGACATGTAGTAGACCTTCAAACAGCATGATACACTCAGCAACTCTAGAAAGTGGTTGTTCAGCAGCAGCAAATGAGGTTGGTCGGTCAGTGACTCAGCTACACGCACACAAATTGTCATTGCATTAATTGCCATTATCTCTGGAAATGTATCACCTTGCCCAGCAAATGGCTTTTGCAGAGGGCTTGGAGGGCCATCAAATTCAGCCTGTTTTAGACAGCTTTTGTAACTCACCTCGCTTAGGTCAACAGCAGGATTTGAACTGAGGAATTTCAGGGCATTTGTGAGCCATGAAAGGGCAAGGTTTGTTATTCTGAAGCAGAAACAGTCTCATAAGCGACTCAGGTCAGCCAACTAGTTGAGGAGGAGGGAGACCACACTTTCTGTGGTGTGGACCACAAAATACAGAAGCTGTAAAGCAGTGGGAAATCAGTGTGAGACTTTCCCCCCATCCACACCGTGTCTTGCTGTCTCAGACTTCTTCCTCAGTCACAAAGGAGATGGCCCATAGTTAGAGGTCTGCAGAGGTCACCTCTCCACACTAGTGAGCCCTTTCACTCTTCAGCAGTCGGACTGGTCTTTTGGTGAGGTAGACTTTAGTCTGTGAAACACATGAAAATAAATTCTATTAGTGTATTAACCTGGCTGATCAGGTGGTGAAAGGCTCCCTACTACGCTGAATTCCCTAAGAGACTAATTTCACTAGGACTCCCTAGCTGGGAAGAGAAATGACTGAAGGGGGATTACAGGAGACTTTGAAATTAGGAGAAGCGTGAAGAGGATGAACGAGTTCGAATGTTTTCTCACAAACTAATGGGAATTTAGCTTGTGGCTTCTTGCCAAGTGAGCAGGCATCAGGTTAAAGCAAATAAAAGGAAGGTTTTCTCTACACCAGGTATAATTAAGCTGTGCATGCATCTTGGTTCTTCAGGATGCTATGGAGTTGGTGTTAGAGAATTTGTTGTCAATCTGTGACCAGTAAACATCATGGTCTCCATGTAACCTCCTGCTGAGGAGATTTTAAACTGTGAATGGCAATTACTAGGAGAAATATCTTAAACACAGTCAGCGCTCTCATCTGCATTTCTAAGAATCAGTACTGGCTGTTGTCAGAGATGGGATCCTGGGTAGAATGCTTGGTCTGAATCTATATAGTTACTTGCTTGCTTTTAAGCAGGTTTTGATCCTTCTCTGAATTAAGACATAGGTTCTGCAGCTTGGTGTTTTATAGCTTAAACCTATGAGTACAGAACTCTCTAATGGGGTTAACTTACTTCTTAGCCAGTAGACTGGCTGTAGGCTTATTGGTGAGGAGTGGGACAAGTGATTTAAATTAAATCATCCTAGAACTGTCTTTTCTCATCTCCAGTGTGTACATCCTGTTGCTATTGCGGCAGGATCTTCATGTGAAAATGAAAACACAGAATTTCATCGAAGGCTTTCATTCTCCCAGAGTACTTTAAAGCAGGCGTGATTTTGTATTCACAACACAAAAACCTGATCCATTCAGTATTTCACTTGAGCATGTCATTTATTTTCAAGCTCCCTCTGAGCAGAGAAAGGTACTACGATAATAAATGAAAACATAAATTCCCTTGAATTGCTGTTCTCTTGCTTTTTATATTGTTGCTGAAATTTTTGCTAGCCGTGGTTTCTCTTCCTGACCACCTTTCAGTCTATCCAGTGACATATCTTAATGTTTCCGGTTGGTGTTGAGAAGAGGAGAAAATCCTCTCCCAAATCCAAGGGGTTGATAAGGCTCTGCATCAGAATATTTTCAAAACCAGTTTTACTTCAGACTCAAGATGATATATCTGGCTAAAGATAGTATGAGAAATCAGGCCTCTCTGCACAGCTAATTAGTTAGCATTCTTGCCCACAGTTTCCAGACATAAAGATTTGCTTACCATAATTGGGAACAGGGACTTGATTTTTTTCTTTTTTTTTTAACTTTATTGCAGTCTTCTTGCTGGGTTTCTTCTTTACAGACACAATGGATATTTAAACATTGATATGGAGAAAGTGACTGATTCAATAACTTGTGGGCATTCAGCAGGACTGCATTCAGCTGCATTTGTAGTCCTGTGCGTTTTTCTTTTCTGTCTCTCATATCCTGCGTAATTGCTTTTGGCTGTTTTGGAAAAGTGTGTTCAGCTTGCATGTTGCTTCATGATTTTTCCATGAAAATTCTTGATATCCTCCTTTTTGTGGAACAGAACCAACTGTCAGAGCCTCAGTATTTGTCATGAAATACAGTTTTTGTTTTCCAGATGGGCCTGCTGGTGGCAGAAATGCTGGCAGCACAAAGCAACTCTTGTGACAGCTCGTCAGGAAAGTAAATCTGGGCCTTAGGCTTTCACCACTTTGGGCTCCAAGTGGCCGCTGCCTGAATGGTATGCTTGTGTCCATAGAACCTCACAGCAAAGAGGCTTGACATCCAGTGAGTACCTGTAACAAGACTAGCACAGAGCAAATCAGATACAATTAGATGCTTTCACATCTCTTCTGGTTTTACCATTGCCATTCCAGTGAGCAGTTCTTTATTCTTGACAGTGCAAATGGTGTGTTGTTTTCATAGCTGTTAATGCTACTACAAGAAGGAAAAGCCAGCCTTAAATATTCGGTGCCTCACTTTTTCAGTGGGCCATGTGCAGATGAATATTTCAGTTTTAATCTCCTTTAATGCAGTAACATACCCATGTTTACTGTAGGTACTGAATGAGAAAGCTTGACTGCTGATATAGAGGTGCCTTTAATAATTGCCAACAACACTGCGTTGTTGTAATCCACAGTATGGCAAGCGAGGTAAATGGGCTTGTGCCATGGCTCACGAGGCAAGAGGGAAATAATGCTTTTTGTAAGTGTTTTTTTGGGAGGCTTTTTTAAGATTCAGCAAGTAATTTTTGTAGATAAATGACTGTCCTCTTGCCATTTGAACTCTGTAGAGTGAATCAAATGACTGTATGTTATCCTTATCTTCCAAAGCTGAGTCAATCATGTTGAGTGCAAGAAATGTGGGTCTTTGCAAGTCTTATGAGATACATAAGAAGTCTCTAGACCAAAAGGTCGTATTCTGAATTAAGGGATGGAGCTGCATTCTCTTTATTCTTAGCTGAAGTTTTTGAAGTATTTTTCCTAGTAAATGATATTTTTCATACAAATGAGGAGCCCCTTGAGGGACAGCTCACAGTTGTAAATTCTGCTTGTAAATTTTAATTAACCTTTATTTCAATAGATGCTGATTTCTACTAGGTCAACATATACTTAGGGAACAGTAAGAGACCTCTATACAGTATGCTGCCTTATGCAGTACTTTTGATTATGCACATAATTTCAATTACTGTCGATCTGGCTTTATCAAAAAGCTCTTCTAAGTGTTTATGCTTTTTTTTTTTTTCCCGCTTGCAGATGCCAGCAACGTAGCATTGGAATTTTCATACCACACAATATTATGTGAAGAGAAGCACCACCATAAAAAAGCAGGGAGACAGTAGTGGGTACACCAAAGGCCAGATTTAAAATAGGAAAGTATCTACATGTCTTATAGGCGTGTAAATCCTTCTCAGGGTCAGAGCCAAACTCCGTAAGTCTTTTTAAAAGCCATTTAGTCCTTAAGGCAAGATTTTTAGCACCATTTGTAAGAGTGTGTTGGGCAACTGTGAACTTTGGTCAATTCAGCATTAAGCACTTCAAGATACAGAAATCTAGCTAGTCAAATTTTCAGAGGATTTTCATCATATTAGGTACTTAGGCATTTTTCAAAATTCTGCTACTGTCTGTGTCTGCATCTTTAAGCTCTTAAATACTTCCATAAATCCAGACCTAACATCTTTAGGCTGCATCTGAATGTTAGACTTCAACATTAAAATTTTCCTGGTGAAACTAAATAAATGTCCTACTTCTCAGAAGCCAGCAGGAACTGGTCAGAACTTCTGAAGGTCAAAATTTGATTACTAATGTGCTTAGCTCCCTGAAGTTTGTAACTTGAGGTTTGTTACTAAGTTTGTCTTGAATAAAACTTTTCTGCTTTGAGGTGCTGCTGGTTACTAACATGGTAGAAATGGTAAGGCACAGTTCATAGAACAGTTCTGGTTTTTCCTCCTCTGAACACAGCATTGTTCAGAGGCTGGACAATCATGGCTCTTTCCTCAGCACTGAGCAGGAAGGGTGGGCGTAGATACCTGCCTTGACTAAAGGGTTTGGAGCAGTGGGTTTTGGAGGGGAGGAAGCCCCTAGGCGTGTGCTTGAAGAGTGGTGGTGATTGATAGGAAACAGATGAAACCATCTTTGATTGTCCTGGCCAGGCTCATGGGCTGCTGTATGCGTCTCCTTCCTGAACAATCTGACTGTTGCAGAAAGCATGCAGAGGCATCTAACCTGGCCTGGCCAGGCAGCTTAGCTCCCGCTAGTTGCCCCTACACTCTCCTTGGAGCACAGGGCAACTCCTAGTTTCACAGCAGCTTAGCTAAGTTAACCAGTGGCTGCCACAATCCCACTGCTTCAAAAATGGCTTGTGGGTTTTTTTTATCTTTTTTGTCTTTTCTCTTGTTTGATGCTCTGAAAGAGCTCTGTCAGCATAAAGGAGTGTGCAAGGGCATGCTGCTATGGGGATCAAGGACAAAGATGAGGGTGTGACTACGGCTGTCAGTGATTAGGACAGTTAGTACTGCTTGGCTTCACACTTCGCTTCAGTTTGCGCGTAGTTACAGCATGGGATATAGCCCTGCATTGGTACCTCAGGTTGCTGATGGCAAGGAGGTGCAGCAGACCCAAATCCCACATACAGCAGCAGGAGAGCAGGGAATGGGCCTGGAATGAGCTCATGTGTTCAGGAGTCTTTAGTCTCTGCCTGCTTCCCACTTTGCAGGTGTCAGCTGAGGATGACTACAAGACTGGGAGGCATTTATGTATTATGGTGATGAAGTGGCATGAGATTTGGGTGTGTGTTAAACTTTTGGAGAAAAAATATGTGACTTATTTTCTTCCTGATAGTGTGAGAGTGGTGATAAGCCTCAAGGGTTCATACCATTCTCTGATAGCAGCATCCAAGATCCTCCCTCTGCTCTGAGGGCATTTCATTTCAGAGATAGAAGGATAGTAATAAAAGCTTCCTCCCCACCCTCCTCCCAAAGCAATTCCTCAGCTCATAGCTGCCTGTCCAAAGTTACGTCAGTAATGCTCCAGTATTCAGCCCAATAAAAATTTTGCCAGGGAAGCATAAAGTTTCTCTCAGATCTTTTCCATTAAAAATCATTTTTATAGCAGCAAGCTGTAACAAGCATGCAGCTATGGAGTGAAAGTATGAAATGATGAGAAATTTGGACAGTGTTATCATCCAATGGGGACTCAGTGGCAGGCCACTTAGAATGCCTCCAATGTATGGAGCATGACAACCAGAATATTTTTCACAATAGATTATAATGTAAGAAATTTATTACAGATCTCAGAGGGGAATAGCCCACACTACCGATTCTAGTCCTTCCTTCCAGATATGTTACGCAGATAATATAAAGTCATAACTCCCTGTAAATTATTTATGAGCCTGTCCCACCTTAGATTAAAAAACATTTCTGCTGGAGACTTGCAGGGTTGATATCTGTAACATTGTGTTTGATTTGCTGAAATGCACAGTTATTTCTCTAGTCAATGGGAGGTGTACAGAATTTGCTTTGTCTGGTAACTACACAGCGGTAGCTGGTTGTGAACTTATCAGAAACAGGGCATGCAACCATGACCAGAACATGTAGGTCTAATCATAGAAAACTACTGTAGCCCAGGTGGAGTAAATTTATTTAGTGAAAGAATTTGCACTGTGGTCCTTGACTAAAATTAATCTGATTCATAGGATACCTCTGTTTAATCTGTCATGATGGATCATGCACCAAGAGCACCATGAAATGAACCAGACTTGACATTCATCAGATTAATTCCTCATTTTCTATGCAGAAGTCAGGAATGCTGATAATTTGGACCATATTTGGAGCAGACAGTAATGCCTGCATGATGGACAATATATGGCAACTAGCAGTTCTGTGGGTGGTAATGCGTTCATGAAACAACACACTATTCAAAAAGTGACTTAAGAATAGAAGTAGCCTGAGACAGTGGTTTCCATTGTGAATGCAGAGGGTTACTGCAAAGGATGTGTGAGTAGTTTAAGAATAAGGAGTGCATTCTGATCTGCACCAAAGTTTAAGCTGTTGTAGACTAGCAAAAATTCTGGATAAGTAGAAGATTTCTACAGTTATAAAAATGAAAAGTTTATGAGCAGTGCAGAATTAATCATTGAAGACTTACTTGACAATGTGCTTCAAGGTTAAACAAATTATTTGGGATAAGAAGGAGGGTTTTTAAAAGAAGATAAATTTAGCCACACCTGTCTGCAGTAGCATTCCTTCACTTCCCTCTGAGCATCTTGTGATCAGTCATTACCATACACAAGATGAAAGGCTTGAGGGCACACTGGTCCTACCCAATCTATTGTTTCTTCTGTTAACTACTTTCAGACAGCTTTGTACCTCATTTATTAATCATAGGTTATAAGGAGGGGACTAGAATGACAAGGCAAACCAACACCTGGGTTACAGGACACTAAAAACACTACTGCTACTAAGGTTCTGATAGGACAAAGCAGTGCCTGAGCGAAGTGTGTGTTTCTGGAACTGGCATCTCATACCAGCTCACTTACCCTAAGGGTGACCTGTGACCTAATTAATGGTAGATTTTTCTAGGTTAAAAAGCAGTGCTGCACAAAACTCCTTCTGTGTGTGATTTAAGATTCTTTATTGTGGTGCAAAAGAAGAAAACAAGTATCCTAAGTGACTTGCAGTAACAGTGAAATTAAAGGAAGACATGATAAAGTAAGATGCACCTTAAGCTGAACAGTGTTACAGGTTGGAGGAGTTAGTTTGTGTTGCAGAATGCTTAGGACAAAGCGGCTGACTAAGTGTCTGGCATGGTTTGTTATAGAGGGATTGGTAACATCTGTTACAGCTACATATATTCTGTATCAGTCTGTGCATAAACAAACATGCTTGATACAAAATGTAGGATATATGAATAATATCCAGGGTAGGAGATCATTGAATGATAGAAGAATTTGGGTTGGAAGGCACTTTTTAAGGTCTTCTAGTCCAATGCCCCTGCAATGAGTAGGGACATATTCAAATAGATCCTGTTGATGTTTAACAGTGAAATAGGCCAATGAGTTACGTAAATAAGGGAAATTATTGAATTGTTACTGTTTTGCTAGTCAACTACAGAAGACAGTAACCAGCTTAATAAAGAGGTACTTTCTACCCCAGAAAAGGAAATCTTGTTCATTTTAATTAGAAAGAATGGACAGACTCTCCCATGAATTAGAAGGGTATAAAATGAATGCAGTTTCTATCCCTAAAGCTATCTTTATCCCTTAGGGAAGAAGAGAGGAGAGACTGAGTAGGAGAGTTACAGAGCTCCCAGCAAGAGGGGTGTATTTAAGAGAGCTCCTCCTAGATATTACCCAAGCATAATGTAGTCATATGCAAGGACATGTGTGGCAGGCCAGCTGTCAGGGCAGGACAACAAATCAGTTGTTAAGGGAGAGAGAAACTTCCGATTTAATCATATTATAAGAAGTTTGTGTATGGTCGTTCTTTCATCGTTGATATCTTTTACAATTGTCTAGTTGAGTTTAGCAGAACTCTGGCTATACAAGATATTTCTCTTGGTTTTGCCAGAACTTTAAAAGAGTCCATCCACAAGCACACAGCACTCCAGCACCTTCCGCTTTTCAGCTACAAAGGCCAGGTGGAGTCCAATCAGGGAGTGAGAGGAGGCAGAAATGTCTCTCTAACATGCTCTCAGGATATTGTGGTGCTTGCTCAAAACTGCTTGGCAATGACATTAGACCAGAACGAATGTTTAAGTTGTGTTGTAGGACTTTAAGCATCCATATGTGCTTTTCCTCAATCAGGACAGTGCTCTTACTGCTGAAAGTGGGGCTGATGCCTCAAGCTAGAAAGAAACTGTTTTTCATGCCCTCTTCTGAAGGAAGGTTTGAACAAAAGAGTTTATTTTTACTGTGAATTGTGTTGTTTGATTTTACATCCTTGTCTATTGACAATTTCATCACTTGAACTTCTTGATTTGTGGGTTTGATCTTAATCATGACCTTAATGTGATCATCACATTGTTCCATCTTTAAATACCTTGGTAAAATTATAGTATATTAGCTCAGTGACATGCAAATTTAAGTGCCTCTTTGCTTGCTCATCCTCTTTAAGAAAATTCATTTTAAAAAGTCAACAGAACAAGTTTCATCTGTCAAATTATGCAGCATGGATATTGCATTCAGTGAGTACAAATAGCCTGCAATAAAGAAGATTGCAAGTCAGTGGTTTCTGAGACCAGCTTAATATCCAGGACTCCTGGCCTGACCTACTAAGAGAAAAAGCATTTCTGTAACAGCAAGTGTATAGTGGGACAAGGAGAACAAGCCACTCCTTAACGAGATTTAGCAAACAGAACATCTGCAAAACTGCCCACGTGGGGTGACTTGTATGGATGTAGGGCACCATTTCAGTGAACAGTTTACAAGGCTTTAGTAATCAAGACCTAGTACACTGACCTCCTACCAGCAACTTACAGGTCACATCCCACCTGTATGTTGCTTCCATTATGTGTAGAATCCCAGAGGACGATTTATGGGAAGCCTTGCCTGGACCCCCAGATTGCTTCTTCTGTCTGAAGCTGCTTGACTAAAGCTGCACCACTGCTACCACAAAAGGACAGCTGGATGAGCTGTGGGTTGCAGGACAGCCCCTCTCAGCTTGGCGCTGCTGGAATAATGGGGGGTAGGAGGGGAAGGAGGATACTGCTTTGCCGTAGGAGGCAGAAGATGATGCTATTCAGAGGATAAAGTTACATTATGCCTTAGGGATGGCTAAGGGGATCCCAAAAACTAGATGCAGCCAACTTGACCAAAAAGGTGCATTTTCTTAGTAGACAGGTGAGAAACACACCCATGTATTCTGTTAATCACTCTGATGCTGCGCAGAGGTCTATACAAGTTACTTTGCTTTCTGGTACATAACATAGCTCAGTTATACCTAGGACGGGTATTCGTCCCTAGCCAGAGAAACAGCTCCAAAGAGTTTTTGAGAGGAGCCTTATGAAGCCATGAAAAACCACGTGGTTGAATGCTCAAACCCACAAATACAAGTACACAGGCATGCATCTGCTGTATAATTGTATAAGCCTGCCAATCTCAGCCATTTCAAATGAATGTGGGATGAGAGGCATCATTGCTCTTTCACAAATGGACACTAAGGCCACTCAAAATCAATAGCAAGAGGTGAAAAGCAACTCTTAGAGAAAATACAGTTGAACTGCTCCAGAATTGAAGGTTTGACCAACCACTTTTGTAGTGATTGTGTGTGCAGTATTTCAGCTTGCAATGCTGTGAAAACAGTTGCAAAAAATATCTGGGTTTTGTGCTTTCTTGTGTTTGCAAACTCCTTATCCTAATGTGCACCTCAAAGACAGGGCAACACAGTTACACAGGAGAGAGTAGTAGCTTATCCAGAAATGGGCACTGAAATCTGAAGTCCTAGTCTGAACACTAGAAGCAGTTTTCTTTGTATACGTTAGCTCTTTGTATTTTCAACAGCAGCATGGTTCATTGCAAGGATTTATAGTGGTGTTCCTTTCCTGTAAACCAGGCTCAAGCATTTGTATGCTTATGGGCACCTACAGATGTTTTGAATGTTCTTTTTAATGAGCTCACATTTATTTGTAAAAACATTGTCTGAATTTTTGGATGATCACTTTTAATGCTCATGCTTATGGGAAAGTGCATGTGCTAAAATAGCTTTCAGGTTTTATACTAAAATACCTGTGGAAATGTTATCACTGACAGTGGTGTGTTGTGCGCATTTTCTGTGCAAGTTTTCCACACTTCTTGATGTTCATAACTTATTTTGGATTCCTTGATAGTGGTGAGTAGCTCTCTTGCAGTATGGCACCTAAAAGTAGACACAGTGATAAAACTAGCGTGGAGCAGGGGAGAGGGATGAGGTTTTGTACCATGTAAACTTGCCTCCTTTTTCTGTGTCTTAGACATTTGTGTTTTCACAACAGTATTTTGCTGTTGACGTGCTCAGTTTCTGATCTAATCTGTGCTTATTAGAGGGCATTTTACGCATGCACAGGAGGCAGGCTGAGGGAGGAGGATAGCCTTTGCCAGTACTTAGAATCTGAAGTTATTTTCCCAAAGAAGAATTTGTGTCCAGCAGTCACTCTCCAGGCCAGATTTTGAATCCGCCATTCCAACCATAAATCATATATTCACAGGAGTGAAAAATTCGAATAGGCACCTGCTGTCTAATGGAAAAAGTTTTTCACCCTTGCTTTAAACAATGTTCTTTGTAGCTGTTCACTAACTTGCAGTGAATAAGCTCAAGCTCTGTTAAAGCCTTAGCAAAATTTGAGTAACTCCTAGTGCGTAAGATTTTTGTTAAACTTCATTTGAATGCTTATGATTTTTTTCTGCTCTATTAAGTAGACTATTTAATGGATTTTGAGTGGTAATGCAGCCTGAAGCCTCATTACCTGAAAACATTATAGATACCAAAGTATGTGTTTTCAGGCTATAATGGAGAAAAATTAGCTTTCTGGTTGGAGGCTGGTGTTTCCAAGGTGAGAGATCGACACATTGTGTCTCATCTTTTTAGGACAGACCTGGAATTTCAGCGCTCTATGCCCCAAGTTGTGTTTTGTGGATAATACTCTGTAAATGAGAATTTAACTATCGTAATGGATGAGATGCAGCTTTCAGTCTGCTATTGGGCACCACCGTTTGGGCAGGACGTCAAAGTGAGCTCATTTATTGGAATAAACAAAAAAGCACCAGCGTGTGGAAACTGTCACCCCCTCTTGCTTCTCGGTGTCTAGTTTATATTCATTCTAGTGGAGGCACTCGTTGTGTCCTATTTTCCAAGAGCCTTCTTTCATTCTTTTCTTTTTTTTCCCCTCCTGTCCTATATACTTAACACAAAAGCCGTTTAAAGCATAACAGTTTAGCAAAGTGGGATCAAAGTGAAGGAGGATCATTTGCTACTTTCTAACCAAAAGGGGAAAAGCGTTGTAAGCAAACAAGTAAAATGTCTGCTATTCAGTGCCACAGGAGTGCTGCTTTCAGAGGAAATGCCTGCTATTTGAAGACATCCCGTGGTTTCCACAGTCAAGGCTGAGTCTTGGGAGGGAGGAAGTGATCTTAATTAGTTCGATGCCAGCAAGAATATAGTGATGTTGCAGGTACAGTGTTTCTGTGATTTAGAATTGCTATGAAGTTGCCCTTCAAAATGGTGTGCTGAGTGTCTGAGAAAAGCCTTAGTAGAACTGACTGTGTTGAAGAGAATGACTCCTGCAAAGCCAATTTTTTTCTTCTACTGAAGAACTTGGACTTTGTGTCATGTTTTCAAAAGCATCAGTTACCTGTTTCGCTCTGAATCTGTGTGACAGAACAGAAAGCTTCTTGTAATTTGTAATTTATGCTTGTGCATTTGTACAGTGAGAAAGTGCCTTGCCAAGATGTTGCACCACTGGCATGTAGGGCCTGGGTTCCTGCTAAGGAGAGCTGAAGGTCTTCAGGGTGTACTGGAGTTAGCTGATGACTATGTGCAATTCAAAACTTAGGACGTGCTGCTTTGCTCTTAGAAGCAAGAGCTACTTCAGATGTGTTTGCTGTCTAGGAGATGGTTATTCCGCAGGTTGCCACCTTCTACCTAGAACAGCAATTGTACAACTTCTTCAAGTCCAACCTTCTGTTTGTCTCTGAGGCAGAGTGGTCCTGCATCAGTCCTGTGCTGCAGATGAAGAGGCAGAGGGGTGGGGGGCTGGTAAACAGGGCGCTAAGCCTCCCATCTGTCCCTAGGAGTGGGTTGCAGGTGGGTAGGATGTGCATCAACCAGCACAGCTAAGTTCAGTATGGAGAGGAGCTGAGCTGTACTCGTGTATGGAGCAAAGGGTCTAGCGATGGAGCTGGGCATCTTCTGTCAACAAAATGCTGCCTCTTCCACAGGGCAGACAGAAAGAGATGTAGGCTCTGTATTTACTGCAGAAATCGTGCGTGGCTCTCACGTGTGTGTAGGTCATTTACAGAGTGCCATCTACTGGCACAAGGTGCCTTTATTGCCTGCATCTTTAAGGCAGATGAAATGAGAGCTGCAGCTCACAGCAAACGGCTTCTGGGTAAGCCCTGAACGCAAGGTGCCAGCCTAGCTGTAACTCTTCAGCTGGCCACAGCTTTTATTCCTTTTCTAGCACATACAAACTCTATGGCTATCCCCGCACTCTTTCTGTGGCAGAGCTCATGGACTAGAGCCCCACCTTCTTGTATCTGAATGGATCACTGTGTTGCCTGAACAAAACAGGTCAATGGATGCTATTGAGAGACACAGAAGGGTGGACACACCTACCTAACTTCTGCCAGAAATACTGCACGTGCTGTCACTCTTCCGCATGTCCTTAGGTGTCACAGAATCACAGAATGGTAGGGGTTGGAAGGGACCTCTGTGGGTCATCTAGTCCAACCCTCCTGCCGAAGCAGGGTCACCTACAGCAGGCTGCACAGGACCTTGTCC
>Ga0065711_1033434_pt1 | contig 25510 bp, 23 predicted proteins | sample Hoacrofraction12_FD_59098 | JGI IMG/M metagenome (GOLD analysis project Ga0065711, IMG submission 59098) | Hoatzin crop microbial communities from Cojedes, Venezuela - Epithelial fraction 12 v2 (version 2) | ecosystem: Host-associated > Birds > Digestive system > Esophagus > Crop | place...
AATCAGTTGTAGCCTTTTTTTTTTTTTTTTTTATTACAGTTAGCATGGAATATGGAACAAAAAGAGGAAATTTATCTATTATATTTGAAAGACTCCATTAATAAAGAATTTTCTAAAGACTGCAGGACATGGTAAATATGCATATTCTCAGAAGGGAAAATTGTTTTTCCCTTTCCCCCTCTAATAGTCAGTTTTCTTCCAACACATTACTTTTTTTAATTGGAGGGTTGGGGGGGGGATTTAAGAGCACGTGCTCCTGCAAACCCTGCCCTTCACCCACACTCCCAAGCCACACCATGGCATTTGCCAGCACACCCCTGGCACCCGTACATCAGCTCCACGTACGGTCACACAGGTGGAAAGTGCCTATTTCGCTGGGGGAGAGAGAAGTCTAAAGCAAAACTGTGTATGCGAAAACACAGGGGTAAGCACTCCTTCCCACGGGAAGCAGATCGGAGCCAAGGAATTTCATCCCCTTTCACTCACAGTTGTGCTAAGCTGGCGCTGCAGGAGACCCAGGTCCCGGCGGTACAGGCACGCTGCTAACTGCACCCAGCTCCTGCGCGCAGTCAAAGCATGACCACAAGTCCCTGCGGAAAACTGTTGCAAAAAACCCCCAACAAAGCTAAACAGTACACATTCACACAAAAAGTGCTTCCAATGATGGAAACAAAAGCAAAACCACATGAATTAACAGGCTCTCCCTGCAAATAAACAACAAAGAAATAAGTAAAAATGTCTCTTTAGTAATTCATAAACACACATAATACATGCTAATTATGTTGTCAAGCATGCACAACAGATACTATTCTTCTGGATAAAAAACAAACTCAAAACTGAAGTCAAAAGAATGATGAATCTGCCTGCTCAAGTTTCAGAGAGAGACTGCTAACAACAGCATGCTGAATACTAAAGAATCTCATTTCCTGAAATAAAGCCCAGATTTGTGGATGTTAGGAACGATTTACAAGTACCTAAAACATTAAACCTTACAAACTACTCACACTGCTAAAATTAAGCTTAAAGTCAGCAAAAATTAAAAGAATCGAGCTCCATAAAAATCAAAAGTCTAAAGTAAAAACACCAGACATGAACTAGGCTGTCCAGAGTGCAGCAGCAGCAAGACCTGTACTCCTTTGTAAGTCCACAAGATGCTTTTCAGTGCTGGCTACAGTATCATCAGAACAGCTGCTACGTAAAATCAGCATTTTGTGACTATTTACTTTAACTGCCTTCACACTCGGCACGCTGATATTGCCTGCTGCAGCCAGAAACGCAGACCGAGCCTGGGCCCTGGACGAGCAGGTCTTGTTCTACCTCAGCACCATATTAGCACACTCTTCCATTAAAATTTCACCAAGAAACGTTGCCGATGTGCAGCAAGGGATGTCCCTAAAAGGAGACGCTGTTAGGAATGTACAGCCATTATTTGGAAATCTGCATAAATACAGGATAGACCCCTACCCACACTGAAAAACACCTATCCATATTAGAGGATATTAGCTTTCCACCAGTATTAGAGGAGTATCAGTGCACTTCACACTTAATCGTACCAAGGTTACCAGTCTGAATTAGTATAAATACCACCAGGCACCTAACAGGAGGTATAGCAGTCCAAACAAAAAAGCTACCTTGCTGACATGTCTGTTGGCAGAGGTAGGTGCTGATGCTGACGATGGCCGCGCAGCCGAGCTCAGACCCAGGTCCTGTTCATACGAACGGCTGAACTCGCCTACAACATGCTGCCGGATGGACAGCCCATAGAGGGAATGAGAAAACCAGAGAGCTTTAATGAAACAGAAATCAAACAGCCACAGGACTACAAAGGCATCAGGAGAATGAAGTATCCAGCCCTGGCAGTGCAGGGATGGAGCATGCTGGCTAACAATAGGATACAAGGGTCACGTGAAGAAAAAAGGAAAAGCAAAATTTTCTAGGAAATGCAGTTCTGACCACGTAGTTGATGTACTTGTGAGAAAACCATTTTTAAGAAAATTGCCACCAGTGAGAGCAGTCTGGCTTGTTCTTTATTTCTTCGCATTTTTTTATAGTAGATATCATCTATTAATATCTAGTTTTCCAAATAATTACTTTTTACCTTGAAGCAATTACTGTTTAATAATTTGACAAACATGCACTTCTCTAACAGAGTCTCTTTAATTCTAATTAGCAACATGTATCACCTGACAATACCTTGAACTGAAAGGATTTTAAGAGTAATTGAGAGTCCCGTGAAGCAGAAAGAGACCCTGGAGGCCTAAAAGAGTGAGCATGAGATCCCACTTCTACAGCAAGAAAACACACAGTTTGGATACATAAACTGAACACCATACTAAAAAGATATGAAACCCACCCATAGTAAAAGCTTAAGTATCCTAGGTCTTGGATCATGTCTAGCAATATCCTTCTAACAGGCTGATACATTCTGGATATGAAGTAGCAAGGGATTTGACTTCATTTTTGGATAATGTCTCTTTCTCTACCTTGCCAGCAGCAGTCCATACTTCCCAGACAAAGCCTCAGGTGACCTAGGCAAAAGGATGCCTAAATTCTGGGTCATTGGTCCAGGCTGAACAGCCCTTACCTAGCAAGCTGGACACGAGCCACCAATGCGCGCTCGCAGCCCAGAAGGCCAACCATTGGACCTGTTGGAAGGGGTCCAGAGGAGGGCCACAAAGATGATCCGAGGGATGCAACACCTCTTCAGCCTGGAGAAGAGAAGGCCATGGGGAGACCTTATAGCAGCCTTCCAGTACCTGAAGGAGGCCTATAGGAAAGATGCGGAAAATCTTTTTAGCAAGGCCTATTGTGACAAGATAAGGAGTAATGGTTCTAAACTAAGGGAGGGTAGATCTAGACTGGATACAAGGAAGAAACTTTTTACAATGAGGGTGGTGAAACACCAGAACAGGTTGCCCAGAGAGGTAGTGGAGGCCCCATCCATGGAAACATTCAAGGTCAGGTTGGATGGGGCTCTGAGCAACGTGGTCTGGTTGAAGATGTCCCTGCTCACTGCAGGGGGGTTGAGCTAGGTGACCTCTAAAGGTCCCTTCCAACCCAAAGCATTCTGTGATTCTACTATAGTGTCAGAACTGCAGCAGTTGCTGGCACTCCCAAAAGCAGCACTCTGAACGCCTACATGCACCCGACTTCCTTATCGGCATCGGAGGAGTCCACGCGCTGGGCCTCCTCCCATGGGAACAGCCCAGGCGGGGCTTGGAAGATGCACGCGGCTTCCCGCTTCGGGGGTCGATTTGTCTTTTTGGACACACTGCCACGGGTTCCTTTTTCCCAAAGATAACTGCGCCTAACGCTCCCAGAGCACTCCACGCAACCTGTTCACAGGCTTAAAAATAACTTAGATTTAACTATTTGTGTTTTCACCTCAGTGTATTCTGAGCAAAGAAACAATCTAGAAATCAACTTTTACAGCAACTTACAGCATATTTTACTACAGAAAAAAATATAGACTAGAACAGAATGGTTATGTCCTGTAAATCCAGGAAAATACTGTAAATATTTAGGATTTCAGCTGGCTTCTCACCCTCTCATTTCTGTTGTTACCCCTTCACCCAGCCTAACAAGCACTATACAGATAGACTCAACTGTAAACAAAGTTTAATATATGCAAAGTTTAACAAATCCATTACGCCAGCAGCTAATGGGGAGGAAGTTTTATAGCATCTCCTTTCTTGGCATTTTTTTAAATTACTATTTTAATGCGTCTTGCTCATCTTTGCCCTAACATACTAAAGTTCTGTTCTAGCTCAAAGTATACTTGTGGAATTCAAGCAAACTCACAAAAACAGAAATCCTGTTTTATAACACGCTTTTAACACAGCTTCTACCAGAAATCCTGTCACCTCAGTGGAGACTGGCTTGAGCTGGGCAACGATGGTGCTTCCTTGGGACCTTTCAGTCCCTCAGCCTCAGAGTCCTTCTCATCACCTCCTTTCACTAGCCATGGAGGGGAGAGAAAGCCGTGCCTCGGCCCCAACACGGGCCGACAACAACGCCATAACCAAACTTCACGATTCAAAGCTTCAGCCAGCCCACGTGGAAGGAATTTCTTCCGACATGAAAAGCTGTCTTCAGCATTTCGCTGGCAAGTGTTCTTCATGTGCAAACGTGAGTGGGCCACCATCAGATATGCAAGTGAGAAAGAGCAATCTCAGCTGAAGTTAATTTTATTTCCATTTCCCTTTGCAATACAGGCAACTGCTAAGAACCTCCAAACACGTTACACTGAACCAATTCACTACTCCCAGGGCAACTTTTTGCATCAGCACCCAAATTTCCCTTTCTCTCCCTGCGACATGCAGAACTGGGAAATACAGGTACCAGGAAGTCACCCATCAGTGTGGGCATCCCCAGGGCACAGGAGCACACATGTCCCTCTTCCAGCCCACAGAGAAACCTGTACCAGCATAAAAAAAAAAATAATTAAGCAACTGTCTTGCTTTCACCTAACCAAAGTTATCGAGCTTAACAACAGGCCATTTAACAATGAGATGTATTCCTGCAGCAACCTTTCTCTGACAGACTAAATGACCTTCTGTATTCATTTTAATGAAATTATTACAAGGTCACATTTCCCGGAAAAATTAGTTCAATGAGGAAGAAAAAATAAAATCTATACAGGGGGTTGGAGGGGTTTTCCTCCAGAAATGTTTATCAAGTATGTTTTCCTGAGATTGCTAGGCACAGTTTCAGCTCCTCTCTGCAGCAAAAGCAAGCAGCACCTAATAAACGTTTCATTCAGTAACTCAGACACTTTATAATAACTTCATAATCCCTCAGTAACTCAGACACTTTAACTTATAATGCAAACACGTTTTTACCCATGCTCATGGACAAGATATAAGAATTATAACAACGTATAAAAAAGTTGATCTCTGTAAACTCCAGAGTAGAATCATTACAGAGGCTTTAGGTACGGTTAGTGAATATGTACTGGGATCAGTGAAATGGAACTAAAAAAAAAAACAACAAACAAATAAACAAACAAAAAAATCACTCAGTTATTTGCCAGCAATTTATCTGGGCCAGTTAATGCTAGATACAAGTCCTAAAAGGGCAAAAGAAGCAAGAAAAAAAGTAATGCACACCTGTCCTTGTATATTTGAAATTAAAAATTCAGAACCTAGCATAGACAAACATTCATTGCAAGAATACCTAAAAATCAGTACAAATTCCTGCACAATTTGTTTGTCTTTTAGGCAAACAATACCAGTTACCTCAGACAAAAGATAAAGTTTTGCTGTCATCCCTTGGAAGCCCTTTATCTCATCAATTGCTCTTTTCAATCAACGTCTCTGAGCCTTGTCCCTGCACACAGCTAGCAAGTGAAGTCCAGTAGGAAAGTCACCTTACAGAGCAGCTGAACAAATAAGAAAAAACAATTATAACTTATTACTCAGAAAGAAAACATCAAATACTATCGAAATGATTAAATCAACCTCTTGGAAATCTATGACAGTGAATCACATTCGACCATTTAACACATTATAAACATCTAGCAAAGATTTTACTGGATTACTTCAAAACAAAATAAGATACAATTACATCTATGTAAACTCTTTTCTTCGTAGGTGTTAAAAACAGAAATAAGTTTTTAATTAATCTATTTATTTTCTTAATATTTCTTCGTTTATCCCTGTGCTCACACACACTTGGCTAGAAGAAAAAAAACATAATTAGGAGTGACATGTGACTCCATAGCTGCATTCTTGCAATGGGAATTTTCTTGTTACTCTTTGTTACACAGCTTGTCTGAATTGTCACACAAAATAATTGATCCTTACCTTAAAACAATGCATTTTCCTTTATTTACGGAGAGAAATGTGATCTTCAGAAATAAATAAATTGTTCTGTTACAGATGGGATGTCAGACACCAGCAAGCTATTGCCAGCTTCAAAAACAAGGGACCATTCAGAACTACAATTCATATTCTGTTCTCATTCTTCTGAAATCTTGGCATCCCTTTTACCATCATTTGTAACTGTCTGCATGCTGAAAATAGATATCTAACAAACAATGCAGTTTAGCCCAAGACCAACTCCCTTTATAGCTGCAGTTTAATTTAAGCAGTGTTCTTATTTCGATCCCCCAATTATAGTAAAAAACATCTTTTTATTTTACTTTAGTCCGAAATACAAGCTTATGTCCCTCCAGTGTTCTTCACTTCCATAAACCAAATTGTAAAATATACCAATGCTTTTCTTGTCAGCATTATAAAAGCCCCAATTTAACTGCCTCTTGTCTCAGTCACAAAATTAGCTTTTTAAAATAGTTAAAACCCACATAAACCATGACATAATTCAATAAACAGCACAAAAGGTAACTAAATTATCTGAAAGAAATCCATATAGCGCACAAAATAAAAAGCAGTTTCCCCAGCAGAGAAACACAGCCATCTCTACAGCGAAAACACCACAGCCATCCAGCAGCTCCCTAGTAGGATTAACAAAAAATTCTTCTAAGTTTTGGAGTTTTTGTTAGAATATGTAAAGTCACCCCAATGGCAGCTTTCATGAGAGTACAGTTATTCCTACTTCACTCTCACCTGCAGACTCAACCCAGACTTCCTCCTCAGGGACAGAGGAACTACAACTGTTTTAGTGTTCCGGCAAAAAATAACCACAGAAAGACACAATCACAGCACTCGATCACATACAGGATATCCAGATTTAAGTCCTTGGCCTCCTTGCTCTACGTCTGTCCATGTCAGGAGCAAAGCAATCTCACACTCATAGCCCTAGAGAGCTGACCATTTGTACAAAAAGGTATACAAAACACTTTTACAACCAGCGTCTAGGAGGTATCTTTAGTCTGTTTTCAGTTAAAAAAAAAAATCAAACAAATTTCATCCCACTGAAGAACATCTTAAGTCCCAAACTTCAGCAGAACAAGGTTTCTCACCTAGCTTTACCCACAGTACTGGGGACAGTGGTGTGGCGATTGAACATCCAGCTCTTCACTACACCTGGTCCTTAAGGGCACCTCACGCTTCCCAAATGAAGAAGAGCTACAAGTGATTCTCTCTCAGGTAAACAAAGTTTTTGGCAGTAACATGAAGACTATGCTATCAAATTCTTTCTCAAAATATCCTTGTACGAACACTGAAATTTCAGTATTTGACTTTAAAATTTTAACGTAAACATTAATTTTCCATGAACAGGAAATACACCATCTGTTCACGATTCAAGAACTGTATTGTGATGCAGCCACACTCCAAATCTCAGTGCTATGTACTAACCTACCTCGATAGACTCCATTAATTATAAAAACAGAGCTTAAAGCTTATTTTAGGTCTTACAGTTGTTGTAAAAGGTAACTTGGCATAGGACAACTGGGATGAATTGTTGGCAAGTATACTCCATATGAGGAAATACACCCAACGTTTTCTAATGGTTTTCACAGAGAAATCATGAGATATAGTGTCATGTACCAGAACTAGCAAGAAAGAGACATATTCCGAGATGGAAATGCAAAACCAGAAGCCTGTCTGACACAGAGTACATCCCCCACCCCTGCTGCCTTGGGCAAGTAGGTGTTTGTCAGGTAGCCATCCTGCTGAGCACACAAAGCTGGTTTGCCTTTCCAAACAGGCCCCGATAAACATCTCTGAAGTCCTCACTTGAAGAAAAGGACTTCCACTTCGAAACATCACAAGATGTTTTTGAAGTAAAGAAATGAAAACCAGCCAGAGACCACATCTCCTAACAAAGCAGTAACAGCAGAAGCGCGGGCCATCCCACCTAAACACCATCCCAGCACTAAATGTCCAGCTTTCAGCCCCAGCTGGCCAGTGTGAAGATGACTTCTCTACAGGAGGAGCACAATGTGAATCCTGATTCTCAGAATTACCAGCTTTCTCATTCCTCTTTGCATAGCCTGCAGTCCGCAGCAGATCCTTTTCATGTTTAAATGGGCTTGGTTAAGAACACTCCATTACAGCAACCAATTAAAAACATAATTATAACTTACAGCCATGATAAAATTTGCCATTTTCATCTAGCTTTTGAAAAATGATTTTTTTTTTTTTGTTGATACAGAGAGCAAGAGTCATCCTCTATTTTGTTTCACAAAATAGCCATGGAAATTTTTTATCTACGGGATCTTAACACCAGTACTTTGTGCATAAATTCATATACACAGACACACTAAAGAAGAGAACACGAGCTAGTACTATCATCAAGTGTCAATTCTGGAAGCAGTTTTTTGGATTATGCTCTTAGCCAAGGAAGCCTTCACACCTACCCCCCCTCCAACAGCTCCCTGGCTGCTAACACATACATTCATTCAAAATACACAGAGAAAAATACTAGGGAATTTTTAATCATGCCTAGAAGAAGAATCTCTTTTTAAAGCAGTCTAGAAGAGAGAGTAAACAGGCATTAATTTTTCTAAAGTTCCTCTTACCTGAATTTGCTCTGGGGTAAGGGAATTAACTAGCACAGACTTGTCACTGCCTAATTAACAACGCATGAATGGCATGTCCAAACAGCTATGAGCAGATACATTGCATAAGCATAATAAATGAAATATAGGTAAAACATGTTATCTTCCTTTCTTTTGTTGCATGTAGTTTTTCCCTATCAAGAAGCAGCAGAAGCTGCTATACTACAGACCTCAGCTATACCTTAACTTCAACAAGCTAGAGATTCAGACGGTTATTGCTAATGAAAACACATTATTTAATATGACTTTAATCACATAGCTTTCACATACATTCTCAACACATCCCCATGGCAAAGATTAAGGTTTACCATTATTTTTTGCCTTTGTATATGTTAGGATTGACACAAATAAATTTGTGACTGTTATTTGTCAAAACCATAGCAAACCTACTTGACAAGACTAAAACTGAGATTTGTAGTGCAAGGTATACACCTGTAAATGGAAAGCAACTCATGTGACTTTCAACACTATAGCTAGATTTGTCAGGACAACAAACAGGCAAGAGAAAAAATTCCCATGATGTCACAAGAACATTATAAAAAAAAAAAAAGCAAGTTATTTAATCTGTGGCCTCAGTTCAGGATTTTAGAATCATTATGCAAAAGCTAAAAAAATTTTTTTTATGATTTATCAAAGGATCCCGCACCCAGCGGGAGCCTTATCCTCACTACGAGCCACAGTAACCCACCCATGCGCCCACTGTCTGAAGGCGCTGGCAGGTGCTGCTCATCCCTTCTGAGCAGACACCATGGGTGGCCAGGGTACACACACACCAAAAAACCCTCAATCATTACAAAACAATCCTATGCTTCCTTCCTTTAATTGTTATGTATATTTGCAGTTCTACTTGGACCTAAAATTCTCACTTATTTTCCACCTGCAAGATGGCTCACGAGAATTATCTAGAAAGTGAACTAAAGTGTATTTTAGCGTAATTATTAAAATTTATCTTCACTGAAATTCCTTTTCTTAATATGCTTTTTTAAGAGAGTTAGAAATTGTAAAGCAAAAAACCACACAAGTTCCAACAGTTTCAAACAAAGCTTTTTGAGATGACAGGGAAAGCATCCATTGACACAAGATCAGGTAGGAACAGCATCTCAATAAATAAGTCTAATCCCAGGCTACTAAGGAGTCACATGTCTGGAAATAAGGATGTGATACACGTAGTTCTACACGTCACAAAGAGCTTCTCAGAGAAAGAACCCGAATTCTGGAATGTCACCCTGATTTTTTGTCAGAGTATCCCACACGTTGACATGCTGCACAAAGTTGGAGCTGTTGCCACAATTATTAGCTGTCTTTGAAAAACGGAAGTCCCTGCTTGAGTGGAACTACTGATTCCTTAGGGATGACTCTTCCTCCACAGCACTACATTGCTTTGGAGATGGATTATCCAATAGAGACAGTTTCACAGTAACTGTCACTAAACAACACACAGCTAAATTCAGGGTCCTGACCACATGGATTAAGACAAGGACAGGAAAAGTATTTTTGCCAACAATAACCTCAGCGATGCCTCAGAGCATTAATAAAACTGTCAACAATGCTGGCCAGAAACCTAACCCATTAAAAGCTGATTTCACAACTTTCTGCTTCTTTCACGTTCCAAATTTCCTAGGTAGTATCTAGTAACAGACCTCTGTCTGTGGCAGTGTCTAAGTTAGAGAAAGCAGTTTTGATGTAGGATGGTAATTCCCAAATTCCTAAAGAGTTACGGCTGCACAAAACTAAGATAAATACTCTTTCATAATTAAATGGCTTCATACAGGTGTAAGTTCTGGGTGAACAATACGTAAAATGTCCTATAAGTAATAATGCATATTATTAATATACATACATTATTATATACATCTATCGATGTATATAATACTGTAAGTAATAATGTCCTATATGAGGGACAGACCAAAAATTTGTGAGAAAGTCACTTTCTACCCAAACTGTACTAGCAACTTTACCAAAATGAAGAACAGCTGTACTGGGTTCAACCATAGGTCTCCATAAACTTCTGCTTTGGGATGGTCAGAACAAGCACATAATTCTTCTCCCAAGAAATCTCCCAGCATCCAACTACCAAAAGCCAAGTTCTTTTAAGACTTAAAATACAGAATACCAAGCACTACACAAAGGTGTGTTTACAGGAACTAAAACAGGAAAACAGGGGGAAAAAAAAAAGCCATATTCTGTTACAGAGAACAAACGCAGAAGGCAATGACACTGTGTCTTTGTACATCCTATTTTTATGCCCTCTGAAATCTGGGCTATACAAGCGGCCACACAGCTACCAGTATACAGCAGACCTGGGGCACCGAGTGCTAACTTTGCAGAACCAGCTCTGTAGTCCAGAATACATATTGCTCTTCCATAAATCTCTGTGCTCCAACCACACAGAGGTTCAGCATGCTTCACCTCTGCTTCCCATAGGAATGCACACTGGCTAGAGAACTGCAGCATCAGAAGGTCCTTCAGCTACAGTCCTCATCAGACATTGCCCAGATTACGTGTGCTTAGTGAAAGCAGCACTTGCCCTAACAGAAAACAACTCACCCCTCTCTGTCCCCTCAATTCAGACTCCATATCTGTCCCGCCATTTGAGACTCTGGTCCAAATATCCTGCCTGTGCCACAGGCTTCACTTGTTTTTTCTGTACGGGGCACCATATGCATGAGCATTTGAGCCTGCCAACGCATGATGAAGGTGTGATGATACAGTCCACACAACATTGCCTTAGAAAACACGTATTTGCAGATTTGGACTGTAAGGACCAATTGCTCCCCAGGTTTCTTTCCGGCTTGCTCTCACAACACCAGCAAGCAAGTTCCAAGAACTAGACAGGGTAGATGACAGGAGCTCATGTTTCAGCAAAATACCACTGGAAGCAAGTTTTCAGGCGATACGGTGAAAGCGAGTGTTGGGGCGGTAAAAACACTTTTGGAAATATAATCAAATTGTTACAACAAAATTAGCTTTAAACCCCAAACAATTTCAATTACCTTCTGGTGGTGGGGGAGGGAATTCCTCTGTGTCCATCCTAGTGTATCCACCGTGCCTTTAGCAGACTGAAAAACCCTGCAAAAACGAAGGGAACATGTTTTGTACATGAACATGATTTCCTAACACTGAGACACTCCTTTTCAATTTGGCCAAGCTCATATCTATTAGCTAAGACCATTATGGAAGAGAGGAAATGTGCCTGGCTTCTTGCTTCAAACTACATCTAGTCCAAATTTTTATGTACACAGCCCCCAGTATTGGAGCCAATTCCTGTAATGATCTCAGTAAGTCAGCTGAAGAAAGATGAAGTTTTCAAACTATTTGGTACTCTGCAGCTCCCACTGTGACAATCACGAGCAGATTACTAAAACATGTTATTTCAGTTCCTGTTTGGAGTATATATTCTGTTTCAAAACCTTGATGAAGGGGAGGGGGAGAAAAATTCTATGAAGCTCATCAGTTTTAATGATGCTTTTCTCCATTTGGCAATCAGAAATCACAAGTTTTCACTATACACTTTATACACAGTGTTTGGTGTTTTTTTTTGGCAATCTTAAAAACTCCACTTGAGTCCCTTTACTTTCACCTCTCCTGAGGAGAACAAAGTACCAGTGAGTAGCCTCTCCTGAGCACCTTCTCTTTCCCCCTCTTTTCTCAAATGCCATCGGTCTCATGTTTTAAGGAAAAGAATAAACCTACAAAGCATCTCCATACTTTGTTCCTGAATACACACTGGGAGAGAGCAAAGCCCAGAACCTGCAACAGAAATTTTCCTTCCTTCCCCGTAACAGTAGTGATATTCCAGTACCATCTGGAAGGACAAACTGGACCTGTTGTGCTAAGCAATGCAAACCCATTTTCACTCTAACTCAAGAGACAGCATATAAAAATGAGAGATTTCAGAACACGGCTGAGGAGGAAAAGTAAGTTTCCAAAAGCCCCACAAGAGAGTGGAAGCACCAGTGCTAAATTTTCTGTCCTACTCTTGAGCAGCCCATAGCTGTTAATGTCTAGAAGCTACCATTTCTGCTTGCAACAGCAGGCAAAACATCTCAAGCCCTTGGAAAGTCACCATAGCCAAAGTATGAAGACAGCGAGTTGAAGGAGATAGTGAAACTCAAGGCACAGTGGAGAAATAATAAACAAAATGAATCAGGATACAGAGGTCAAATCAATTGGAACTTACAGAAGAGGTGGCAGCGGATGGAAGGGAGTGCCTCAGCAAACGATCCAACCAACCATAGGCAGTACCAGGCAATTTACCTCCCTGGCATCAGGTATGCAAGGGCAAATCACCGGGACTGATGTGCCAGGAAGGATAACAACCCTGGCAGCACCAGATCCTCATATGATGAGATAATTCATAACAACTTGCACTTCCTAAGCATACAAAATTCCCTTTTAAATCGTCGTAAGCTTCGGTAATTCTTAATCAAGTCCCAGATAAAATAAAGTAGCTTCAGAGCCAATGCTCAGAAAGGATTCATACGCATATACAACATCTGTCTACAACACACAAAATATTCCATTACATGCCTTCACTATACTGTGTCCCTTCTAAAGCCCCTCTCTAAAACTTCTATCTATCTGCAGAGCTCAAAGGCGTGCTCCTGTTTACAAATGTCTGGAATGCATCTTGCCACGCCAAAATTGTCAGCCAAAATGAGGGAAAACTATAGTTTGAAGAAAAGGCTGTTTATGTTTTTAAAGTTGAATCATCACTTGCAAACAGATTTTTCAAGTGTGAAACACACAATAACCAGCAAACCTCTGAAAGTGAGTCTCAGTACCTCTTCCAAATTCCTCTTTAGGAGAGTGGCTAAAAGGCCTTCAGAATATTTTTTCTTATTTAAACATATGATGTGAGTTTTTAAACACCTGTGAAAGTTAACTTCAACAATGATTTAAAAGATCAGTTTCTTCCTCACAAGCAAATACTAACAATTAACACGCAAAACTGAGCTATGGAAGTTTTCAGCTTGTTTTTGTTTTGATCTAGCTCACAGTGACATGTTTCAAATTACACAAGAATTGTGTTGAAGAAGGACACAGACCCAGTGTTAAGAGTCCTAGCCACTGACCTGCTTGCTCCCATCTGAACAGTGCATTATTCACAAGAAGAAAGATACATTTTCTCACTTAAGAATGCCTTAGGGGTTGACTTACACATCACTTGAATTCACCTTGAAGTTCCACAGAATTTTCTCTACTTTTCAGATGCTGAGAAAAACATTGCAGCAGCAAAGACAGCCTGTGTATTGTAAGTTCCAACAACAGCCTACATAAAAATAAAATAATTGCCATTTTATGTAGTGGCTGGCATGTTTGTGGAATGATCTCTAACAGCACCGTAATTCAAAGATAAGTTTTTCACTTTTCTATTGAGAGGCAGGGGAACTAACTCCAGATGAAGATGTTTAAATCAAGACTAAGTCAGATGATTCAATTCAGCTAGCAGCACACGGCACAACTTCCATTTGTAGCTCAAGTGGTTTCCCCATTGATTCTGCTGCTACCAGAGTTACATGCCACACAGCTATACGGTGCATTCAAGCAATTATTGTAGAAATCACAGCTCAAACTAAGCTGAAAGGGACCTCTGAATGTTCTCTCACACACCGAGGTTCAGCGTCTTCAAAATCAGATCAGGTTGCTCTTGGTCTTTTCCACCCAAGTTCTGAAACCCGCCAAAGGTGGAGGTCTCGCCCGGTCCCAGGGCAGCCTGCTCCTGTCCTTCACCACTCACGCCAAGAAGAGTTTATCCCTGACGCCCAACTGCAGTTACCCCGCAGCAGGAGCGGCTTGCGGCCATTGCCTCTCGTTCTCCTGCCACGCACCTCTGAAAAAAGCCTGGCTCTGCCTTCTTTCCAAACCCGCCTCACGGAACAGGGGACTGCAGTTCAAACCCGCTCAGTCCTTTCTTCCGACGACACAGACCTGGTTCCCTCAGCCTCTCCTGACCTGTTCCCACCACCAGCCATGGCAGCGGCCTTCACTGGGCTCGCTCCAGTTTGCCAGTCCCCCACTTGTATTGGGCCCCACACTTGACACTGTATTCCAGATGCAACACCGTGACCACTGAGCATGTGTTCTTTAGCTTAACATAAAATTATTTAAGACATTGAACAACTATGTGCTTTCAAGACACAGAATACCAAAATTCCATTTCACAGGTATTTAAAAGTTCTAATGGGGAAAAAAAATAGCCTATTAAACATAAAACACATGAGCTATTAACGTGCATTGCATTATAAAATTACAAATCTGAATAACTGAACAACTGCCCTGACGTACTAGATATGACACAAAGGTTATCAAAATATGGAGTTGTTCCCCCCCCCCAAAGTGATTTCTCAAACACAGTATAACCTCTGGTTAATGACTCAAACTGCTCCCTTCCAGGCTCCACAGCAACCACAGAAACACAGGGACAGAAAACAGCTCTTTAATTTACTCCAAAGCCTAGGACCTCCCCTTGCCTCCCAGCTGCCCGACAGCTCACCGGACTCAGTGCTCATCACCTTCTTTCCTTCAGGTGAGGGTGAAGAGGTAGCAGTGGGCAGCGTGTACCATGGTGGTGGTCTACAGATTGCCTCCTTTCCATCTCTTCCCCCACATTTACCATGTGCACCCAACGTACAGCAGATGCTGGGAGAGTGGCCAAGAAGCACTCAGACACTTTCGTGAAAGGCGGGTGACCCACTCTGGCCAAAAGACCGGCCCTCGCTTCCCCTGTCTGCTTCCTGATGTTTTCACCTGGTCCTTTCCTGCCAAACTGTTAGGAGCAACCGGCAGCTCCTATTCACATTTACAGACTGGAAGAGGAAAGACAGCTTTCCAAGTTCCCAGTTTAACTGTCTGCTTATAACAGATTAGTTATTGAACCAATCTATCTACCATATAAAGAAAATATTCTGAGCTTACGAGACTACTGCTGTTAAAAAACCACAATTTATAGCAGCGCAGCATGCTTTTATTCCAGCAGTTTGGCTAGTAATTTTGTCAGTTTTCCTGTAAAAATCAATAACCATGTTAAACACACGTATTTCAAAAGAAAAAAATTCAAATCCCTTAATACACTGCAATATATTTAGGCCTCACTAAGTCCATAATGATTTCTAAATTTTAAGTCGATATTTAAGAAAAGGCAAATTTAATATCACATCAAAATCAGATGTTCCTGGGCGATGTTTCTCACGCAGAGAAGTCCTGCACTGTGGAAGCAGTCAGATCTCGAATGGCACTTGCACCAGAAACGAGAATGGGCCGAGAGCGAAATGATGCCCAAGGACAGCTCCCATCACTTATTCCCAGAGGGCTGGAAGGCATGTCCTATGAGGGGCGGCTGAGGACTTTGGGCTTGTCTAGTTTGGAGAAAAGGAGGCCAAGGGGTGACCTTACTGCTCTCTACAGCTTCCTGAGGAGGGAGGTGCTGATCTCTTCTCGCTGGGATCCAGTGATAGCACGTGTGGGAATGGTTCAAAGCTGCACCAGGGGAGGTTCAGACCTGACATTATGGAGCATTTCTTTACCAAGAGGGTGGCCAAACACTGGAACAGGCTTGCTAGAGAGGTGGTCAATGCCCCAAGCCTGTTGGTGTTTAAGAGGCATTTGGACAATGCCCTTAATAACGTGCTTTAAATTTTGGTCAGCCCTGAAGCGGTCAGGCAGTTGGACTAGACAGTTCTTGTAGGTCTCCTCCAGCTGAAATATTCTATTCCATTATTTCCCGTTTTTCATCAAGAGCACTCACCTTCAACCACGAAAGGTGGTATGGAAGGAGGTGGGAGTCCACAGTGCCCCACCGCAGACCTTACAACCTTAGAGCAGTAACACCTCTACAACTAAGGCCATTGGCCTGGTATCCATGAGACTGAAATTCTGATTTCCTGGCAAATGGCAGTTTCAGCAAATAAAACAACAGCACCTTTATACTTGTCCAAAGACTACAGCAGAAAGTTTGTGTTCCTCTCTGTGACTCAGTTTCCCCTTTCTTTACCCCTGTAAATCCTTCTGCCTGTAAAGACAACATACCTTCTCTTTAAGGAGCGTACACTGCAAGTGCAGCAACATCAGGATTCTTCATTGTTAACGGTGCAGAAAGAATAAGCCAGTGAGCATTTTTTAACAGAAAACAGAAGATGAAACAAGGAGATTGATTTCCAAGGAACTGTGACTCACAGAGAAAGCTTCGTACAGGCAAGCTGCAAAGCAACTTCTGAGAAAGCCTGAAAGCCTAAAAATGAAATTAAAATAACCCTGTGAAGACAAAGCCCATGAATGTCTAAAATTCTCTTGTGTCCACATCACTTACTGCATATTGCTGTGTAATGCCCAACGGAGTCTTCTTCCACCTATAAAAAGAGAACTCCTGCTGGCAAGTAAATCTTGCTGAAATCTGATATATAGAATCTTTTGAGACTAAAGAGAAAAGCAAGAAGAAAAAAGAACACAGAAGAAAGAATGCTAATATACTTTTAAGTACCTCAAGATGGCTCTGTTACACAGAAAAAATAAAAATCGATATCACATTTTATTCTCCATATGAGTGTACTCCTAAGAAACACAGACTGCAGACTTTTTCTTTTTTTAAAAAAGAGATGGTTTTATACTACAGCGGGTGTGAGTGAAGCAGGCATTTATATTATGATAGCTTACCATCACATGCTGTAAACCACAGAAGGCTGTCTCAAGACTGGATCATTATTTCTTCTAATGTATATTTGTGTTTTATTATCGGCTAACAGTTCTATCCTGTACTAGTTTTATTCTTAATTTTATCAAAGAAAATTACCTAAATCATAAGCAATGGAACAATAAGGAACCACACAGGTTCAAGCAGAAAATTAATATGAAGCCCAGTTCCTGGCTCAGTTAAATCAGGGGAAATTCTGTTACCAGCTGCAATGTAAACAAGGCCAGATCCACAGAGACGCACACTTCTCAGACTGTATGCAGAATCCACCTCCCCAAAAGCTACTTCACCTCTTGTTCTGCCACCCTTTCTCACACCAAGCAGCATCCTGCTAAAAGTGAGACACCAATGCAGCAGCAAGCCCTGAAGAAGCAGCGATCTACAGGGACATCCTGAGAACATGGCCGAAGATTGGTATTCTCATCCTCCTTTTTACAGGGTATTATTTACAACATCTCTTCACCTAGAGCAGATTCCTGCCCAGTACATCATCTGCAAGAGGGTAAAAGAGGAAGAAAGCAAAGACTGCATTTGCAGATTTGTCTGAGGGGTCCTATCCACCACGCAGGCAGAAAGCACTATGGATTATTTAATATTTATATTCTTCCCCTCTACGGACAGGTTATTATTGTGAAGCAAAACACAGAATCACGGATTCACAGACTCGGTCGGGCTGACAGGTACCTTAGCAGGTCATGTAGTCCAGCTTGCTGCTCAAAGCCAGGTCAGCTGTCAGGTGAGACCAGGCTGCTTTATCTACTGGGATCCTGAAAACCTCCAAAGACAGAGGCTGTACAACCTTGCTAGGCAACCTGTTTTCCTGCTTGGTTATCCTCCTAGAGAAAAATATTGCCCTTCTACCTAGTTAGAACCACCCTTACTTCCGTTTATGACCTGTTGTCCTGTAACCTTCTTGATAACCCAATGGCACGCCGGGGCAGGCTGCCATTAAGCCCCCATGAAGCATCTCTGCTCCAGGCCAGCTCCCTCAGCCTTTCCTCCAGGGCAGTGCTCCTTGACATTGTGGTCGCCTTGTGCTGAACTCGCTCCAGTTTATCCACATCTTTCTTGGACTGGGGCTGGGTGTGGACATAAAGCTGGATGCAATACTCCAGGTGTGGTCTGACAAGTGCTGAGTAAAGGGGAACCTTTCCCTTGGAAGGAGCTCTTACTTTCCACGTGCACAATCTTGCCTTCATCCTTGCTGAAATTCACAAAGCTCCTGCCAGCCAGCTCCTCCAACCCACCCAGGTCCTTCTGAACACCAGCCCTGATCTCAAGCACATCTACTCCGCACCCCTTCCCCCAGTCTGGCATCATCTGAGAACTTCAGGAGCAAGGGCTGGTCACCTTCCAAGTCATGCATAACATTAAACAGGACACGTCTTACGGCGGACAGCTGGGACACTCCACTGGTCACCAGCCTCCAGGTAAGTTATAACTAGCTAGCCACCTCTAAACCAAACCATCCCACCAGTTTTTCACCCATCTAGTAGTACATCCACCCACATCATAATGACATTCTGGAAAAGACCTTGCTGAACCCAACATGAACATATGATTATACGAAGCTCAGTAGCACTATATTTAATTTACAGACAGAAAAGCCGAGACCTACAAATATTTCAGGAACGAGAGGGAGTACAGGTAAAAAGTTATTGAAAGCAAGGAAAGCAACAGGTTCCCAAACATCCACGTAGGGCACCTGACTTTTATTGAATAAGCCTTTGCTCCTGTCTTTTGTGCTGGCAACTGTTTGAATACCCAAAGAAAGAATCACTCCGGGTTCTGGAGGCCATTCTGGCGGTCTAGTGTACAATAACAGTCACAAGCATCCGAAGAACTAAAAGTGAAAGCTGGCGTCACGTACTTTTAGTCAGGACTGATTTTTTTGTTGTTGCTGTTTTGTGCCACACAAACTAGATGCCTGTGGTGCTGGTTCAAGACCATTGTCTTCCACATTGCACACACAGGCAAAATAAAGATATATAAATACTAAGAGCATTTTTGTTAATACGCTCTAAATTTGACTGCAATCAAACAACTTTCTCTGGAAAAGTAATCTTATTTCTGCAATTTACTCTTTTAAATTTAATACAAAATAGCCCCTTCCAATATTGGAGATCAAGCATTACCTTAATTGGAAGCACCCTCAGGAAGATATCTATTTTTTAATTCAGAAAAGATGCTTGCATGCTGCATAACACTTCAGTTGTCATGTAAACCTATGTATAGCTTAGTTGCATACATATTACTATAATACACATGTAATTAGAATTATTATACAGAGACTTTATAATTTTTTTTACCAAAAAAGCACCAAACAGTAACTTGTTCCAGTAATTCTGATCAACCTCACATGTAAAATACAGTATTTTTGTCACAGGGTGAACACCCTCTCCTCAAATCTATTTTGTTGTTATGGATACAGCCAATAAAACACTTTTTCCCCTCTCCAATTGTACGTAATCTGCACATCCACCCCAAAAGCAGAAAGTCCTGATCAGACCTGCATTAAATCCATGAGTTCTAGTTTCACAAAGCACAGGTTGTCTTTCAAGGTGCTGATGACAATTGATTAAATTTCCATCAGAAGCTCTTTCCAATGATACAAGTGAAATGCTACACCAAACTGAAGACTCATTTGCTATCACTTTCTGCAAACCTAGTCCTGACAGAGACGCTCTTCCTAAACACCTTCAGTTTTACGGTACTACTGTCCTTGGAAAAGTAACCACACTATTTCTCATCAAGGACAACCCATTACAGAAAAGTGAAATCACATCTGATCACTAGAGAAGTGTCCAAATGAACAAATTTCTTCCACCTGATGAATAAAATTATTAAGAATATAAATACAGACTCTTATTCCTGTGTTTCTAAAAAAACTATTTGGAGTAAAATATGGAAATATATTTCTAATCATAAATTAGCATCATATTGCATGCACTAGAAAAATAACACACTTCATTTATTTGAATAATATTTTGGTGTAAAAAAAAAAAAATCAGATATCAGGTAATGCAGATGTTAAAACATCAACTGAAGTAAGAAAGAAAAACAGTACCAGCACCTGCATGGAACAGCCCCCATCTTCAAAATATGTAAAATGGAAGGCAGTTTCCCATGAAGTGCAAGCTCTGCCTCTAGTCCTAACATCAGCGGTCTCCACTCCTTCCTTGATATGGAAATTGAGCAGACCTCTTCCTTCTCCAGCTTCTATAGTGCAAAAATGAAGTTATTAAGACTCAAATTAGTCAGTCCATGGTTTGCAACATCATTGAATATTTTGTAAAAAAAATCTAAAAGAACACTGAGGATGCGACACCAAATGCTTTAAAATGGTGAAAAATACAAAGGCAAGAGACATAAACTCAAGACTCACTGTGGTCCCAGCAGCAGGCCTAGATATTGCTGTTTGCTTCCCAAGAACTTACGATCCCATTTTACAGATTAGGAAATGATGTTTATTCCCCTTCTTGAAATTCAATACAAAAAATATTCATATTATTTCTGCAATCTTTTTGAAAGCATTTCTAGCAAAGACACTACAGAACAGAAGAATGTCTGACCTTGAGCTTGGATCCTAATGGTTTGTATTCATGGTTCAGCCCCAAGTAACAAGTACTGTACAGTACAGTAAGTTACTGAAACAGATTTTCCCAAGATAATGCCCCTATTCAGCACCACATAAGTAGAACAATTTATTTTGCTCTGGTTAACTGCTTCACCCACGCATTTGATATTAAGCTTCAGGCTTCCTGACTGAGCAGCAAACATGTAGGACATGAATCAATGTTCTGCAGTTATGCATCACTTCCCACAGTCTTGCTGATTCAGGCAATTCAGAATAAAATATGAATCAAGTTTTTGATCTAAACACACAAGTTTGAAAACATATTTTTCAAATCTTGTTTAGCTTTACTTGTTATCATTCCCTTAAAAGCAAGTTGTACTTTCACACGTGCCTGGTTTCAAAATTAATCTGAAGCATTTACCTGGAGTCCTGCGTCCAGCTTGGGAGCCCTCAGCACAGCAAAGACATAGAGCTGCTGTAGCGGGTCCAGAGGAGGGCCACAAAAAATGTCCGAGGGCTGGAACGCCTCTGCCATGCGGACAGGCTGAGAGAGTTGGGGCTGTTCAGCCTGGAAAAGAGAAGGCTCCGGGGAGACCTTACCGCGGTCTTCCAGTACTTAAAGGGGGCCTACAAGAGAGCTGGACAGGGACTTTTTATAAGGGCATGTAGTGATAAGACAATGGGTAATGGCTTTAAACTAAAAGAGGGTAGATTTAGATTAGAAATAAAATAGAAATTCTTTACGATGAGGGTGGTGAAGAGCTGGCACAGGTTGCCCAGAGAAGCTGTGGCTGCCCCCTCCATGGCAGTGTTCAAGGCCAGGTTGGATGGGGCTTTCAGCAACCTGGTCTAGTGGAAGGTGTCCCTGCCCATGGCAGGGGGGTTGGAACGAGATGATCTACAAGGTCAAACCATTCTATGCTTCTATGATTTTGGCGGAACTAAAACTCAGATTTTTTACTGTAAGGAAATGTCCAAGTGATTAAAATCTCAAACAATGCTAACAATGCAGCAGTTTCCTTCCACGGATATGTAACACACCTTGAGTCCCGAGATTCCGCTCTCTGCAAACCACATATGCACACAGTGACATTACTGAGAAAGACTGGAAAACAGAAAAGAGTATTAAGACATAGTTGTACGTGTCCATAATAAGAATTTTGGTTTATCTTGCTCACACACCTCTCCTCCCTATCATCAAGAGCGCCTCCGCCTCATAACATGCCTGCAGTCTCCCTAACTAATTCTCAGGCTTCAGCTTATGAATCCCTGATAATTTCCAAGCATCTAGGCTTGCAGCTTTTCCACTCTTTAAACAACTTCTGGATTCAGAAACAAATTTACCGATACTAATTTTCCGCTAACAGATACAACAACAGCAAATACTTTGTATGAATAGGAGTGGGAAAAAATATCTGTAACGAATGCCGATTTTAACAAAAGGAGGTCTTGAATATGAAAAAATGCCTCCCTCACATGTTGCACAATATATTTAAAATTAACAACTAATTCATACCACTATCAATGAAGCCTTGTTTATTGCCCCATTATAACACACAAAATGTTCAAAAAGTAAGACACACTCGACAACTGCATTTAATTTAACACTGTAACTCCAAAGGAAGTTTCTCTATGGGACAACTGCTGCAACAGATATTCCACAAGAAGCATCCAAGGATAGTATGGAAATGCACTTGCAGCTCAAAAAGCCATTTAGAGGTCTAAGACAATTACACCATGAGATACCTTCTACAGTTCTAAACTACAACCGTAAAATGGAAAGACATAATTAAAGAAACAGAAGTCACTTTACAAAAGCAAAAAAGAAAATTACTATCCCACATATGCAAAGATGAAGAAAAGTACTACACACTGCTCATTTCTATATCACATACAAAATTCACAGCAGTGTAGTATTATAGAAGCATGAACAAATTGACTGCAGCTCTGCACAACATATATTTAATCTGAAAGTCTGAATCAAAACTACTCGCCTTGGATTGCAGAATTTGTTTCCTGGCTTCTTCATAAATAGACTGAAGTTTCTAAATTTTCTACAGCATTCTAAAAATAATTCCTACTTTATACAGAAGCAGTTAATAGTCTTCCTGTTTTACAAATGAGTAATGTCCTATTCCCAGTTGCATTAAATTCTGTTAACAGTTATGAAGTTTAACAATAGTCCTTCAGGTTTTAGACCAGCTTGTTCTCTTCCTTCAAATGTTTATGAACTATGGAAGGACTCCTAAATGGCTCAGAATCAACTTAAGAACTCCTCTGGTGCTGAGATTTCTTCATATCAAATTTATTAACGCTGAGACTAAATACCCTCAATTGTAAAAAAAAAAAATGGAAAACATAAGACAGTTCCCTCCTAGCAGTTAGGTAGTAGCGTCCTGGCAAAAAGACAAAAAAAAAAAAATCAGTACAAGGTTTTATGTATATAAAATGAAAACCAAAAAAACAAAGAAATAAAGAAAAAGCTCTATTAAAAAGAGTAACTTAAATAGACTGAAAGACACTAAAAATCTCCAAATGCATTTAATAAAAGCTGCGATGTCTAACTTTAAAAAATCAGACTACTCAAAAACTAAGGCTGCACCTTACAAAGTTTGGATTCTGGAAATTTTAAAGACACACAGATGCTAGGTTTAAGACTATCAGAACTTTTTATATTTGACATATGACTAAAGTAAGTGTTCAGACTTAGTATTTCAGCCCAGTGTAAGTCAGCACACGTCCACTGAAGTTAGTACGCTAGAAGGAAAAAAACACACAAGATACTGAGGTACTCAGATGCTCAATTTCTATCACAATAATAATGAAAATCTAAATACTAAATATGTAATACTGTGGATTTTTAAAGTTAATCTTGGTAAATGATAAAGCTTGTTTCACAGTACCCTACTCCAGGAAAGGACTGCTGCAGCCCACTGATGAGCGAAACCATATCCTACGTGCTGAGAGTAACCATAGCTCCTGTGCACGGGCATGGAGGGCAGCAACGGCCTCTTCAGCAGGTCGCTGTGCTCACCCGGCAAAGCCAACAGCACAGGACTTGCACATTTGGTCTCCAGGTTTCAGAGCTGCGATGCCAGCCTGCACACACCTCTCATGGAGCACTATGGCTCTTCTCCATACCCCGTGGCATACGGAGTCCCGAAGCCCAAACCCATCAGATTCCAACGGGTCCTGCACTCGGCGGGAGCTGGCAGACAGCATGTGCCTCAAGCATCCTTCCTCCCACCCCATCCACCTGTTGGTACCAGCCACAAAAGCCCCACCATGCCCTGGACCCCCGGTGCCCATCCCATCACAAAGTGCCCATCGCCACTCACGTAGCAGGTCGTGTCTCACATACAACGCCACAGGTACGCTAAGAAATCCATAGACTACATTATAAAAATCTTGAAATCTCACTGTAACACCTTCAGAAATATCAGATTTCAGGGTACCATCTAAAGAACTACTGTTCATAATCAGATAAACACATGTAACTAGCGCTTGGGCTACCGAGCCTGGGGAGGACAGGAGACAAGATGCATTAAACAAAGCGAGTCAGCCAGATTATCAAGATCAAACCGATCACCCAAGTGAAAAGAATGAAGGGCCCACTGAAGAAAACAGCTGAACAGCCAGAACCGCTGCCTGAATAATGGGCTTGCAGTTGTAGGCTCCCAACACGTCCCATGTTCAGGCAATAAATCCGTGCCTCCCCTGAGTGTCAACAGAAGATTTTAAAAAATGTAATACTTCATTACTCCTGCAGAACAGATTGCTCACTGGAGTTCACTAAGCTGAGTAAGGGCTTCGGGAAAACATTTATTTTCTTTAGAACAACAATAGTCACAAACTAACTAAGCAGAGTAAGGGCTCTGGGAAAACATTTATTTTCTTTACAATAATAATAATCACAAACTACATTGGTTTATCCTCACTGTATTTACTCAGCATTAGACAGTTCTTAAACAGTCAATCTCTCTTACTTCCTGACTCATGCTAAAAAAACCTATGCCTTTTCACAGTAACAGTAAATTGCACAACTGAAAAAAAAAAAAGATACTTTCTACATTGCAATTAAACAACTTCAAACCTGCTAGCACAAGATAAAAGCCACGAGAGCTTCGCAGCTCTGGGAAAAAAAGGAGGACCGAACAAATACTTAAATGAAAGAGGACAGAATTTAGGATGGATAAAATCTTTTCGGTCAAAAATACAAGCACCACCTAAAGGCCTTTAAAACAAGCCGTTGCTAAGGGCAAACTGTTGACAGCTGTCTTGCCAAGCACCTGGTACTGCCTAGGGACGAGGCTCGCTGGCTCGCCCAGGTGAGTGACTGGGCAGACTCTGAAGGCTGCTCTGGCCTTACCCTGCAAGGACAGGGCATCTTTCAGGAGTAGCTACGTGGGCTGGGATCGCCACAAGCAACTACCGAACTCCTCCAACAGCTAAAGCGTCCATTACAAAAAAACCAATGGCAATTTTAAAATCTCCTTTGGAGAAAAAAATCAATACAGAAATGGACGGTCGCTACTGTGCCAAATTATTTTCCCCCCGTTCTCGTGCAAGCCAATTCGACTGCCGGTGCCAGGCACGAAGCTCGTGTCGAAGGCAGCTTTTAAGAAGGGGGAAGGACAGACTCTCCAGTCTCCGGGAGCCCGGCTCTCCCGCAGCCTGGCCCGCACCCGGCGGCAAGCCGAGGGAAGCGGGAGCCGGGCAGCCCCCGGGGCACGCAGGGACGCCCACGCCAGCCGAATCCCCGGAGGAAACCTCGGGGGGG
>Ga0065711_1003981_pt1 | contig 25509 bp, 14 predicted proteins | sample Hoacrofraction12_FD_59098 | JGI IMG/M metagenome (GOLD analysis project Ga0065711, IMG submission 59098) | Hoatzin crop microbial communities from Cojedes, Venezuela - Epithelial fraction 12 v2 (version 2) | ecosystem: Host-associated > Birds > Digestive system > Esophagus > Crop | place...
GAGGCACAGGAAGTTCCGTCTGAACATGAGGAAGAACTTCTTCCCTCTGAGGGTGACGGAGCACTGGAACAGGCTGCCCAGTGAGATTGTGGAGTCTCCTTCTCTGGAGATATTCAAGACCCACCTGGACAAGGTCCTGTGCAGCCTGCTGTAGGTGACCCTGCTTCGGCAGGAGGGTTGGACTAGATGACCCACAGAGGTCCCTTCCATTTTGTGATTCTGTGATTCTGTGATTCTGTGATTCTGTGATTCTGAGTGCTGCTTCAGTTCATGGGGCTGCTGTAGTTGCATCACTCTGCTTGTTTCCCTTGACACAGCCAGAAGACTGCAGAGCTCTGTGAACATAATGAAGGAAAGCTTTTCGTTACAGGGAAGGTGAAAGCAGCTGCCACAAGAGCAGTAACACATGCAGAAGAAGGGGAACACAGGGAAGCTCCTCACAGTGAGCCCAAGCCAGCAGTCCGAAAAAGCAAGCAATTAACAAGGAAATCTAAAAGGCATGTAAGAAGAAATTCTGACTGACGGGGTTGAGAAGGAATGTTTTAACTAAATCAGAAATAAATGAAATCCTTCAAATGGCATAGATTCAGAACTTGACCAGAATTACAAAATTGTCAATCACTATGCAGGAAAAACGGAAGTATTCATCATTAGCATGATGTATTCATCTCTTACAGTGATTAATTAAATACTTTCTATTCCATTAGTAACTGGGAAGGATGTGAAACAAAAACCATTAAGCATTTTAGAATCTACTGTGTCCGGTAACTTGCACCCGGTAGTATTAAAGAATTGGCTTAGGAGCTTTCCGAATATTAATCTTGATTTTGAACAGGTCCTGATTTGTGGAAAAAAAAGTTCCAGAGGACTAGTAAAGAGTGTTACTATTTTATAAAGAGTGAAATAAGATGATATGAAGAGCTACAGGCTACTTAGTCTGATATCAACATCTCTTTAAATCATGGAAGGTTTAGTATGGCACACAATCAGTAAAAAATTTAAGATTTTAGCATAAATAATGCCAGTTAATACGGTTTTATGGAAAATAGATCTTATCAAGAAAATTTGTTATGATTTTTTCATAAGATCATCTAAGTCTGAGTGATAAAGTGTTGACATGATATACTTGGATTTCTGTGATGAGTTTTGCTGCTTTTAAGTTACAATTTTAAAAAATAGCACTGCACAGACTCTGTGCAGATCAGTGTAAAAAATTAACAAAATATAGGTTAAAAATCTGCTAATGAATAAAGCACAATTAGGAATTGCAAGTGGGTTCCAATATAAAATAAAGGCATTTGTAACTGATTCATAGGCACTGTATGAATCATCTCACATCAGTCTTATTTAATATTTTGTCTTCTATAGCAATTAGGATGCTTCAGAGGGAGGTGCTCAGAAAAACCTAAGGGTAGGGAGGTGGGATAATTTTTGACACAGTAGCCCTCCCTAACTCATTTTGGCTCATACAAGAGCTGTTTCCATCAGCCATTACCCCTGAAAATTCTGGGTACCCCTATGCCTGTCTAGCAGTCTCTTTGTGAATCTTCCACAATTCCTGGCCCCACTGATTTCCTCAGTTGCAGAATCTAACTGCAAATTATAAAAAAAAAGTATTCCTTTTTCCATTTTACTCTTTCTAATTGCTTTGCCTTTCCCTTTGTGTGTGTATATTTTAAGACATACCTTCACTTTAGCCTTCATTACAGTTCGTAAATTTGACATCCCTTTTTTCACGGTCAACAGCCCCAGTGTCTTTGGTCTTCTTTCATAAGAGAACTTTTTAATGCTCTTGATCATTCCCATTGTCCTTCACTGAACCCTCTCTAAATCAGCATTATTGTTTATAAGATGGAGCCACTGGTACTGCACACAGTATTTCAGATCAGACTATAGCATTGGCAGTTTAATCCTTTCTCTATTAGTTCCCATTCTTTATGCATCTTAATATGTTTGCTTATCTGGTACAGCTGCACATTAAGCAGAAGTCTCTACTGAAGTAATTTACAAGGATAACTAGGTCCCTTTCTAAAGATGGTACGCTAATTTAGAGCTCTGTGAGGTGTTGAGTAATTCATATTTTTTCCACCTGGTGTACCTTACTTTGCTTTTCTTGATAATTCGTTTGTCAGAGTGAGTAGGTCACACAGTTTTGTTTGTTTCAGAAGTTGCATACAATCACCTCTGAACTTAGGCTCAACTATTTTTTATCCCTTGCAAATTTTGCTGCCTCACAGCAATTCCCGTTTCCTAGATGATTAATAAATAAGTAGAGGAGCAGGAACCTTGGGGCCCACCGCTGTTATCCTTTGACATGATGAAATTGACCATTTAATCCTGCCCTTCACCTCCTTTCCCTTCACCATTTCTTGATCCATCACTACTTAGCTTCCTCGGTAGCTTCTCGCAAAAAATTTTGTCAGTGGCCCAGAGAGGTTAGAATAAATTATGCCAGCTGCTCTTCTTTATTAACATATTCAAGGAGTTCTAGGAGATTAACACAACAATATTTCCCTCTTCAGGAACTATGCTCATTGGCCCCTATTTGGTCATGGTCTCCCAAGTGTTTTGCTACTTTGTTTTAAATCATTATTTCAACTAATTCATTATGTTCACCCATAAGGCTTCGTGGTCTATTATTCCCCCAAACATTCAGAACCTCTTTAAATGTATAGGGATTTAAAGACACACATATTTAAAGACCAATCCCATAATCCTTCTAGTGCTTTTCTGTATATTTATCAATTATCTGCAGCTAGTACTATAACTTTAATTATTAAATTTCAAATTGATGTTTTGGTGGTGAAAGTACAACTGATGAGGTGAGATACAAGCACCTAAGAATGTGCGTTTTGGGCAGAGGAGCAGGGTAAAAGCAGCTCATAATACAAAGTCCTGTTGCTACTGAACGTATCTTCCCTTACTCATCCTGTTACTGTGAATCCTTTGGTACCTGGTCCCAGACTTCAGAGAGAACAAAGAGGCTGAGACAGAGACTGACACATTAGATAAGGTTCAAAAAAAAGCACTCTAAGCTCTGAAATACAAAATGTTTAGCAGGGCATTAAGGAATCTTGGTCCATTTTCTATATTCAGATGAACAGGTGACTTAATTGTGTTCCACAAATACTTAAAAGGAGAACACGTTTTTTGATCTTTGGAAATGCAGCATAAAATGTAATGCAAAAAGGCACTGATTACGACTGGCAGCAAATGGCATTCAAAGTAGCAGTACTCCATGCTTTTTTAACCACAAGGCTTCCTAGGCTGTGGAATAATTTGCTCACTTGAAGTCTTAAAGCCAAAATTAAATTCCTGGTAAAATATATGTTGAAAAAGAAGTTACAAATTCCACACAGAGGTTACTAAGCAAAGTTATTCATGTGTAATTCTATTTATTATCACAAATTATTATTAGTTACTATTTCTTGTATCCAGCACACAGCTGATTGATTCTGTCGGTAGCCTAGGTTGTCACTGGCTTGCTTTTTCTAAGTCAGCTCAGCAGCTCATTCTGATTCCTCTAAATAGCTCAGCCAGTCACCTAACTGCACTCAGGTAAACCAGCATGACGAACTCTGCTTTCAGATGGAAGTGTAATATTCTGAGTAACCTTAAGCAATGACTTCCCCATCTCATGTTTCTTCATGAGGCACGGCTTAATGGGATAGTCCTGTTAACCACATGGAAAATGTGGTCAGGTCAAGTGGGAACTTCCGGCTATAGGCTGCAAGGTGATGGAAAAGTAGAGATCTGGTTTGTTAAGGTGCCTGGGAACAATGTTGCTTGTACACTCACTTGGTTTGCCAGGAAGCTGAAGAGATGAGTTATTCTGGGAAAGTGGAACCCATCCTGAGGCTTAGCTTGATCTATGTCAAAGCATCAGGAGTTGGGGGAAGTCCCTGCATATGCAGCTCGGAAGAGGAGAGACTTGAATGCTGAGAGCAGATAGTAAGACCAAGCATCCTGCTCTGAAGTTGTGGACGGATGTGTCTGTGTATCTGCCACCATTGTTTATTCTGCTTGACTTGTATATATCCCCATCCCACACCCTCATCACCAAAAAATGAGGGATATATTACAATGAGGAGAAAAGAGCTGCTAAGCCCAGCACAAGAAGTCCAACCCCTAATATATATTTTCACTATTAAGGTATGTCTCCCCAGTCAAGAATACCTGTATTAGATATTTGTAATGGTCTCCAAAGACCTTCAGGATTACTCAGCAGAGACTACACAGTGCACTTCACTCCTCATACCTCCATATGTTTTGGGGATCTACACCCTGAGAACTTGCCAAAAATTACAATACAAGTTTTCTGAAATGTTGAAAGCTGGGTCCTGATTTCTGAGGCAGCATTTGGGAATGTGTTGGTTAGCCGCAAAAGCTGCACAGGTATCAGGAAAAACAAGATAGGAATTCTGAAAATTTGCTGATCTTAGAAAGAAACTTGTCTCAACTCAGTGCACAGCTTCTCATTTTCACAAATATTCCAATAAAGAAGTTGATTGTCATGAAACAGAGAAATTGTGAATTCTTATCCTTACTGTTGTACTGAAGAACAGAAACACGGCATATGATTAAGGTTACCAGTGATGCAAGACTACTTGGGTGATTGACACAAACTGTTAACCTAAGAGCTATAGATTAACAAGCATTCTCAGTTTATAAATAGATTTTAGTTTTAGATTTATTGAGTAAAATCTGAATTATTTATCCAGATCTCAGCTGTGTGATTCAAAATAGTCTGAGACCTAATTATGACTTATTTTATTCTTTGTTTGCACCTGCCATTTCTTTCTAAAACCACAAGGAAAAGAAAAATCTGTTTCAATAAATAATGATAACCTGAGGCCAGCCCACTTCTGTTTATTTTTTCACTTATGCATGTACTTTTTCTGGCAGTTGTTATCAATTTAGGATAAGCTTAAAATACAGATTTGTTAGCTTCCACCCTGCCCACAGCTGGGTAAAATGCTCCAGCACTTTGTGACCATAATTCAAGCACATGTGTTGATATATTCTTAGAGCGACTAACTGGCAAAGACTAGATTGGAAGTTTGTTTTCCCCTCCACTGCCCTTCAAAGTCAGGAGCTGTAATGGTAGCTTGGGGCACACAGGACAAATGCTTAACTCCATCACAGGCTCCCTGTTTCAGCTTAAGAATAATTTCTTTTTGATAACATCTCTTTCAGAGAATGAACATAAAGACTATCTTAGTGTGGGACTAAGCATCACGACTGCAAGGTCCAAGATGATCTTCCTCATAGTATGTCAGTCTCGGAAGATGGCAGGCAGTAGAATCATAGAATGGTTTGAGTTGGAAGAGACCGTTAAAGGTCATCTAGCCCAACCCCCTGCAGTGAGCAGGGACATCTTCAACCAGATCAAGTTGCTCAGAGCCCCGTCCAGCCTGACCTTGAATATTTCCAGGGATGGGGCCTCCACTGCCTCTCTGGGCAGCCCATTCCAATGTTTCACCACCCTCACTGTAAAAAATTTCTTCCTTATACTCCGTCGAAATCTGCTGTCCTTTAGTTTAAACCATTACTCCTTGTCCTATCACAACAGGCTCTGCTGAAAAGATTTTCCCCATCTTTCCTACAGGGCCCCTTTAAATACTGAAAGGCCACAGTAAGGTCTCCCCACAGCCATCTCTTCCCCAGGCTGAAAAACCACAACTCTCTCAGCTTTTCCTCATAGGAGAGGTGTTTCGTTCCTTGGATCATTTTTGTGGCCATCCTCTGGACTCACTCCAACAGGTCCATGTCCTTGTTGCTGACGGCTCCAGAGCTGGAGGAAGGGCTCCAGGTGGGGTCTCACCAGAGCAGAGTAGAGGGGCAAAATCACCTCCCTTGACCTGCTGGCCACGCTGCTTTTGATGCAACCCAGGATATGGTTGGCCTTCCAGGCTGCGAGCACTCATGATCAGCTCATGTCCAGCTTTTTGTCCATGAGTACCCACAAGTCATTCTCCACAGTGCTGCTCTCAATCCTTCCATCTCCCAGCCTGTACTGATACCAAGGATTGCCCCGACCCAGGTGCAGGACTCTGCATTTGGCCTTGTTGAACCTCATGAGGTTCACACAGGCCCATCTCTCCAGCTTGTCCAGGTCTCTTTGGATGACATCCCATCCTTCCGGCATGTCAACTGCATCACTCATCTTGGTGTCATCTGCAAGCTTGCTGAGTGTGCACTCAATCTCACTGTCTAAGTCACTGACGTAAATATTAAACAGCACTTGTCCCAGTGCAGACCCAAGGGACACCACTTGTCACTGGCATCCATTTGGACATCAAGCTGTTGACCACTAATTTCTGGATGTGACCTTCCAACCAGTTCCTTAGCCACTGAACAGTCCACCCATCATATCAATACCTCTCCAACTTAGAGAGGAGAATATTGTGAGGGACTGTGTCGAGGTCCAGACAGATCACAACCATAGTTCTTCCCTTGTCCACTGACGTAGTCAGGCCATCACAGAAAGCCACAAGGTTGGTCAGGCAAGACTTGCCCTTGCTGAAGCCATGCTGGCTGTCTCAAGTCACCTCCCTGTCCTCCATGTGCCTTAGCACAGCTTCTAGGAGGACCTGTTCCGTGATCTTTCCAGGCACAGAGGTGAGGCTGACAAGTTGGTAGCTCCCAGGGCCCTCCTTTCCACCCTTTTTGAAAATGGGCACAATGTTTCCCTTCTTCCAGAGTCACTGGGGACTTCCCCTGACTGTCATGACTTTTCAAATATCATGGAGAGTGACTCGGAACTACATCAGCCAGTTCCCTCAGGACTCTGGGATGCATCTCCTCAAGTCCCATCAATTTGTATATGGTCAGGTTCCTCAGCTGGTCACGAACCTGATCGTCCCTTACAGTGAGAAGTACCCCAGTGACAATCCACTTTCTTTGTCCTGGTCTGTCTCCACTTCTGATAGAGAGAATGAGAAGAGAAAAAGAGGAAGGGCAAAGAGTAAGCCCCTTGCATGCACTTGTTGTCCATGAGAAACAGGAGTGAGACACTTATTTTCAGTCTTTCATGTGCATACAGTGTGCTCAGATGATGTTATGGCTCAGGTGTCAAGTTCCAGCTAGCTTTAGTATTGCAAAGCATCATGTGAAACACCAGGGCTCTGATCTTGAGCTTCGACCAAGTATTTCCAATGACATAAAACACAGGCATAAGACTGATTTTCAGCTAGAGAGTGACTTTTTAAGTTATATTTTGCAGACTGAGAGTAGGTTAACTTGTCCACTGCTTCAAACAAGTTAGACCAATATTCTTATATGGATTCAGGTCTCCACTGAGAATGATAGAAATAAAGTGTCTTAATACTTGTAGTGCAGCTACACTCTCAAGTAACTTGGCTTTCCACTTCAGTCATGGGTCCTGGTCCAGTGATCATTAACACTGCATGTGTGTGTTATTTTGCCCTTGGATTACTCCTTGGGACTAATTCAATTTGCTCTCTTCAAGGTCTAATTTGGGTGAAATGTGGGGGAGCTTCCCTCAAGTGGCAGCTCACTGCAGGCAGTGCAGACAAGACTACCAGGTTTGGCTCATCCTTTTTTATAAAATCCTTCAAATATATCTGTGTAAAATATCCAAGGCAACAAATCTAAGACTATATTAAGCTTTTATTTCATGCCTAAGAACAGAACCCTAGGGGGCATGCCAGAAACATCACTCTGGTGAGCTGTGACAGCTCTCAGGTTTAGGCACTTTTAAGTGCAAAACACACAAAAAAGGTGTATGCATTAAGGCCACCACTTAGAGCCAAAAGGATATACAGGATCATTGGCTAGTCCGTGTGAATGCATCCAGTCGGTTCTAGAGGGAGTTAAACTGAGCAATGCGAAATGTACAGTCAGCCTGTCACTTAGCCTATGGCCAAGGGACCACTGGCCAAGACAGATGACTTTCGCCGGGTGGATGCAGTCTTTGAGAAGGTGCACCTTTGGCTTGGATCATTGTCTTTGAAATGGGATCATGACACTTCCCAAACTCACAGTAATGTGCGAATGGAGACACTGTGACATACCAGGTGAAAGCAAGTAAGCCCATCAGACAAAGGTGGAGTGAAAGGTGAGAGATTTGTCCCTCAAGGGACAATGATATCTTATTCCCCCACTGAACTTTTGGGTGAACTGCTGGGGTGTGGATGGAGTGAAACCCAAATGGAGCCAAATGTCAGAGGGCTTCTGCAAATGCAAGTGGGAAGGGAGTCACTCCTTCCTGTGAAAATGTTGGCTGCCTAAATCACAGCTTATGGAGTAAGGGGTGCTGTTATAGAAGAGTTCCCCTGTGGAAACTAAAATAAACTATCCTGGAGATCTTAGCAATGGAACATTTCATTTCCTAGAAAAACTGATTTAAAACTGCTTATCCTACCTATCTGTCCATCTATCACAGGTAATTCCAGGTGCCTATCAATGTCACTATCAGTCCTGTATTGGAAATCTCTTTGTCTCAACTTGTCTCACATGATATTATCAAAGGGTTCATCCAAAACAGATCCTAGGAGCAACAAAAAGCTCCTTCAACTCTGCAATTACCTCTGATTTTAGCCAGATTAAAATTATAGGGAAGAGTTGAATTTTAATTCTCTTGAAATTTTGGCATAAAGGCCTAATTATGACTGTTTTGTTTTGAATGTGTTTCATAAACAGGTGATATGAATAAATTCCTGAACAGCGGGTTCTATAGTGGAGTAGACAATGGGAGTTTTGGCACTCTAAACGTACTGATCGAGTGCAGCTTCACAGATGCATGATTTGTATTTTACTGTTGTCTCACTGGACACTTTTTGAATAAGTATAATATGATTTTCAAGTATATTGCCACAAGCAATAAGAAAAAGACAGTTCATATAGGACATACACAGGAAAAATTCCCTTTTGATCAAAATTCAGTAATTTAAAAAAAATTTAGTAAGGATTACTATTAAGTGTTTTGTTAGTTGCTTCTGTCTTAATGTTGAAGTCAGCTGAATACACACTTCAGTGATGAAGTACTTGATCTTCTTGCGTTTTCCCTTAAATATTTGCATTTAGATGGTACTCCTGTAACATGAGAAATCTTATGGAAAACTAGAATTTCATAAATTGCAGGGAAAGGAAGATAGAAAGCTTATGTCAGAGACAAGCAAAGGAGGGGAGGAAGGAAAGGGGGACACTAACAGGAGGGCACAGATACTGCAAAGGGAAAATTAGAATAAAATGAGATAAAAAAAGCAAATATTTTAATACTGTGACATTGCGATGCTTCTATTCTTTTCTACTCTTAAAAAAAAAAGGAGAGGGACACACAGAGAGAATGAAAGAGCTTATATTTCCTTCAATTCAGTCTTTGCAGAAAATGAGATCTCAAACCCTGGCCCACTGTAGCCAGCCTCCTGGCATTGCAATACCTTGTTCATGATGCAAGAATGTTGTGACTCGACCACAGAATCATCCCACACCCTCCATCTGCCTGAGATTAGAGTCAGGCAAAGGCCTGCAATATGTTTGGTCACCTTTTGGCACTAAGAAACACAGAAAACTGAAATACAACTTCTCTGAGCAAATGTTTTCATTTCACATCACCCTCTGCAAAAGCGTATTTTGCTTGACATACATTGGCAAATCTGCCAGCCTCCCAGTTGACTTCCCATTCTTTCTAGAAAGAGTCTACTTTGAACTGCATCAGTAAAAGCCCTAAAGATCAGTTCAGGTTTTGTCTGCACCAAAGAGCTGATCTCTTTGTAACTGCATCAGTGGCAGGGAAGCAGTTTAGAAATAAATGGGTCAGGCTTTAGTCAGCTGCTCACTGAAAAAAAACTAGCCAGGGCATTTAAAATGTCACCTCCTGTTATTACATATTCACAGGAGATTACAACCCCCATAACAGAGACAGCAGATGTGGCTGTACGAGCATTTCTCACGTGCTTCAGTGCGAAGTCAACCAATTTGGTTTAAATGTCCTTTTTTGGCAAAGTGCATCAGTAATATGCATAAACCCCCTTCCCTCCAGGGTACTGTGAGCGTAGCAGACTTTCTGCCAGAGCACCAAGAGCAGGCAGCTGAGGAAAGAGGGCAGTGAAGAGAGCAGCTAAAGCTGCCTTGTCCACAGCGGGCACCGGACCCTCTCACAGCCTGTTCTTATCAGCCGTGTTGAATCATACCACAGGACCGTTCCTGAATTATCTGGCACCAAAACGAGGGGTGTTATTAATTATTTTGGTACCCCTGGTAGCTGTTCTGCACCTTCAGCCTCGGCCCCCAGCGCAGTGGCCTCTGAGGAGTAGACGGCTGTTGCTGCCCAGCTCCAGCTGTGCCAGTGCAACAAATTCCCTTCTCCAGTGTGCTCACAGCTGCTCACTACTGACCTTCTCTTAGAGATTACTCCTTCTTCTCCCTCCCCTTACAACTCAGCCTCATGTCTCCCGACTCCTTTGCTCATATAATCATTCCCTACCATGTTTCTGTGAAGATGAGCCAGGTTGGCTCACAGTATTTAAATCACAGGTCTTGCTTATCTGATTTGCTGTAACTGCAATGGGTTAGGGAGAAAGACATAAGCAGTGGATCCAAGGGGAGCATTTTCTCACCGAAGAGTTACGATCACTAAAAGCTGGGATCACTAAAAGCCTTCTTCTAGCAGATATTTTACAGCATACACCTTTGCCTTCACCTTTTAGAGATATCATCAGGTGCAGACTGAAGAGCCAGAAATCTAGTAAAATCTGAAGAGTGAGCTATTCTGCATTCCCTGGACCTGGATTTACTGAGGTTGAGGTATTTAGCCCTGTTGATGGACAAGCTACTCCAAAGAGCACTTAGACTCCTGTAGATGACCTAGAACATGGAATCGAGCTGTTGTGCAGTAATTTGAAAGCTAGAGCACAGGAAGAAGGAGTTTTTATATTTCTTTCTAAGTTGTAGATATTTGGTCTAAAAATTTTTTTTGGACAGCGAAAGACCTTTTGAGAGCTGCTGTCCTCAAGGATTAGAAACTCAGATTTTTGTATTTGTTTAAAAGACTAGAGTGTTTCTGGAAAGGAGAAGGAACGAAAGAAGCCGCAAGGTATAGTTGCCCCTCCTCTTTTTTCCTGAAACAGCAAACTGATTATCATATATTCACTTTTCCTAAAGGCAGAGAGCAAGATGCAGTACTGGAAGTAAGAAAATAGCACTAGAGCCTAAGGTAAACCCCAGAAGCTATGACTGTCCATGGCACTGTATATTTGGATGGGGAGAATGCACACTTGTCAAACCCGGCAAATTGGAGAGTGAGCATGTATTTACTGGAGACTGCCTGACCTAAAATGTAAATTAGCATCAAAATCCCTCAGTTAGAAATTCCACCCCACCCACACACCTTATTACCATTAATTTGGCCCCTCTCTAGAGCATTTCTGTGCATCAGAATATCATAATTTAGTCTTGAAATATGGCTATGCATCAGAAGGATACTCTCATCCCAACTTTCATAGCAGATGTGTAGGCCTATATGGCACAATATAGAAGACAAACAGCTACGCAATCGTGATATTCTAAACTCTAGTCCAACCCCTTACAACCGAGGACATCTTGTTTTCTTCACACCCACTATCCAGCAGAATTACAGCAAAAGGCAACCTGAAGAGTTTCTGTCTTCATAAATTTAGTAGACTATATTCCAATTCATTGATGCATGGTCTTAGTTTGACCATGATCTCTCAACAAATGATCCCTCATCAAAACAGAAACAGCATATAAAAATTGCTGTGTCATTCTTAAACATCAAAATGGAACTGTTCAAGAGAGACAAAGTACCTCAAAAATACCTTCTACCTCCACAGAAGCCATTTTTCACCCTGGTTTACAATCACTTAGCTAGTCACCTGCCAATAGCCTTAGGAGAATCGAAGATGAATGCTCTTCTTTAGAAAATCCATAGACTCACCAGTTTTCAAAGCAATACTTCTGCCACAAAACCTTTCCAGTTGCTATAATCTACACAAGATTTAGCTTTCCTATATGATGTTCACGGATGTCATTTGTGTAGGCAATGAAGTCCAGCAACAAGGTTATTATTTTGCTTTTGCAAATATCTGCTTATTTCTCCTTCAGCTTGGGGAAGACAATGAAATATGGCTGGCACTGTTTTGGTTTCTCTTTAATCAAGGAATTTCTGTTTTCATCACTCAAAAAGACTCCCCTATGGACTTGAAAAGATGAGATATAAGCCAACGCTAGTGTCCCTGCTAGTCAAGGATCAAAAAACGTATATGGCGAAGCAGTTTTCAGACTTCAACTTGCAAACAACCTTCAGTTAAAGGAAAGAAGATGGAGATACACTACAAAGAGAAGTACAGGAAACAATCATAGTAATCAAGCCTACTTGAGACATTATCTCGAATAACACAGTGAGACAGGTAATACTGTGTGAGAGTTATTGAAAAACGATTCCCAGTACTCTGAAATGAGTGATATAATACAAAATCGCAGCTGTAAAAAGCATTAACTTGTGAGCCCATGTATATTCTCCTGACATTTGTTTTATAACAGCAGGATATAAACTAGGAATGTTTGCTATCATCTTTTTAGATTTTGTAATTTTTTTGCACGTGGTTTGAAAGGTAGTGGACACAGAGAGTATGACGAAACCGCTGTTAGATCAGTTCCTAGATCACGTATAGCCAGGTTATGAACCCTACACATGCAGCTGATAAGCCATCACTTGGTCCCATCAAAGGGAATATCCAAACAAATGCTAGCTGTTCACCAGTATCAGTAAGCATCAAACTACTGCTCCATTTGGTTTGCTGATGTAAAAGGCATTAGTTTTTTTCCTCCTTTTTCCCACTCTTTGTTATAATTAATACATCAGAGTGCCTCAGGTGAAAATATTTAGGATAACAGAATGTGGATCAGTTTGGTTTTACAAGTCCCCTTTGGCTCTGCAAGCTTCCTCCAGAGCTGATCTGTGGCTATCAAGGTTGGAGGGCCATGGTAGACAACTTTGTAATGATCTGAGGCTTATTGCCAAATAGTTCCTTTTTGATTTCCATCCAAAAAGATAGTATTAAATTTACCAACTCTTGTATCATGCTGGTGACATATCTGCAGGGTGATTAATTGTGCCCCTGGGGTCCATGTAATGTTCTATTCTGGACAAAAACAGCTTTAAAAATCTATCTAAGAACTATAACTATGAGTGAGGACAGAGACTCATAACTGTAAACAGGTTCTCTGTGTTTCTTCTTTAAGTACCTGCCAACAACTGAAAGATGGAAAGCTGAAGAGCATTTTGTACCAGCAAGCAGAATGCAGCAGCTTTTCAGGATAAATTCTATCTGCTTTGAACAGTTTTGTCTAGTAAGAACCAATGAATCTCTTAATCTGTTCTGCAAGACAATGACCTGTCAGCTTTCTGAGATACATCAGTGTCCTTCTATATCTTTCTAAAGAATGCCTATATGCCCTCCGCAGGCTCTGTATGATGCAGTGGCACCATTAGCAGTCATTGCTGCTGTTACAGAGCTTCCTTTCCCTGGGTTTCTGACACTGTTGTTTCATTGACACATCGCATGGGGTTAAAATTTTACAGACAGATTCTTATCCTCCCACTGAGTGATTTTGAATTTGTTGGGTTTTCTTAAACTATAACTGAAATAAAACCAGAAAAATCATTCTGAATTTGAGTTTATATAGTTATAAAAAATGAACAACATAGAGATATTTGTATTCCTAGCTTTAAAGGAATAAGTGTATAAAACAAAAGAGAACAGAGGCAGAGCTATTGATAGCTTGACAATGATACATTTCTTGTGTTGCATCTATATCGATTTAAAGAATGAGAAAAGAGAGGTATAAATTTATGGGGACATTTTGGATCAAATTTTGCATTCATTTATTAAACAAAATTTATAGAGTACTAAACCATTGACCCTATCATTTGGTTTTACAGATTTATGGCTGAATCCCAAGCCTACTGAAGTCAATAAGGGTCTTTTCAACAGAGGACATTAAATCAGAACCTTGCTGCCTGACTCTTCTCTCACATTAAGCTATGTTATAGAAATCAGTGACATTACAACAGTGTAAAGCCATGAAGAAATTAAATCTATTCCAAGTCTTCAGGAAAAAAAGGTGAATTTAGGGATTTGAAATGTATGTGGCTGTGTGTATGTGTGTTCCAGACTTCACTTTGGTTCTAGCATAAAGAAAGCAGAAAATGAAGTGAGGGTTGAAAGATTATACGAGGAGTCATAAAGAAGCTGGATAACTCCCCATGATATCTAACATGGGAAAAATGAAAGCTAATATACCTCAAGAAAAAATTATCTGCAGCTCAAATATTTAACTAGAAGGGAAAACTTGGAAGTTTTTAGAGTTGAAAAAGTGTGAGTGTTTAGAGGAACCAAAAAGGCTCATCTTAAACAGCAAGTTTTCCCACTTTAACTATAAGATACACATTTAAAGTTGTACAATCTCCTTTGAGCGCTCGTGATCATACAGACATAACGGTGCTATATAATGGTATAGATATTCCACACAGTAACGGAGTTAAACAATCTCTATCTAAAGTACATCTGTACTTACATCTCCACATTAAGGTGCACACTATTTTTAAATAACAAGATCATCACTAGATGACCTCTAGGGGTCCCTTCCAACCCAAAACTTTCTATGATTCTATGATCATCCAAATTATAGCAACGTAACTATCAAGTATAGACCTGGCCTGTAGATACAAGCCTACAGTGCACGTCAGTGAAAAGGCACATGAAACTGTTGTCTTTGAGAGTCAGATTCTGATGCAATAGCGATGAAATATGATATTTATTTGTAAGCACTGCACTATAAAAATGATGTGATTGAGTTGCTGGTGGTTCAGAGATAAGTAACAAGATACCAGTAGTGTGGATGGGCTGACCCGTGAAGAAGGAACTAAGTAGGTATGGCAATGGTATTTTAATTCTTAGCTAATGGAGTTTGCAAGCTGGTGTATTGGTGTGGTTTGAAAGAGGTAGGTTGGATCGAAATTGAAACAAAGAAATTTCTTCTTTTTGCTGCTTCTGCAGGAAGAAGGTACAAATGCATGCAGTACTATAACAGGAAAGTTCACTAAATATCTTTTTGCGTACTCAGATACAGCAGTAAAGTGTAGAGGAGAGATGTTGACATTCTGCCAATATTTGAAGAATGTTGGGAGAATAAAAAGGTGGAAGATTTATTTTAAGTGATAAACTTTATAGTTATAATTGTTCACAAGATAATTCAAGCAAATGTTTCATCTTAGTATCAGGCAATATTCCTGACAATGAGCCTCCACAAGAAACGATAAAAAGAGCCATGATTTGCCTTTAAAACTAAGCCTAATCTGGAACTTGAATGCAATTGTGTGTTGTAAGGATGAGGAAAACATTACAAAACCCACTTATCTCATATCTGAGTCAAGAGCTTGGAATTGCTGAGTAACTCGTGTTTCCTATTCTCATGCCAGATTTGCTGGATCTATGCTGACAAAGCGGCTTTACAAATAGCAATGGACAGTAGCCATAGATGGATACCAAGTTATGTCAAGTCTGAGTATAAATTTCCAGGAGTTCGGAGGGACTGAAGAAAGCTGTCAAGTCCTGTTGGCAATAGGAGCCTGGTGTGGAGACAGCTAGCTCCCACACTGCTTCATTCCAGCTGTTTCTGTCTGTAGACTCTGCAGAGACTCGGGGTAATTAGGCTCAATTAGATATCCCAGATAGGTGTTGAAAATTAGTATGAGTTCAGGCCAAAGTGTATCTTGTGCTCTGGAGTGATATTCTTCACTCTCCTTATATTGCTCTTTGTTGTGATCCTTTGTTGCATCTTTTCTTCAATTAGATGTGCAGTCGAAATCATAACTTTGTGTCCTGCTGACCTCTGGCAACGACTGTGTTTGTACAGCACTCAGGATAATAGTAGCTCACCTGACTGGGTCCCACGGGCTTTACCTTCACACAAATTATTACTGGTACCATTAGGATAAATGATCTTCTAGGCATCTGAGAAAATTATTTCCAAAGAAAGAGGAAAAAAAAAACCTGAAAGAAAAATAGAAAACAAGTACTACAATATTAAACTCATTTGACAAGGATATATAAGATATAGGAAATTATGATGGCATGGAGAGTGGAGAAAGGAATGAGAACACAAAGGATAAAATACAAAAATCACTTTTAAAGAGGGAGATGTACGAGAGGAGTAGGAATATGCTTTTAAAATTTAGTGGTCACAGAAGAAGGAACACCACAATATGACACATTAATAAACATTGTAAGTAGGGATGTTGATTAACTCAGGAATGACTTATTATAATATAAATGACAGGACATAATGGAACTGAAGTTACAAGGTATGCAATGTGTATTAGAGAAAGTGAAATGAAAGCTAAATTCCTGTGGGACAAGTAAACATTTAGAAAAGTTTGTAACAGGGTTGTTAAAACCTGGGTTTGGAAGCTTGTAGCCTAGGGGGGACAAGGAAACGGAACAAAATCTGGGAAGAAAGCAAGATGTTGCTATGCTGTGACTATGCCTAGAAAAAAGTACAAAAAATAGGCTATTAAAACAAAAGAAAACAATAGCATGGAAGAATTCATACATTAACTGAAGGAAGAGAGAAACCCCCCATTTTTTCTGCATGTAACACTTACCATTCCTTAGTCAAATGCCAGTACTCGTCTAATAATTGAGCCTCCATAAGTATAAATCACACCAGCAGAATTTTAAAAGACTGACATTCTTAAGATTAAGAAAATGCACACACCTTCCTGTCACTGACAAAAAAATAGGTAATTTTATGCAAATGTACTGAAATACACATAAATTGATAGCTGTTGAAACAAGGGTTAATACAAATGCTCTCTGTGGCACTAGGAAAGTATTTGTACGCCAAAATAATCACAACAGCAAAATGTATCCTGGTAAGAAATTACTGTCTCTATTAAGGAAATAAAAGGGAGTTTGTGTTAGTGTGGATACATATCACTTGCCTGTTTCTGTAAAATTACTGGTTTCAGTTAAATTACAGAATAACCAGAAGTTTTGTATTTTTTAACATTTTCATTTCTGCAAATATAAAAAGACCAGGATTACAACTACAATGATAACTTCAGAAAAGATATCAGGAAGCCTCACCAAAACCAGTGCAGTGGCATGCTTACTGCAAAACGAGTCAGAGCAGAAGAATATATACTGCATTACAAGACATGTTATGCCTCATGAAATGAGCATAAATGAAGTGGGACAGGGAGAAGAAAATGATGAAATGGTGGAACTGAGGAGATGTGTTCAGACAGAAGAGTGGTTGCAAATGAAGCTGCAAACCCAGGGCTCAGCAGTGTGAAATGAATGTGTAGGTTAAATTATTTTGTTGGCAGGACCCTGAAAACTAAGAGCAGACATTTTGAATCTGGCATATTCAAGGCTTTGGGTATTATAAAAACTGAATATCATTGAGGTGGACTATAAAGAAATGTGTAGAAGGCAATAAGAAGAAAATACGCCACGAATATTGGCTAGAAAGATTAATAACATAATGGAACCTATGAGAATGTAATTTTATGCTAGATATCACAGTATTATTATTTTCTTTAGCCTTATGTTTTTGGACTATGTATTCCAGGTATTTGAAATGCTTGTTTTACATACCACGTTATGTGAGCAGATTACAGAATGCCTGGATAGGCATTTGTGACATATGGCTCACCATCTTTAGTCAGTGAGAATTAGATGATATTTGTACTGATCCAATTACGTAAGTATTTTTAGCAAAATTAGAAACTCTTTTAGAACACTGTGATACATTTCTGAGACTACTAAAATGCTGCCATGGCTAGCCTAACAGTCAAGTGACATTTCTGAGAGCAAGCACACCATTTATACAGTTCATGTAAGCCACTCAGAGTGTGGTACTAAAACATTACATCCAAAAGGCGATCAGTTTAGTGTATTATAAAAGTATGTTACCTCTGCAGCAGGAGCTGGCCCAGCTAAGTAATTGTTCTTTTAAAAAGCATGCTTAGGACAAAAGTGAAAAACAAAATAATACCAATGGAGACAACTCAGATATCAGAGACAGAGCATGTCAGAGAGGAGACTGCAGCTCAGAAGAGAGAACACGAAAATCCTGAGCTATGAATCACGAGGGCAAACATAAATGCAACAAAAATAATAAATTTAAAACCAATTTTTGAAAGTATTCAGTACCTGGCAATTCAGAGAAGTCTTTCAGCTGGCAATAGAGTCCTTCATAAATGCTATAGGAAGTTCATTCATTGCCAAGGATGTTGAGGGTAATGAAGACTGAAAAATCTAAAATTCAAGATAGCAAGAGCAGGATTAAAGGGAGTAATGTGAGGGAAATTCTACAAGCTAGATGAAAAATTATAGAAAATAATTATCCAAAATCACAAGAATTTTAGAATGTTGCACACTCCAAGGGCTGAAAAGTTGTAGGCATATAGCCTGTGCTTGAGGAAAATAGAATTAGCATCAAAAATACTCAACAAAGTATTCAAGTGTTATGCTTGGAGGAAGAATTAATTTTAAAAAATACAGCAGTTCTTAAAGAATTTCAGTTGTCATCATAAGCAAATATGTGGTCTAAAATGAAGGAAAAAAATACCACATCTTCTTGTTTTTTATTGGTGTCCCATGGCAGGAGGAACTATTGATTAGTCCACATAGCTAATGTCTGTTCTGTGATTATGGAAGTTCGAAGCTGAATGCTAAAAGTTTAATGAAGGATTAATAAAGGTAGGTTGACACACAGACCACTCATTAATGTTATTTCAGAGTGGAGTTGTTCTGTGTCACAGTTTAACCTGGCAGCTGGCAACTAAGCACTAGACAGCTGCTCACTCACCCCTCCCATTCCCCCTGCATTTGGGTGGGCAGGAGAAATGGACAAAAGGGAAAAGGCATGGGTTGAGATAAAGACAGTTTAATAAGGCAACAAAGGAAATTCTAATACTAGTAACAATACTAATAATAGCAATGATAATAGCAACAAAAATAATGAATATGCAAACCAAACTATATACAATACAATTTTTCTCACCACATGACGACTGGCTGAGATTCGTGGCCAGTCCCCAAGCAGCAATCGCAGAACCCCCAAATCCCAAATTTCCTGATGAAGTTCAAAGTCCCGGACAGGAGAGGATTCGAACTCATGGAAATGGGAAGACCAGAGAGCCCCTGCCCTCTGGCCAACCCCCATTTGTAAACTGAGTATGATGTCTATGGTATGGAATATTTCCATTGGTGAACTTGGGCTATCCATCTGGCTGTGCTCCCTCCCAGCTCCTGCACACCTGCTTGTTAGCTGAACGTGAGAAACTGGAAAAAAGTCCTTGATTTCACAGCAATAACTGAAAACCTCAGTTTTATCAACATTTTACTCACACTAAATACAAACCACAGCAGCTACTGAGAGGAAAATTAATTCTACCCCAGCTGAAACCAGCACATTCTGTAGCTGATATTCAATTCGTATATCCTACAGACAAAGTGGGGCATTACACTAACTAAATATTCCTCTGCTTATGAAAGGAAAGAAAATTTTTAAAGTTTAATTAATTAGGAACAGTATTTGCCTGACAACCAGAAGTACCTTTCACAGTGAGTTTAAAGATAAATCAGGATACAGACTGAAAGTTGAGAGTAAAATCTGAAGTGGTTTTCTAAGGGCTCAGACAGAAAACTTCAATTAACATTAACAAGATCTATGCCATTAAACCAAAATGCAGTTTTAAAAGGTGAATTTTAAATCCTGACACAAGTTTATGCAATTGGACCAGCTAGGAGTGTAAAGAATAATCAGTTTAAGAAAGTAACTAAGGTGTTAAATTTGGACGGAATGAGTTTTCATGAGGGTCTGGCTCTCATCTTGTTAAGGTCCTAGATAACTGGGGAATTTCACCACCCGCCCCACATGGACAACTCCAAGCAAATTACCTTTACTAAACTTGGAACATGTCCACAATAAATATTTTCCTAACACGGCATGTAATTGTTGAACAAGTACCTATCCCCACTCCATGTCCCCCAGGATGACGCTTTACTGAGAATCCACATCCTTACAGCAGAACTGATCTCCCCACTGAAACCAATAGGCAATTTTCTTTTAATTTGACTAGAAGAGAAACATTTATGCAGTCTGTAGTATCTGAAGAGACAAGATTTATCATCCCTACCAACATCCTTCTTTGCTCACATGTACCTTCTGCTTTTGCCCCAGAGATTTACAATCTCAGAGGTCCCTCATGCATTACTATTTCTCTTTTCTGTACATTCAACACTCTTTCCTTCCTCAGATTTTTCTCTACTTATCTGTGTCCCCTTTGGCTGCCAATCCTACTCTCTCATCCTTCCTCCTGAAAGGCAGACAACCTTTTCTTCCTGTTCAAATATCTTTGCTTGGTCCTAGAAAGTCATCATCAACTCCAGCTTCACTCAGATTATACTCCTGTCCTGCTGTTCAGCATTTCCTGGCTCTCATTTTAATCCCTCTGATTCCCCTGTGTGCCATGTAGCCTACTGTCCTGTGAAATTGCCTCTCATCTCTCCCTCTGCACTCCCACTCACCTGCCATCCATCCACTTCTGTAGCTTTGTCTTCCAGGACTCCAAAGTTCTTCGTCTTTCCTCTTTGGGAAGTCCCCTCTTTCTGCTTCCCAGTCCCACTCCTTCTCCCCCAGTGCGAATTCCCTGTCTGTAACCTCCTGCTCAGCATTGTCTTCCACTTCAGATCTGCCTCATCCTGATGATCTGTGACAGGACGTACCAGCCACCCCTCTGATTGCTTCAGCTTCTCCACTGACGGCAGGTGCTTCATCTGTGCAGTTTTTCATTGCCTCTCGTACTCACTGGGATTCCCAGAAGTTGTTACGCATCATGGAGACTAAAGAGCTATTTCTGTGGGCCGGCATCCTTCTACTCCCCTCCAACTCTGCACCCTACCTCCTGGTCCAGGCTCCTCCACGCTATGCTATGGTGGGAAAATCATTCATCCTGCGTCAGAGTTAAGGTTTTCACAGTGAAATATCAAAATGTAGAGGGGAAAATAGTGACTCATATATGTAGGTAGTTTAAAATATATGTTTTAACAAACTAGTACTTTCACTGATACTATGTACGTTTCGACAAAACAGAAAATGTTATAGATAATACCTCATTGTATTTGGAATTTTTGAAATTCTGCATACCTTTGGCTACAAGAAGGCACTTTTATTTTTCTAGTTTGAGGTAGCACAGAGCAAAATATTTGTTTCTGGTCTGCACAGTTTTAAAAGTGACCCCAACTCATTGATTAATCAGTCAAATTAAATGATTGATTTATCCAGGTAACTTCACCACAATGTAAAAGATCTTTGAAAGACAGTCCACTGAACTGAACCACAATGGGAGTTTTCCATCCCTCTTGAGCTTCTAAGGCTGAAGAAACACCTGGAGTGCCATAAAGAAATGTATGGACACTTTATGAGGATGTTGAACGGAATTATTAAGGATACTGTTACAGTAATGATTTCTGTGTATGTCTCTTCCCAACAGGAGTATTTTAGAAATTACATTCACTTCCTGCCTCTCAAAACAGTTCAGTGGGTTGACTCTTTTCGTAAGTTGTTCCCTGTTTCACCAGCTGCCTGATGGCATGCTTGTTTTGGCAGCTACTTGCCAGATGTACTTCTAACCTCTGTGTTGCACAGCCTTTGCAAATCTCTGTGTTTGCTATGAGTTCATTCCATTGAATGAACTGTTTGTATCTGTGTTCTGCTTCTCCTGTAGTTTTCCCCAGTTGTATCTTTTATTCTGCTTAACGTGGCACTACAGAAGACTTTGTCTGTCATTGAAAGACATCTAATACTTCAGTAGCCACTGCAGCCAGGGTTTTACCTTGCTCTGAGTTTTCTTCCGGTTCCTTCCTTCACTGAAAATTTGGGTAATTTTATTTGAAGTCTTATCATAACTAGTTTTCAACATTTCTTTGGCGACTCAGTCATTGCCTGCTGCTTTCCCAGGCTTTCACTAGAAGATAAAATGTCTAGTTCTGAGCATCTAATTTCTTTGTCAATGTCAATCGTTTCTTGAAGTGACGGTCCATTTAACATCTCTAAAAGGTACTCTACCCATCAATGCCTTGACTCTTTTTCCATTTTAAAAACTTTGAATGTTAGTGCTTAAAAGAATGTATATCAAGATAAATGTTCCCAAGTTGGAATGAATGCTTCTTGGTTCCATATTCAAAATCTAAACAGAAAAGTTGCACGTATTTTTTTTTTATTTGTCATGCTCTGAGGTTACATGTGCATTTTCATTTGTCACACTTAAATCCTCCACAAGATGTGAAATCATTTGTGAAAAATACATGTTGTCCACAAGAAGCAGGGAAGTTTTATTTCTGGAAGAATTACAGTCCTACTCCCAGCTCTGCCACACTTGCACAAGTTCTAGCAGGTCATTTTGTGCTCCTCAGTTATTCCTGAGGAAAAATGAACGTGTATCCATCTCCTCAGTCAATAATAAGGACAAACCAGATTCCTAAGCAAAGTTTAAGAGCAGCTGTAGCAGAGCTTTAGAACGAGAGCTACTTCTACCTGATAATGGCAATCACTGTAATTTACTGTGTCGGATACCTATATATGTATGTACGAATGTGATACAGATCATGATGCCTACATGTATGGCACTAAAATTGGACTGCAGTATTAGAAAATTAACTTCTCTTGCCTGTGTGCATGAAGAGAGGACAATTTTCAGTACTGTCAGCACTATCAGTATGAAACTTACTATGGGTAATCACATTATTGTAAAATAGATGCTTAAAAATAAAGATGTAATATCCATATAAACTATAGAATGAAAAATGCTTTAAAATAAATTGACTAATTTTATTGACAGCGTCAAAGAAATGGATGTCTTCCATGGTGAAAAATCTGAATAAAGCCCAGGCAATGGTCAGTAGTGTATCCTGAAATTTAATAGGTCACACAAAAATCTGTGCTACATTTTAAAGGAATTTCAATGTATCAGCTATATCCCGTGACATAGTATATGAATAAATCACATCTATTACGTTGATTTTAATAGAATGCAGCCAGTGATTGACATCAGTATTATAAAATCTAGAAATGTAGATGCAAAGCTGACACTATGTTTCCAAGTCATGCTATCAAGTCTCTTTCTCTCCTGTGTGTGTCTACAAAGGACTGCTTCAGAGTTGATTTAGAATTTTTTTTATCTTTCTTGGCCTAGAACAGATCCTTAATGTTACTTAAACTCACTTTTATATTCACTGGATCTAAACAACCTGGCAAGTATGATCTCAAGGACAATACACCATCTTAGCACCTACACAATCGGTTGACCTAAAATAGTTGGAAGGTAAAGGCTCCAGACACTTGAATAATGCTAGCTGAGGTTAGACTGGATTTTCAGCATTGTGTGTAAGATCTGGTCTATACTAATTTCCTTACCTGTATAATGACAATATACTCTGTTGCTCACGTACCAGGTTAAAATACAATCTGATCTTTACCAGAGACAAAACCCGTGGACAGAAAAAAATCACCTTAGGTACACAGGTTGTTCAAATGGAAGACCCAGACATCTCACTGGTATAGTACAATTAAAGCACATTTGTCTTTACAAAAACAATATCTACTGTGTTCTAGTAGAAAAATGAATGCCAGCTAACAATCTGAAAGCAATAAACAATAAACTTAAATTATAGTAAAAGTCAATTAGTATGCCAATTAGTCTATATTGCGAGCAACTTACATGAAAAATCTTATTTTTCACTGTCATACAAGGTGTAATGGAATGAACTCTGTCATTTAGGATTCACTAATAATTATAAAGGGGAGTTAGACAGATTATGATGTGACTCCATAAAGTAGTAATGCAAAATAGCTACTCACAAAATGGTAAAAGCTTATATACTTCAGCAGCTTTTAAAAGGGTACACATGGTAATAGAAACTCACTTTGCAAAAAGACAAATAAATCTGGGGATGCATATGCTTTGTGTCAGTTTCATGTGGTTCCTAAACAAGATTTTTACTGAAAATGTTCTCAGTGCAAAAAGATAATAACGTGGAGAAAAACACATTCATCAAGTACAACACAAAATACCAAGACCTCACTTTATTCTTTCGGGAAAGACACAAAAAAGTTAATAATCTGTTCATAGCCATGGAGTTCACTATCCAAGAATGCAAAAGGTACTCTAAAGGCAAAGACCACATTATGCAACTACCCTAAGCATGAGGAGGCCATACAGCAGAAGATACTCAGCTTTCTCATTTGAGATTAACTTCAAATCAGAAGAATCTTACTTCTAAAAGAGATAGACATCCAAAAGTTCAGCCTACATATTTATTTCCATTTGTTTCTTCCAGCCCTTGGCTGTCATATTGTAAGACTTGCACATGGGTAAATTGAAATAGACTGCTTATTTTTGGCTGAATTCTTCATTTGGCTTTTGTCCTGTAAAAAACTTCAGCAGTCTTTGTGGAAGTCTTGTGAAAGCATTTAGTTATTTATCTCCATGTAATGGTAGTGTGAATCGGTATTACCTAGAAACTACTTTGGCTGAGATGAGTAGGAACTGCTATGGTCCCCAAAAAGCCGTTTTACCAAACAAGCCTTGAAAAGCCCACTTCTGGCTGAAAAGATTAGGGCTATGCTACATTTCTGTGTCTGGAAATTGATTTTACTCAAAGCAAACATCACATCTGGCTTTCACAAACAAACTATTGGTCTAGCTTCTTTGAGTCCAGTACAAGGTCTGATCTTTCTTTCTACTCTGGGATTTGCTAGAGTTTAATCTTCAGTTTGCTTCAGTTTAATCCCTCCTTGAATTTGCACCCTTTTCATGTAATCATATTAATGAATTGTTTATTTGATTTGTAGTAAATAACTCTTTGTTTTTCATCATGGAATCTGATAAGGAAAAATACAAATACAGCAGGGAAAACGAAAGAAGAAAGAAGTATGATAGACAAAGCTAAGGGCAATTATCTGTGACAGAGAATTCTAGCCAACTAAAGAATGCTAGAAAAAAGTCATGAGTTCTAGAAAATGCCCAGCCTGGGAAGAACTTATTCATGTCTGATACTCTTGGAAAAAAACACCTTTTCACCATATATTTATTTAACTTTTTTCCTTAGAAATAATTACCACCTGGTTCCATGGTGCATTCATGACCATGGACTACCCTGAGGATGCAGTGAATCTGTGAGTTTTCAATGCTTTATTTGAAGTACATGAGTCTTTGAACCACATTTATGAGAACTGGCTTTCAAAACATGTGAAGTGGCTGAGAGACCTCAAATAGAAACTCTGCCCCCAGGATTTGCTCCTGTCACAACCCCTGTGGCTGAGAGAGAGCAGAAAATCAGTGTGGTGCTTGGTCATGACATCCTTTGGGTTTGTGGTATATTCAGTATTTCATTGGGATGAATAATGGGTTTAAACTAGACAAACAAGTTTCATGTAAGCTAATGCTCC
>Ga0065711_1033435_pt1 | contig 25505 bp, 19 predicted proteins | sample Hoacrofraction12_FD_59098 | JGI IMG/M metagenome (GOLD analysis project Ga0065711, IMG submission 59098) | Hoatzin crop microbial communities from Cojedes, Venezuela - Epithelial fraction 12 v2 (version 2) | ecosystem: Host-associated > Birds > Digestive system > Esophagus > Crop | place...
TTTTTTTTTTTTTTTTTTTTTTTTTTTTTTTTTCTTAATTGCTCTGCAAGCAAAAGCTGCTGAAAGCTTCCAGAGCCTGTGAGACTGGTCCCTTGCTGCCTGGAATGTGATTATTTCACACCCCTGAACACTCAGATTTCCCTCCAAACTGTGCACTAAAAGAAAACGTCAGAGTCTCTTAATAGTTTTGGAGACATGATATGAAGAGACATAAGCAGGTTTTCACACTGTGATAAGAAAGCCAGAGGGACTCGCCAAGCTCAGGTGACTGCAGACGAATGATGGGGCCTCGCTTTTGACAACCAAGAGTCTGAACACAGGCTCTGAGCTCTGTACTTCATTGCGGGGGGGGGGGAGAAGTAAAAAGAAGGTGTCTGCACTTTGGTCCTGGAAGCCTGCTGATGTTGCCTTTTTTTGTAAATAAAGCTAAAGATTCACATGGTAGGGAATTAGCTTTTAAGCAAGCAAAAAAATCAGAGGCAATAATTGAGAACTACACATAACACACGCAGGGTACCACTGCCTCCTTGTTTTGATTCTTCTCTGGTGTGATTCATTTCGTTTTGATGACTCCTTTCATTTCAATATGTTGCACATCTATGGATAGTTTTACTAGGAGAAAGCAAATGAAATAATTAGTATCATTAAGGAGGAAAAAATGAGTGCGTGTTGGGGGGGAGGGCTGCGATTCTGATATTTCTGCCTTTGGTTAAGATATTATTTAGCCCGCTGCTTACTGGTTTCCATCTTTATCTGATCACTGCTTGAAACACCAAATTGCTATATTTATTACAGTTTTAACTTGCCATAATTTTATAGAAATTTTCATTTGACATCGAAGATTAGCTAACTAGAATTTTCTGAGCATTCTGCTGTTTACACAGATGCTAATAAGTATTTAATGGTCTGAGATTTTAAAGTCATAACTATGCAAATTCTGGCCAAGTCCCTGAAGGACCATAGTTAATTAAAAGCAAAGAGAAAGCAGAAGATTGGCAACACGCTTCCCCGTCTTGTGAGATTAAGGCCAACCAGTGTGTTTCAGGCTACGCGGCATCTTGCCAGCATGGAAGGGTCCCGTACGGTGCCAGTTTTGTTTCCTGGGAACAGGTGGGCATTTGAGGCTGAGGGACTTGTACCTCTCATCCTCCAGAGAGCTGCCAGCCCCTTTTCCTAGGCTGAAATGCAGGGGAACAAACTTGAGGCCATAAGTGTAAACCGGTGGCTCCCTGGTAAGCAGAGAGTCGGCGTTCAGAGGTACACGCACTGATGCTGCACAGGTTTGAAAAAGAACGAACGGATTTAGGAAGGAGCATCATTTCAGGTTTACGGAAGAAAGGATGCAAAATCTAAGGAATTGGGGGAAGCAGAAACCAAGGACAGTAGATAATTATTATTAGTATCTTCCCTCTCTTATAGTTATCTCAGTTAATAGAGAGTGACACTTTGCAGCTCCCAGTGTGGAAGCTGCATATAGCACTCCTGAAGAAGCAGCTAGCCAAAAGGCACAGGGAGCAAGAAGAAATGTTCTGCTCAATCTAAGGGGCTATCAGGCATGCCCGAGAAGGGATCTCCAGCTGTACAAACATACCAGAAAACCCTCTCCAAAGGCTGTGTAACTACTCAGAAAGGAAAGGATGCTTTGGAAAAGAAATGAAGATATCAGGACAGCTGTGCTGCCATACTGTAAGTGAAATGAGATAAAAAGGCAAACTTAGCAAGGTTTTCAAACTTACAGTACAAGATTTACCTGTGATGATGTGTTTTGAAATAAATTGGTTTTCTTATCATGATATACCACATGTTATAGACAATTTCTGAAGACGACAGACAAGAAATTTTCAGCTGAGCTTCTTGGTGGCCCATCCTGGCCAATGGGCAAAGGAGATGATGGAGGAATCTGGCAAAAAGCTGCTGGCTTGGCCAGCCACATAGGGCAGGAGACTTACAGAGCACTGGGCTACCCCCGGAGAATCAGAAACATTAACCAGTATTTCATTAGAAGAATTAGTTTTTAGGGAACCGAGAGATAGACCAGTCAGGAGAAATGAAAAACCAAAGGGGAAAGTAATGAAGTTAGGAAAAGAGTTAATTCTTACAGAGCCTCCATGTCAAGAACAAAACTAATCAAGGCACGAAAAGATGTAAAGTGGAGAAAAATGGTATCATCTATACACCAGTGCCAGGGGCCTGAGTAATAAAAAGAATAGGAATTGTTCATTTTATGAGCATAAACAGCCTAAATGGCATTAAGAAAGCCTGGTGGGAAGATCTGCATGAAAGGAATATTAAAATCAATGCTTTTCACCTAGCTAGGGAAACTCAAGTGGACAGAAAGGGAGGGGGAGTAGCACACTGTCAAAAATGGCATTTCCTAGAACAGAATCAGTGACAATTTGGAAATGAACGCTTACGGATACATTTTCTGCCGTATAAAGTAGAGAATTCCTCCTGGCTAGAGGAATGGGCTGCCAGTGGCCTCATGAAATTCAACAGACAAATGCAAGGCCCTGCACCTGAGCTGGACTGACCCGCTACCTGAGAACTGTTTGGGTAATGGCTCTGCTGAAAAGGACCTGTGGGTCCTCGGGGACAACAGGCAACACGTGGTCCATGTGAGAAAGGCTGAAGGCATACCAGGCTGCACCAACAGGAGTGCAGCCAGCAGATGATGGAAGGGATTATCCCCTTCAGTTTGCACTGGTAGATCACCTCTAGAATAGCACATTCTGTTTTGGGCCCTCCAGTACATGAAAGATGTTGATAAATTGGAGCAAGTTCAGTGGAGAGCTGCCAGGCCTCAGGGGGCTGGAGCACTTGCCCGGTGAGAAGAGGCTAATGGATAGGGGCTTGTTCAGCCTGGAGGGTAGATGATTTTGGAGGGACCTAACAGCAGCTCCTTGGTACCTACAGGGAGGTCAGCACTCTTCACAGTGGTGCATGGCAGGAGAACGAGACACAACAGGCATAAATCCAAGCAGGGAAAGGAGATTCAGACTTGTTACAGAGATGAATCAGCAATGGGGCTGGGGCCCAGAGAGATGGTGCAAGTCTCTGCCTGTGGTGGTTTTCAACGCTTGACCAGACAACTCTGAGCAACCGAACTTGAGTTTGTTGATCCTTCCTTTGAACAAGAAGATTGGACTGGAGACCTCACAAGGCCCTTTCCAACCTGTATTATCCTGTAATCATATGAATGTGATTAGGTATGTCCAGATCACACTAGAAAACAGACGGACTAGCTCTCTTGGTATTTGTCTGTAATTCATAGGAGAAAAACCCTCCCCTTATCCATCTGCAATAGCTGAATGTGGGCAATGTGTTGGGCACACCTAAATCTCCTTGCAATTTCCCAGCATTTACAGTGATGTGCCTTACAACTCAAATAAAATTTCATTTAATGATGGAAGATACAGAGACTGCCTATTAAGGGCTTTTTTTTTTTTAATCATAGAACTTAAAGCTAGGACTACTTGATTACTTGTGTTATGTACAAATCAAGCAAGGTCATGAACAGTACTAGATACGCTTGGTGGATTACAGAGGCCATATTTATGAAGTTGAAAACACACGGAAACAGCCATGCATCAAACAGGTCAGGAAAAAGACTTTAATTCACAAACTATGGACGACAGTTGTGGTGTTCAGGAATATTTATCAGGTATCCAAGAAGCTTCAACAGAGACAAGAAAGCTGAATGGGCTAAAAAGATAGTACAACGTAAGTGAAAGCAAAAGCAGCGATGTAATAGCAAGAGAGAGGAAGCTGATACCAATGAATATAAATTAGGAAGATGGAAATTGTAGAAAATTTGTAAGAGAATTGAACAAGCACATAAAACGGTACAAGTTAATCACTGGAACAAGAAAACAGAATTGTCATGGACAGTGTAAAAAGGCAGAAAACTTCAATTAAAAGAAAGTTCTGTGGGGAAGGTCAGATGATGTATGTGTACCACAGATTATAATGAGCTACTTTCAGCTCCAGCTGTGATCAAGTATTTTAGGCTGTGCCTATCAAAATTGGGATATTCTAAGATAAGCAGGCCTGGACAATTTATATCCAAGAGTTTTAAAAGAGATGGCCAGAAAAGATCTAGACTAGTACTGATGATTTTTGATGAGTCTCAGAAAACTGGGAAAGCATCCAAGGGCCAGAGAAATTCTGATGTTGTGCCAGTACTTTTGAAACACAGTGATCTCAGTAGGCTAACTGGACTGATGCTGATCACTGTATGGTAATGAAATTGCCAATATGCAGCTTTGATAGATTACAGATTAAAGGTGGATAATGAACTTAACTATAATCAACATAGGTTTAAGGAAAAATAGACATCATCAAACTAATGCGCTATAATTTCTTATGAGATTACAAGTCTGATTCGCACAAGTAATTATGTTGATATGGCTGGAATGATATGACACCATCATGACATACATTAGCTGGAGAAAAACTGGCTAAGTAATAAACCTCACATGCAATAGTAAATGGGGACTCATTTGTGAGCAGATGTACTTCTGTAATGCACAAATCTTGCCATTCTGTTGTTTATTTATTTATCACAACCTGGCAGAAAATTAAAAAAAAAAATCACTGATAGATTTTGCAGTTGAAGCACGTTTTTAGGAGAACAGAAAAAGAAACGAAGATGTCAAGTCAGCAATATGGAACAGTATGAACTGTTTTGGAAATGCAAATAATGTGTGAACAAATGTAACAGTATACATCTGCAAACAAACTTTGCTGTTCCTACTAGTAGGAAGGGATTTTCTCTCTTCAGAAGAGGAGACTGAGCAGGAAAATAACCCCAACCAACAAATCTTGAGGCCAATGGAGAAAGCAGCTGAATAAATCGATATGAAGATGCAGTGATTGATTAGACAGGCTACTGCAAACCTTGGCTTTAGGAACAGGAAATTTCAGGCTGGAACAGAGAGACTGTATTACCACTGAAGCGGCTACACGGAGTACTGTGTCTTGTTCTGATATCCACCACTTTTAAAAGCATTAAAAAACACTGCAAGTACATCCTAAAATGCCAAAATATACAACATCATGTCATTCCTCAAGGTTAGGATGGGATTTGACCACAGCTTATGGAATCTACGTGGCAAGGTCCAGTGTGATAATGGAAGGAGGCAAAGACAGGGCATTCTCTGAAAGATACACCAGCCTCTCCTCAGCCATTGGACTCCAAGCCGCAAGTAATTAAGGAAAGGTTTTGGGCATATTCTGGGCACACACTTGTCATCACAATCATTCCCCTGCCCATGTAGTGAAGCCCTCTTCCCGCTTAACCTATCTATTTACACAAGTAAATAGCATACCAGAACATGTTGTGGGGATGCCACAGAAGAGGGCAGAGACAGACATAATTCCCACCATAGATCACTAATTACAGCACTTGGCTCAAGAGGGTCAGAACAAATACGTCCTCAATGGAATTAATGCCCCCAAAGCCAGGCAGGTTGCATGAATTCACTCCTTGCATGGAGACCCTCAGGACAGAGTCATGCAAATGGACATCTCCCTTCCCAGAGGGACAGCGGCATCATCTCCAACCTCACGTGCACACAACTGCTTCACAGAGTAGAGTGAGCAGGAGAAATTCCTACTCTTTTCTTGTTAGAGAACTGCTTGATTTTAAAAGCTGATAGGCGCTAGCCCAGAAATAAGTGACTTTTCTCCTGAATTCATACATGTAGATATACTGGCCTGAGTTTCCAAGGTGATTAGTGTTCACATTATCTCAACTTTCGAAACTTAGTAGGTTCTCAACTCTAGGAAGCTACCCTTTGAAGGTGCCTCAGATGAAGCTCTCCAAATGCACCCATCACTGTGGAAAACAAATGACGACAGGCAAGACCTAATCACAAACGCAGGAGAAGAGAGACTCCCACCAGGACAGCTGGTGACAAGCACAGTCTGCTTGAAACGTCTGGGAACCTGCAACCTCCTGTCGCCAGCAAGCAGTTGGGAACTGGTGCATCGGCAAGCTGAATTTGCAGCCCTGGTTGCTTGTGCACACAAGGACATCAGCATTCTTCTATCCAAATTACCTCGCTCAGTTTTAAGAGCTCCAAGGAGAACAATGAAGTAGAGCATCGACTTAGGACTGTTTTGGTTTTTTTTCTAATCCTTTCTGAAAAAAAATGTATTGAAGGTGGTTGGGGGAGGGACCATGCGAGAGGGGAGAAAGTTCTGGTGATGTCAGCTCCTATCACCATGGAAACTGAACATTTTTAGTGACAATGGAGTCTTCCTCCTTGAGCTGCTGGGTTGCGTGGGGAGCAGGGGCAAGCAGGGCAGGGGCACATGAGGGAATTCAGCTAACTAAAACTATAGCTTCTGGCTTTCCAAGGAAGTGAGGAGAAAACTACAAATGAATGCCTCAATATATGGTTTATGTAACCAAAACACCGTCTGGGGCAATAACAGCAAATAGCCTTTATGCTCCTTGATGAAACATGCTGTCATGCAGCTAGCCAGATGGAGGTATCTCAGCCGCCCAGGAACACCCAACACAACTGTCCCTTGCCTGCACTTTGCTTTTCCATGCTACAGTTTATTCTTCCAACCTGTGCTGCCTTGTTGGTGTTTATTTGGAAAGAGAGAAGGGAAGAGAAGGGGATGGGAAGTATGGTCAATATTATTGCAACTGAGAGAAGTTGCACGTCTTCTAGGCAATGCATTACTTCCCAACATCACGGACACTTTCTTCAGAGTCAAATTTATGACCTCCTTTGCAGCCAATGAGAGGCCAGGACCATGAAAAGAAGGCGGCCCTTAGAAAATACAGATTAGCGTCTGATCAGGACCTAACTCACTGGCATGGAGAAAACATGCAAGACCTAATGCAGGATGTCTTCTTAGTCAGAAGGCTAAGGCAGCATCTGGACCCAAAGTAAGCGGAAGCTAAGCATCCATGTGTGGGACCAATCAGGATAAAGCTTGGGGCTTAAATTCGAGGTTAAATAAAAGCCTATAGTCTGTATGTAAGGGCAAGTTTGAGCCTTGGATTTGATTTAAACAGTGCAGACAATTTTAATGGATTTCAAAGAATAATGAATTAATAACCACAAGCTTTTATAACTCGAAATACATTATATAGTCATTAGCTCTATATAACTAAATGGAAAAATCTTTCTTTAGCAGAAGTCTTTTGAGATCAGATATTCTAATGAGATTACTATCATTTCAGCCTGACACCTCATAAGGACAATTGTATAGAAATCAGGAAACAAATTTCTTTCAGTTATGGACCTAAAATGAAAAATCCTCCACCCTGATTATTTTATATCTAAGGAGTTGATTCTAAGTCTCTTTGGCATTGAAAGGAGTTCAGATATGAGCTTTTTTCCTAGTACTGCTATCAAATGCACAAAAGATTCTCTCTCCCCTCAAATTTGTGCCAGCAATAGTGACAGATGGAAATGTGTAAATGGGGTTTACTCCCTTCTCATGTAGGTAGCATGGTTTTCATTTGTTTCCTGCATGGAGTAAGAACTTGAGCTCACCCTCTTTCATTTTGCTTTACCTCACCGATTTCTTCCTCTCTCCAGACAGCACCACTCACATACCATTCTTGCAGCCACACCAGGCAGAGCAAGACTCCCAGTTCCCAAGCCTTTTACCCCGTATGCCGGCTATCCCATGCCCACCTGGAGCAGAGCCTTCCTCCCAGCATACCGCAGCACATCACCCACACGGACGAGCACCGTGGGCTCCAAGGTCCCCCTTTCAAACATGCCTGTTCTTCCCTTTCCACTCCTCAAAGGCTGCTGTGATAGGGTCTCACTTTCCCTGCATCCAGTCACCAGCAATTTTGCCACCAGCAGCTCAGACTAGAACATACAATGATCTGGCTTTTCTCACCACCATGCACCAGGTGCTTTCCCTTAGCATTTCCTGACAAACTCGCAGTCCCCATGCCAGACTATTTTAAATCAGATGCTCATCACAGCAGGCTCAGCCACAAGAAAATTCTTCTCATCTCACACATGTTGTATTAATTTTGAAAAAGCTACAGCTTTCATCTGCCTGTCCTCCTTTCATGCACAAGCTGGCCGAGAATCAGCCTTCAAACTTTTACAACTGAACTGAGTTTGAAAATCTCTGCTCCCCCCAGAAGCAAACAATTATACACCCCCCCAGAGGGAATGACTTTCAAGTCTCGCTGTAGAATAACTGTGTCAAAAGCAAATATAAAAATGGTGCTGCTCTGCACCACAGGGGAAAACTCTGCAAAGTGAGCTTGAACTCACTGCTGGCTCAGTCAGTAATACATGCACATCCAGGTGACAGCAAATGTGGGTATTTCCTTGCTGGGAGGAAGAGGAAAGTGGGGGTTTCTCTCTGAAAAGACGTTCACTTTTTTGCTGCGAGAACAACAATATTACATATTTATTTCTGACTTCTTTTTTTTACTATACTACACAGCAATCTAATTGAAAATCGAAAAATCCCCAAAAAGCAGATGCCCATTGGTATCAGAGATGGACATTTTGCTGTGATTCAATAGGCAAATCCTTGTAGGCTTTCCACTTCATACATGCAGAGGGGAAATCAGAGCTTCACCATAGCAACTTTGTTGTAAAAAAAACACCCAAATGTCAACTTGTCCCAGTAGTACCATGGGTAAGGCCAGCACAATACAAAGACAAAAAGCCCAGGGTAACAAAAATGACATTCCTACCTCTGAAACGCTGTTGCTGGAAACAGAAAATCTAGCTTAGTACTGATAAAGGTTACACCTCTTGCACTCGGACATTTTAAAAGGAAAAAAAAAAAGTTTCTGCACTAGCTCTTCAGCTGGTACAAATTAACACTCTCTGCTGAAGTTGTGCAAGACAGGTGGCTGCACATCAGCTGTGAAGCTAAGCTACCTTATCTACTGTTTCTTCCATAGACTGCTAACCCCAGCACATCTGATTCCAGTTCAGGAGTGGTACTGGAGCAGCACCAGAGTGGAAAATTTCCCCCCAGTTACATCATCTCTGTTCCATGCAAGACTCTAGCAAACACAGAACAAATAAACCCAGAAAATATCGACCTACCCAGCCATGACAATGAAGAAATCCAGGCGGTTCCAGGTATCTCCAAGGTAACACTTCTTGCCAAAGATCCCCAGTGCCACCATCTTTAAGACCATTTCCATAGCAAAGAAGATGAAGATGAAATCATCAAATACCTGCCAAAGAGAAACCCAAGAGCATGTTTGATAAGCATTCTCAGCCTTGAACTTTAAAATGCAGACTGTGAGATAAATACAAATTTCAGTAGTTCTGAAAACGAGTTGGGGGCAGGGCTGGAAAAGCTTCTTCCATGCAGCCCTGGCATCACAGCTTCCTGCTGCTCAAGTAAGCAAGGGGCTTTTATAGTATTTTTCCCCATGGGTGAAGCAGTTGATGCAGACTCAGCAACTCCTTACACGGACTTGAAAGGTGGTGTTGGCTCAGCATCAGCAGGTCCAAACCTGGCCAGGGAAATGCAGTCCTCCCAAGTTCTTCCAGGAGGGATTCCTCATCATTCCACTGCAAATGGCTCAGCTAAGGACACCATGCAGCTGCATGAACAGCTTGGATAGCACATACCAATCATAGACAGAGGCTTCAGATATCTGAACATTGCAGCCTCAGCAACACTATAGATGACAAACTTTGCTGTCATCTTCTCTTTGGGGAAGCAGCAAGCACAGCTAGTGCATTCGTAGGCTGGATGCCCCCATGGCCCTTCTTGGCGTAGCTTTTGTTTCTTCTCCCTTTGGACTCCTGAATGCCAAGTTACTGTGGACTCAGTAATAGCCATGCTTGTCAACAGAGTAGCAAATGCAGTGAGGCTGTTACCGTCTCCTGCCTGAATGCTGTAACCTTAGTTGTTTCTCCCAAGTTTACCCCTGAGCTATGGATCTTGTAGCTGGCTATGTCAGGAAACCCCTGTGTATGCACAGAATCAGGAATGTTAGCAACTGTTCTGTATTGCATGGTCACAAGCAGACTTCATTCATTATCTCTCTCGCCCTGTTCCCCTTCTCAGAGCAACCCCTTGGCATTTTACAACAGGATAGCTTACTGCCAGGGACAGTCTTGCCAACCTGTCTGGAAAGGTGTTGCCCACACACTGAAGGAAAGTACCCGTGAAAATTTGTTACTTGGACTGAGGCACCATCACAACAAGAAGGAAGTCTGCTTACCTGCAAGATTTTACACCTGTCAGAAAGGCAGTCCATATCCTCACATGGCTGGTACATCCCCAGGGTAACACAGTTTAACAAAATCACCATCATGCTGACACACTCAAACCAGGTGGAAAAGAGTCAAGGAAAACTTCTGTAAAAACGTCATGGCTGAGAGAAGCTTGCTTTAGGCTTGGGATGACAAAATAGGAAGATTAAGGGAAGCAACAACTGCTGGTAGGCTGATTTATTACATTCTTATGTTTCCACCCCCTCAGTCCCTCACTACTCCTCTTCTTGATTAAGCCAAAACCCTTTCGAAAAGGGGAAAGTACAGGTAGCACAAAGGCCTAAGGTATTCACACAAGTAAAATCATTGCCATAGTTAAACACATGCTCACTCCTCTCCTGTTGATTTGCTGTGTCCCTTCCCTCTTTGGTTTACTGAATCTTCCAAATACACGGAAGAGACTTTCCATGGTGGTCTATACTTAAATGTAGCAGAGATCTCCAAGATCTAGGGATCTAAATCAAAATGGACAGCTGGATCTCTATGTAAGCCTAGTGAGCAAAGCATTTGACACTGTCCCACACAACATTCTTGTCTCTAAACTGGAGAGAAACGGATTTGATAGATGGACCACTTGGTGGATAAGGAATTGGCTGGATGGTCACACTCAAAGAGTTGCGATCAACGACTCGATGTCCAAGCAAAGACCAATGGCAAGTGGCGTTCCTCAGGGGTCGGTATTGGGGCCAGTACTGTCTAATATCTTTGTTAGCGACATGGACAGTGGGACTGAGTGCACCCTCAGCAAGTTTGCCAATGACACCAAGCTGTGTGGTGCAGTTGACACCTGAGGGATGGGATGCTATTCAGAGGGATCTCGACAAGCTCAAGAAGGGGGCCTGTGCAAACCTCATGAAGTTCAACAAGGCCAAGTGCAGGGTCCTGGACACGGGCCAGGGAAATCCCAAGCACAAATACAAGCTGAGTGGAGAATGGATTGAGAGCAGCCCCAGACTTGGGGGTGCTGGTTGATGAGAAACCCAACATCACACAGCAATTTGAGCTCGCAGCCCAGAAGGCCAACTGTATCCTGGGCTGCATCAAAAGTAGTACGGCCAACAGGTCAAGGGAAGTGATTCTGCCCCTCTGCTCTAGTGAGACTCCATCTGGAGCACTACATCCAGCTCTGGAGCCCTCAGCACAGGAAAGACATGGGCCTGCTGGAGTGGGTCCAGAGGAGAGGCCACAAAAATGATCAGAGGGCTGGAGAACCTCTCCTTTAAGGAAAGGCCAAGAGTTGGGTTTGTTCAGCCTAGAGAAGAGAAGGCTCTGGGACACCTTAGAGCAGCCTTTCAGTACCTGAAGTGGCCTACAGTGAGGATGGAGAGCGACTTTTTACAATGGCATGGAGTGATAGGACAAGGGGTAATGGCTTTAAACTGAAAGAGGGTAGATTTAGATTAGATATAAGGAAATAATTCTTTACTGTGAGGTTTATGAGACACTGGAACAGTTTGTCCAGAGAAGTTGTGGATGTCCCCTGCCTGGAAGCATTCAAGGCCAGGTTGGATGGGGCTCTGAGCAATCTGGTCTGGCAGAAAGTATCCCTGCCCATGGCAGCGGTTGGAATTAGATAATCTGTAAATCCCTTCCAACCCAAACCATTCTATGATTCTGTGATTACTGCCCTTCTGGGAAGAGGGTGAAACACAAGGCTAGGAGCCTCCCTCTTCCCTTCTGAAAGGAACTTGGAGATAAAGAGTTGCCATATTGGACCAGGTCAATGGTCCATCTAATCTGTTATTCTGCTTCCAGCAGTGACCCATGCTGGATAACACTCTACAATGTGCCTAATTAACTTATTCAGTAACCATAGGGGGAAATTGCGTTTCTGACCCCAGCTGGTGATCTGTTTATGCCCTAAAGCATGAGGATTGATAGCCCTTATAATTGTTTTCTCAGCTATACTAGTGTCCCTGCAGATGCTTTGCTTATTCATTTGAATTTTTTTTGATAATCTTACTAAAATGTCTGCTTCGATAATAGTTGGCAGCCGTGAGCTACATTGGCTAATTATACTTCACATTAAAAATTGTTTCCTCCTACTTATTTTTAATTTGTTGCCTTTTAATTTCATGAAGTGCCACTTCATTTATATGTTGTAGAAGAGGATAAAAATGGTGTATGTGTGACCTTCTCTATGCTCTCCACACTCTCTACCTGCCTTCTCTTTACCAGCCCCCTTCTCCTCCTGAAGGATTCTTAAGACCTGATACAGACTTATCCAAGAACTTGTTTACAGTATTTTAGCTCTAAAAGTGGGCACATTTCTGTGATATCATTCCAGTGTTCACATTACAAAGCAGTAATCTAGGTCTAATAAGTATGGACCTCCAACCTCTGGCAGAACCGTCCTTCTTGAGTATTTTAACACACCCCACAAACACATCGGTTCAGTTTCCTTTTTCAGACAAAATCCATTTTTGTCCTTTTTTTTTTTTTAATTCAAAGTAACAGAACTAAGAAATTATCCACTTAAAACACAAGCTACTCAGTGCACCCATTTTCAGTCCTTGCAAAACTGAATTCAGAACGGTGGTCTATATCTCTCTTCACTTTTGAAAGACACTCAACATCTATGGTTTGTTCTGAGCAACACTTCCATGCTCATTCTCTGACAGTGATTTGTGACTAACCCGCACAATCTGATTTAGAAGATTATTAATTCTTTCTCTTCTCCCCCACCTGGTTTTCAGTGAGCTACCTTCAGTTGCAAAAAAAAAGTCAGACAAGAGCAGGACACCAGCTCTACTATGCCAATCATGCTATGAGGTGATTTCAAGAATATGTTATGACTGTCTCTAAGTTAATCCCAAGTGTCATACAAAGTAATGCACACAGAGCCCACCCTCAATGTCAGCTTCAAAACCAGAGGCCTTTTCTAAGAGGAATACACCAAAAGGGCGCAGAATAAAGTGTTTGCCCTTAGAGGTCTACACAACACAGCTTCAACTTTCCATCTTTCTCTCTTACATATTCCTTTAATGACCTGATCCAAAGCCCCAGGAAAGGAATTGTAGTGGTTTCCATTAGCTCTCACTGCCTTTTCTGGCAAGACTGCAATTCTCTTCCAGATTTTTCAAAATCTGTTAAGCACCAACTTTCACAGAATTACAGAACCACAGAATGTTTGAGGTTGGAAGAGGTCTCTGGAGGTCATCTTGTCCAAGCCCCCTGCTCAAAGTAGTATCAGCTACAGCAGATTGCTCAGGGTTGCATCCAGTGGGATTTTGAGTATCTCCAAGGATGGAGGCACCAGAACCTCTCTAGGCAACCTGTTCCAGTGTTTGACTACACACATAGTGAAAAAGTGTTTTCTTATATTTGAAATGGGATAGCCCATATTTCAGGCTGTGCCTATTGCCTCTTGCCCTGTCATGGGGCACCACTGTACAGAGTCCGTCTCCTTTACTCCCCCCATCAGATATTTATACACATGGATAAGACCCCCCTGAGCCTTCTCTTCTCAAGGCTGAGCAGTCTTAGCACTTTCAGCATCTCTATTATGCAGCAGGTGCTTTGACAACTATTGGAAAGGCAGTACCAGCAAAGCCCTCAGGGAGGGATCAGTGCTGAATAACATTCTTCAGGGGGCCAAAAGAGTTTCTGTATGGGCTGACCCAGTGACAGCTGCAAAAGTCCCTCTCCCTGGGCATAAGGCAGTCAAGACAGGTACAAACAGAGCCAGCACTCAGAACAGAAGTAGATGAAATTAATACATAAGAAATGAAAAGCAGAAGTTGTTTTAAAACAAGCCAGGTTTTTTTCTTCAGCAAACATCCAGAAAATGTGGCACAAGAGAACCGAAGGCAGGGAGTACTCTCCAACTGCAGCCAAACACAGGGAACTCTGAAAAAGGAGCTTGAAGTCAGGGGATTAACTCATATGCATCTACACTTCTGTGCACGTGCTTCAGCAGCAGCAACACATGGGTGATTGGGATGCTCCCGTGCTCCTTTGCTCTTCTCACTCCCCCTTGCAGTGGCTCTCCATGCCATACAGACAGTAGCAGGGTGCCTTCGGGCAGTTGGTGAGACCCCAAAGCACAAGACCTGGCCAGCCACACTCACAAAAGCATTGCTGTTTGGGCCAGATGAGCAAGGCCCTCATCTTCTTGCTCAAAAAGCTATGGCCAGCTGCACTCAATTTCTCCTCCCATGCTTCTTGGATACCAGCTCTCTGAAAGTTTGCCAGCATTGTCCAGGCTTCCTGAGGATGCTGTTGAATCGCTGGCTGCTCCTGGGCTATTAAAGTGATATTAGGAAAATCTGCCACCCCACAGTTTTCGTTTCGGAGCAGGCGGGGACCCTGAGAAGGCACATTCAATCTGTAGCAGAGAGGAAGAAAGTGCTAGGAGAAAACCGGAGCATCTCCTGCCCTGAGTCAGGAGGGGCTGCTGCCTGCTTGGGTCGGTGGAGGGGGTAATTAGAAGTACCTGCTGCCTTCAATGTGTCACCACTGTCAACCACAGTGACTGCCTCCCATCACCACGGCAACAGCCTGCAGCCAGGTTTATCATCTGTCTTTCAGTGATGCCTCCCCCTCCCCGCATCCTTCACCCCCTCCTTCGCCCCGTGCCTGAGCCTGTAATTAATTTCAGCTGCTGACAAAGCCCGTCTTCACAATCTGCATCATACAGTCAGAAGTTCCATCACTAATTAACTTCTTTCGAAGGTCAAATCTCCTAATTACAAGCAAACCCACACACATGCTATCCCCCTCTGCCCCAGCCCTTGCTCACTGCTCCTCTCCCTTCCCATGGCCCCATTTCCAACACCTTGCCCAGTAAGGCCTGGAGCATCTTACAGGTTTTGGAAACTAAAAGGAGACCCAGGCATTTCTGCCCATGGTCAGCTGCTCTCTCATGGCCACCACAAGATGCTTGAGGAAGGTACCAGAAAACCCACAGCAATCCAGTATGTAATAACTTGCCCTTAATGGGTGGTTTTTCCGTAACAATGACAGTTCACAGTTGTTTCAAGCCCTCAAGGACAAAGGGGTCATAGTGCTCATTTGAAAAAGGAGAAACAGCAAGGGAGAAAGGTTTCCTGACTCCTTTAACCATGGGCTATTCTCATTATCCACATAACTGTCTCCTCCTTGTAGAAGTCCCATTAAGCTCTTTGATTCACCACTGTCTTGCGGCATCAAGACCCATATCTAGGGTAATCATTTTGCCTGAAACACGTTTCCTCGTACTGGTTCTAGAGCTGGTGCCTGCCTGTGGCACTGACATTTTGCGTTGCTGATGAGTGCCCTCCTTGTCCTTCCACACCCCAGCCAGGGTCCATCCAGCTGCTGCCTGAAGGCATCCACATACCCACTGACCATCCACCATGTCTTCCAACGGACAGGACAAGTCTGGGAGGGGGAGAGAGGCTCGAGGGGGACATACGGCACCAGCATGCACCAGGAAAGAACTGTCATCCACCCCAGTCCATCTGGCATAAAGTTAGTGCTGAAAGCCACAAATTACAGGACAGTTAGAGACACATGCAGGTGCTTCTGGGAGCTGGAAGTTGTGGTAGTGCTTGATGACAGGACTATGCATAATGCAAGATGATGTTAGAAATGGGTGATGGGATACACACAAAGCTTTTGGGCTCAATTCCTGAATGACAAATAGCAGAAGCAAGGTATGCTGTACTGGATGTGTAAATAACTTGCACCTGGAAAACTAGGTGTCACTTAATGTTCTTGGGGATCAGCATCAATCTCTGCTTTTTATCATTGACAAAAATACAACAGAGCAAAACAAAACAATCCTTTGGGGTCCCCCTCTCCTCTTCCTCCTTTATCTTCAGCTAGAGTAAGAGTACACCAGGCCCAAAGAGCTCCCCAGTGGCTGGCACTCCTAACAGCACAGAAGATATATAACCTTTGCAAGCATGACAATCCCTCAGCATTTCCTGTAGCTATCTCCAAACCACTCCTAGGGTATGCCTTGTGCCAATTCAGGTCTTGAATGTCTCAGACCTGTTTAACCAGCAGTAGAAATGCCTTGGCTACAAAGCACTTACAGTGAGGGGGAGAAGACATCTCTGTGGTGTGGCTGGTCATGGTAGCATCTGTTCCTGCCCCAAAACAGAGCGAAGAGCCTGCTGCAGTAGAGCAAGTTCAGTGACTGAACTGGAAACATGAAGCCCCATACAATGCATCCCAAACACCGGCCACCCACACACACAACTCCTCATGGCCTTCCACCTCCAAGCTCATGCCAGGCAGGCACAGCTGTGGGCACCCTGCAGGCAAGACATCATATTTGCATGATCACTTCTCTCTGCCTCCCCTTTGGGCTTCTCTCCACCTTCCTCTCATCCTACCATGCTTCTCACCAGTTAAATGGCTGCACTCTGTGATTCCAGTTTGCAGTGATTGTATTTTCTTTCCCTCCTCTTGAAATAAGTTAAGGGCAGTGCTGTGTTCCTTCCCTACTTTGTGACTCTCCTGTAAGAAACTGGTAGGATGCTGTAGCTGCAGTGGAACAGTTAATATTTCATTTATAATGGAAGGAGTGATTTGTGTTGTGAAGGTGAGAGAAACAAGTAGCTCCAGGGAAAGAAGTGCTTATTTTCTCTCCCTCATTGCTGTTGGCTTTTGCAGATGCCCTCACAGGTGAGTTTCTTTTTTTTCCCCCCTCCTACTTTTTTCTTATCACCACTCACTTTTTTTCCTTCTATGCTGATGCACAGGAGTTTCATGGTCTTTTTCTGCAAAACAAGTCAACAGAAGCAATAGGGTTCTTTCTCTTCAGCCTCAATCCGCTAAGCTAACCCATTGTAAAAAGTTGAATGTAATACCTGATGTTCACTCAAAGAAAAATACATCTCAAAATGTGTTTGTGTTCAAATAGATCAAAACAATCAAAATATTTCTCAGAACAAAAAGCTTTAAAAATCCTATTTTGGAAAGACTGAAACATCTCTTTGTCTTCAGTGCAAAGAAAGGTTTCAACATTACAGAAAAAAAGGTTGTTTTGACCTGACTTAGAACTCTTCAGGGTTTGTGGTTTTTTTTGAGTTCTGAGTCAATTGGAAATTAAATGCCAATAATGCATTGCAATACTGGGATTTCATGGTGGCCAAGCCATAAAGCGCAATCTATAAAGCCTTCTTTGCAGGCCCTCAAGGTTGATATGCTCTAGGTCTTTCCATGACATGTTCTCTTGTACATGCTTGCTTTCAACACATCATCATTTATACACTCTTCTCACTAAAGAGGAGCACCTGAACTTTGGACAGCTGACATACACATTGCTAAGGGTCTTCAGTCTTTCACAATACTGATGCCAAGGAAAGGACTGCAGTAGTGCCAAACACGGCAGGACTGTTACGTTGATTTGAGAGGCACTAGGGAAGACTTACATGACTTGTGATGGTGTTACTAGGAGGCAGGACAAGAAACTACAGGACAGGGAGGCAGCAGAGAGAATTTTAAATCCTTGGCAATACTTTGATGTTTCTGTCCTTTGGAAGGGACTTCACATCAAGAACAGATTCACTAGAAAAGAAAAAGACTCAGTCATATCTGTATTACATCAGATAAGCACCGGCCAAACAAAGTACCATACATCAGCCTCTCTGATCTGCCTAACTTCCCAGGACTGCTCAGAAAGAGGGTCATGTACCAGCCACACAGGCTTTTGGCTGCATATCTCAAATTCAGATTTAACTTAGAGACTAATGAGAACTAAGTCAGTTGTATCTCATCCACCACATCATATACCCCTGCGGAGTCAGGTGAGCATTGAAGATGGCTTTTGGGTTGGGTATTTTTTTCTCTTCATTACAGAAAAAAATAAAGCAAATCTCTCATTTCTTACAACTCTTTACATAATGATTTATTCAGACCTGCTAATTGAGTCCATTAAACTCTCAAGTCCAGCAAAACCAAAACTAAGAGAAAGAAATTTAACCTCTGGCAGGAAAAACATACAATGGAGATTAAGAGGCTAAGAAGGAATCTGAAGAGCAAACAGAGGTATTAACGCCATGAGACAAGTCTTCAGATATTCCAGAGATAGGAACCCAATAAGAGAGCTGTAACCTAGTATAGGGCCACAAAAGGCCACAGAGGACCCTTAATCAAACGGGAGGCTGCAGAGAGGAAAGCAAAAATTCTTTATGGTGCTTCTTTACCACAGCAACTACAGGAAAGCCCATTGGACCTAAAGCCAGCGTGAGTTGTGCCAAGAATTCTGGCTGGCTGTCACACCACCTGGATGGATATACACTGGTCTTCAAAAGCAGCCTGGTGTTTTCTTCAGAAGAGGTGTGCAGATCCCACCACTAATTCTTCAAATATCTCACAAATACCATGAATCTTCATCAATGCTGCTACGTAGCCCTACTATTAATGATTACCTCCTGCCTGTAGCAGCTGGGCCCCAGAGCTTCTCTACTGATAATGACCTACCTCTGAATTGCATCTAGCTTTCAGGGTGCAACAGAGCATCTGTTTAATAGCGTGTAACATTTCTACAAAGCTGTTTACTATGGGAAGCATGAAAAAAATACAGTATCTAGAAAAAAACAAAACACCCGAGAATCTTTTTTTTAGGTCAGAAGAAACTAATTACCCAAATTTAAACTTGAGCAGGGTATTAGAGGTAATGACTGTTCCTGGAGAAAGAGCTTTTTAATATCCTCAGATGGCTGAGACTCCGTCTGCACATCTTACTTGCCAGTAAAGCAATACTCCACCATGCTGTGGGATCAGTTCAGGACTGACTTGAGGAATCACACCTCCTGCTGACACCCAAATGGTGCCTCCTGCAGCATTCTGGCTCTGCCTTGGAGATCACCATCCAAAACCTGACCTGGCTTCACATGAGGAACTTCAACGAGGTCACAGCATGAGCTGATAAGACTGCAGCCTGGCACATTATTATACTATATGACAGTTGAAAGAATTTTGCTCCAAAATCTCTTAGTCAAAAGTGGCAGGTTTAGCCGCTGCTTCCTGCTGCAGATAGAGCTGCAGGGGTAACAGACACCAGGGAAGAACCACCAGAGGAAAACTGGGATCCAAATTGTGAAGCTCTTACTGCTTACTGAAATTTCACTTTGTGGAGGCAATTCCCAACTGACACCAGTGGCAAAGTAGGGATCTTAGAAGAGTTAGTCTTTGGTTTTGCACTCAGTTGAACTCTCTGCCAGAGAAGACCTGAACTTCGCAGGCCAAAGCAGGATGGCATTTGCAGTCCCAGGAGTGATTTGAATTAGCCATGTGCTCTAGAGTAACAAAATATGATTTTGCATGGGGCAGCTGAATGCTCCGATACAGGGCCCCAGGAAGTGAGAAGAGCAGTCACAGAGGCTGATGGAGTCGTCATTCTCAAAACATGACCTGACCCACAGTGGGGTGACTTTTTATCTGATTTAATCTGGATGTTGTCAAGCTTACTTGATGGAAACTTCCTTCCAAAGTGTAAAAACAAAGTACTTTGCAAGAAAAATCAAGATGTCTCTAAATTCTACCCCTTTGCTTCATTGCCCTGCCTCCCAGAAACACTACCCAAAGTTGTGTAAGTCTTCCCCAGCACCTGTCAAACTGATGTAACATTCCTGCCACGTTTTGGACTACTGTAGTACCTTCTTCGGCCCTCATGTCATGAGAGGTTTGAATGCGGTCCTTACCTTGGGTTGGTCCACTGGACATATCCACCAAGTAAATATACCACTGTAATAGCAGTGTCTGTGTGACTACTTCAAGAAAGGCAGAAAAAGAACTAGTGAGGGCAGCGACAGCAATAGAACTAAAAAGCCAGGAGGCATTTTGCTTTTTCCCCCCTCCCTGCTGATCCTTAATGTTTTCTGGTTTGTTTGGGGTTTTTTCTTCAGCTTTGGTCTCTTTCTCTTTTGCTTTCCAGAGCTCTCCTTCCCCTACTCTTCTGGAAATAAACGCTCAAATGTTTAGAATGAAACAGTATGAAGAGGGGAACAAATGTTTCTTCAGGATCCAGGAATAGAGGGCCAGGTTTTGGCAGACATTCAGGCCCTTAAAGATGCACAAGAACATTCCGTGGGACCTCTTGCAGCTTACAGATCCTCGCCTCCCATTGATTTTGGTGAGACCGTATTGTGCCCATCAAGTCTACCAGACAAGCTTGCTGGTAGCTCACAAATGCAAACAGATGAAAGGAGAGCACACATGAAGGATGGGAAAGCTGGCTGCAAAGTGCCAGGCAGAGTCTAGAGAATGGTCGACTTATCTCCAGCGCAACTTTCACCTTCCCAGTAAAGGGACATCTTCTCATCTTACTTTCCGGTGCTTTATTGGCATGGGGTTTGTCCTCTTGTTGTGGGTTTTAGGCTCGGTGGGCCTTGGGGGACAGTCTGTGGAGCACAAAGAGGACACTCCAATTAACCTCTTGAAACAGGCACTGCTATGCAGCTGCCTGTCACTGTCCAGTCTTGGGAGGGCCAGGGAGCACCTCCCCAAGACTACAGCACAGACACGTGGAAGATGGACAGATGTGGGTCCTGGGTGTTGCTTTTGAGGGTTGTTTTTCTCCCCTACTACTTTACAGCAAATACAAAGGGTTGGTGGAAACATCTGCCTTTGAATAAGAAGCTGTTTCCCTGGAGAAGAAAACAGGTAGAAGAAATCTCACCAGCACTGAAGACAAAGACCACACTCGCTGTCTTCCTCTTCCTGCTCCTTTTTCTTGCACTGATGTCTGCATCACTGTTGCCTTTTTAGTCCATCCTAGTTTTCAGATGTTACAGATCGCTTTTTCCACTCTTTGCAGCTTCCCACCTATCTCCGGCAAAGGTCAGAAGCTGAGCTCACAAGGACGCGCAACTGATACACTGATACGTCTGAAAGGAGTGTAGGGCACCTTTGATAAAAGGCATCTCACCTCGCAGGAATGTGGAGATAACAAAAGCACAAAGGACAGATTACAGACCTTCTCACAGTTTAGAAGTGTGTGTCCTTCTGTGCAGGGGCTCTGCTCTCTGCAGGTGCCAGGGCAGTATCCTGTACCCCAGCACACCACTACGTGAAAGATGTGGAAGTGAGCACCCTGGTCCTCCAGACAGCTAGTTTCCAAGGCTAAATGATCTTAGAGGTAAAGCCACTTTGCCTTTCTCCCTTCTCCCAGCTAGGTGATGCTTTCAGTGGATACAGCATCACTAAATCATGTGCTTGGTGCTTAGCTTAGCAGGCTTTTCTGACAAGTGCTTCAGTACAGAAAAGAAAATCATGCGGTGACAAAGCTTTGCAGCAAAGTAAATAAAGATTAATTCAGAAGTGTAGGGAGTGCTCAGTAAGGTCACTCAGAAGAAATTGCATCAGTCTAAGCAAAATGCAGGGCAATAACGATAAGAGCTGGGTTTGAGCTCCTGTTGTTTCTTTCATTATTGGCTGTAATTAAAACAAACTCATCATTTTCAGAGTTTCAAGACGTCACCCCACTCCCAACTTTGAATGTACGTTTTTTCCCCTCACTATTTTTCATTCTTGAAGGCTTGTAGCTGGATGCATCCCAGGCCCCTTTGCCCTGGTTCCCAGAGGGTATGCTAGAAGAACTGGCACCGATGGCCTGCAGCACACAGGAAGGACTGATTGCAAATGACTGAGTCAATCTGTCTCAGTAGATAACAGGAGGCTCAGAGCTCCAGCCAGCACGCAGGCTCGCAGTAGCTGCTAGAACCTCCTCAAGAACTCAAATGAGTTAAGGATGGCCTTCTGAAAACAGAGCTTCTAACATGTACATGTGACACATGTACCTGTAAGGAGAGGGAAGAGATGGTCATTATTTAAGCTTCTCATCTGAGAAGGGACCCTGTGGTGGATGAGCAGATGTGCCAGCACTCTGCTTGTACATCTGCTCTCTTTTTCTTTCTTCCCTGCTTTTACATCCTGCAACAAAGAATGCTCCACCTGATCACTTAGTGAATGGATTATTTAAATCATCTAGTGCTTCCTTCAAAACAGTACATAAACTTTTACTAATTTCCACAACTACCTTTTAAGGTACATAAATACTTTCTCTTTTTTACTAATAAGAAAGCAAGCAGGAGAGGAGCAAGCGTTCCCAAAGTGGCCTCCAATTTGGATTCTCCAATGCACAAGCTTTTTAGAGCCTGATTTTCAGGAGTGTGTAATACTTGTTATTTCTGACACAGCCAACAAGAATTGTGAAGCTCCAAGCCTCCAAGCATCTGGCTCCCACTGCCTCAAGTTGGATGGCCAAAGATCAGAGGCACCTTTAGAAAAAAACATTACCCAGAGATCACACACTAAGTCACCACCTGGAACCCACATTAAAATTCAGGTGTTCCTGACACCCAGCAAATACTCACCAAACCCCTCATCTTGCTGGCTAGCTGACAGATTGCACCATGCCAGGGAAAGGAGCCAACATGACTCATACTCAATCACTGCAATGCCAACTGTATTGAGAGCTGTTTTAGGGGGGGTTAAATGCTGTGAATGTGCCAAGTATTATCAATATTAAAGTATTATTAGTATTATTTATGAGGTATCTCCACATGTCCTAGATGACAGCAGCCGAGATCAAATTCGAATTACGCAAAACGTTACATAAACATACAGTAAAGCATGCTGCCTGCTCCAAAAAGTTTTTAATCTAACTGAACAAGACAGGCTAACGATACATTACGGTCTCTGCTTTGCACACAAGCAGCCAGAGCACAGAGAAATGAGCAGATTTACCCAAGGGCAGACAGGAGACATGGGGCACAGCTGGGAGCCGAGCAAGAGCCTCCCAATTCGTTCTCCAGCATCTTTGACCTAAGATCATTCTCCATCTCAACTACAGCTGCATTTGATGAGGGCAACACCCACAGGGAGAATGGTTCTCCCATAAATCTTTACTGAGAACAATGGAAAAAGTCTCCAAGATCCACTTTATAGAGGCAAGTAACATACTGCATATAGATAACCATAAATGTAAGGCTCCCTGCACGCATTGAGAGGTCTCTGGCTGTTCAGGGGTGCAGTGCACAGACAGGCAGTAGCCAGAAGACCTACACTCTATACCTCCATCTTCCACTGATACCTCCATTAGGATCTCAAGATAAAAATCCAGCCCATAGTTATGACAGTATAACACTAAGTCCAGTCTAATACCCATGCAACTTTCTTTTTTCCTATCTGCCAAAGAATTTGCTATCTTACGAGGCCGCTCCAGGCTCCTTCAATAAAAGCATGCTATGTGAGTGGAAATTATCTGCATGTTACACTGCAGAACAACCAGCTCCAAAAAAGGTGGTTGCTACACAGCAAGTTGCTAATAGCACAGGCTAGCTAAAGTCTCCATCACCAGTACAGCATAGTTCGGCTACCTCTTTGATGTCTTTCCACCTGTTGTATTCATCACCTCTCCTCAGATTTAGGACTAGTAGTACATTGCTATTACCACATTCGTATTCCTGTGACCTATTTGCCTTCATATAGATTCAACTTCACACTCTATTTATTCTGAAGTTTTTGACAGTCTGAAAATATATGCCTCTTTCTCTTATTTACAGCCTAACTTATTTTTCCCAGTACAGTTTCCAGTCAAACTACTGACGTGCATTAATCTCATTTCATTTTGGACATATCAGTTTCAGCCTAGCTCATTGCCCCGTCCTTTCCAGCCATGCCAAGTATTTCCCTTCCTCCTGTCAGAGTCTTTCTTATGAGCCAATTTGTTTTGCTTTAATTTTTAACAACCATCCCCAATTCTGTGTGACTCTACGCAGACTCCTGTCTGTATAGAGCACTGACTGTGCTCCTTTATTGGATTACTCCTCACTGTCTCACAGCCATCCATCTTCTGTCACGTTAATTACTGAGCACTAAAGGATCACTTGCATTTCCGTTGTCCCATGCAGATTTCATTACCTTCTCCACTAGTCAGTTACCCTCAGATTCCTCCCCCCTCCCCACAGTACCTACAATGTTTAAATACTGCCAACTTAACTACCTTATTTCCAGCAGCCTATTGCCCTTTTGCTTAGAGCAATAAAGTGACTTTACCATAAAGATGGAATAAATATGATTATTTGGCTAGGAAATAGCTAGTACAAAATGTTGGTGAGCAGAGTACAAAATCCAGCCATCTTCCCCTGCCCCAGAGAACAGGGCTCAGGTGGGGTCACGGCAGCCTGTAAAGGTCCACCACAGGGAAAATTGCATTTCAATGCAGATATTTTGCCTCTGAAACCACCTGGATCAGTAGATCACCAAGGCAAAGAGACACACCAAGTTATTGATAACCTGCCCAGCTCAGCAAAACACTGGCAACGGTGGGCACCACTGACCAAATATACGTGATAAATTCATTCTTCGTGGATTAGGACAGCTGCTTCATGCCAACTGCAGCCCTGCCCAGGGCCCATCAGGAGCAGTAGCTTCACATGCTGTTCTCCGAGATAACATATCAGCTACTAGTAGACTCAGGACACCTGCAGCTGGCAGACACATCACCTTCTGCAAAATTATTCTCCTATCGCTTACATACAGTCAATCCCTTTCCAAACAGATTTAGCAGTGATTTAGAAAAGCTCACATCTTCTCTACACAATCTTTTCTTTCATCCGAGAATGATTCTTCCTGTCCAGATAGTAGACATGGAGCCAGCAGTGTACTAGAAAAGACCACCATAAAAGCTTAAGCTTTCGGCTTTCTTGCTAATAATCTATCTTATATTTCAAGACTTCTTTCCTACAGATTCTTACATCACTGATACTAAGATGTACCACAACCACAGGCTCCTTCACAGCTGTATCTAATGCACTCACATACCTTGTGGGATTTGACACACCCTTGTATCCAGTAGGCAAATTATCTTACAGGTCTCATGGCCATCACACATCCAGCTGTCTAAGGCAAACAGAATTATCTCCTCTCCCCATAACCTGTTTGCACATCACATCCACTTGGCTTATGCAGCCAATGTAGCAACTATTGGGGAGGAACAACCCCATGCATCAGTACAGGCTTGGGGTGGACCTGCTGGCGAGCAGCTCTGCAGAGAGGGACCTGGGTGTCCTGGTGGACGAGAGGTTGACCATGAGCCAGCAGTGTGCCCTGGCTGCCAAGGTGGCCAATGGGATCCTGGGGTGCATCAAGAAGAGTGTGGCCAGCAGGACGAGGGAGGTTATCCTTCCCCTCTACACTGCCCTAGTGAGGCCTCATCTGGAGTACTCTGCCCAGTTCTGGGCTCCCCAGTTCAAGAAAGATGAAGAGCTACTGGAGAGAGTCCAGCGCAGGGCTACAAGGATGGTGAGGGGACTGGAACAT
>Ga0065711_1033436_pt1 | contig 25505 bp, 12 predicted proteins | sample Hoacrofraction12_FD_59098 | JGI IMG/M metagenome (GOLD analysis project Ga0065711, IMG submission 59098) | Hoatzin crop microbial communities from Cojedes, Venezuela - Epithelial fraction 12 v2 (version 2) | ecosystem: Host-associated > Birds > Digestive system > Esophagus > Crop | place...
TTTTTTTTTTTTTTTTTTGTAAATCCCATCAAGGGGCAGGAGAAACTCTGAGCAGTCCTAGATGAAGGTATCCCAGAGCGATTGCTCTGATCAAATCCTTGGAGTGATGTTTTGACACAGTGAAGTCAATGGAAACATTTACTAACTTCAAGGTCCCTGGGATCAAACCCTAGTTCCAAACATCAGTGTGCTACTTTCTTTGGCTCTACTTCAATCATTTAAATCAGTGGTTTTCAGCCTGCGGTTGGCAGATGCCCGGGCTCCTTGGCAGAAAATCCTCTGTCTTCCTAAAGGAGTCTCCAGAGCTATGATCAGGAGGCAAGAGTCTCTCTGCAAATTACATGCTTCCCATGAAAAAGTATTAGATGTCTGCAAGTCAAAACATACCTGTTTAGCTCTTGGGACCAGGACTTAGCTCTGTATATGTACTGGGACTGGCTCAATGGGGTCCATGATTGAAGAGATCACCGAGTACTACTGTATCATAAAGAATGGCAGCTGCATCTTCCTTCTGCACTCTACCCCCATAAATTGTTAGTCTGCAGCTCCTTCTTTTCCCCATCAGCCAACTATAAATGAGAATGAGGGGGATGCAAAGGGATGCTTACTGCTGCTCAGGAGATCTGGCAGCTGCTCTTGTGCCCTTGACTGTTTCTGGCTGTTCACAGGGTTACCTGTAATTCTTTTCTGTTGTTATTCCATGGTTATAGTTTTTTTCAGCATAGTCTTCTCAAACACTTGCTAAAGAATAAAGGAAGTCAAAAGTGAAAACTAAACAGTCGTGCCACTTAGATTTGCAGAGACAAGAGGCTGTAGGGGGTGGGTTTAGTTCACAAAGCAAACACCCAGATCATCAAATCCAAGCAGCCTGTACCATAGGGCAATCACTATTAAGTTACAGAGTCAACATCTATTCATCAATATCTCTATTCCACAGCTTCAAGATACTTTGCTTCAGAAGGAAGAGGAACTTGCTAGGTTACATGAGGAAAATAATAACCTCCGACAATACCTGAATTCTGCACTGATTAAGTGTTTAGAAGAAAAAGCCAAGGTATTGTGTTCAAGCCTGTTGTATAGATGTGTGCAGAAGAAACGGGTTGAATAGGTACATGCCATTAAAATATGTGGAAAGTCTAAGAGTGTAGACAACCTGCAGTGTGAGATCTATTAAACTTCACAGAGCTGCCAAATTGCCGATGGTGGGTCTGACCATGGAGACAGCACAGCCCATGGCATAATAAAGTTTCATTTGTAAGTTAGCTGTAAGTTAAGTTCATAAGCAAGGTAAAATTATTCCATCTAAAGCTTTTTTCAGTGAAAAGTTCAAATTTGAACGTACATTTATTGAATGTGTCTTTTCTGTCATCAATTATCCCTTTTGATAAGGATTAATTTTTCCTTTTTTATGTTTTGGGTACTTTCTGCTTTATGTTTCATTTTGTCACCTTCCAATTGTATGTTTTATTCATTTACACTAGAACATCAATCTATTTTTTTTTTCAAATTAATTAAATAGTTGTGTGGGTTTTCTTAAAGGTGAAATACAAAATTAAACACTTCAGGTTGGATGAAACATTCTTTTAAACTAAGTGTGAAGGGTTTTTTTTTAATTAAATATTTTGATTCTCTGTCTCTCATCTAAAAGAAAGTCAAGATAATTTTCTCATCAGCTTGAAGACAATTTTTACTATTCCAGCCTTGCCAATGACACTGAACTGTTAATTATTTGCTCAGCTCTGTGGATTAGGCACAAGGTAAAAAAGCCTGTAAAAAATAGCAGACTTTCCTTTTACATCCTATTCCTAGTTGACGGTGGGGCATGTCCCCCCTGCCATGCCAAGACCTGGCTCCTGCCAGTAGGAAGGGTCTCCTTCAGTGGGCACGGTAGGGAGACACAGCTGCCCCTCTGTGTCCTGTGGAGGAGGGTCCTGTGTGAAACTGTCATGGGAGGGGGCTGAGCAGTGGATTCATGACATGGTGGGGAGCTTCCTTGTTATTCCTGCCTTTCTTTGACCATCCCTGGATGCCTGAAGGGTCTTTGTCCTGGAATAACAGTGACTGAGGTGCATTAATGAGCTCAAAGCTGCTCAGTCTGCTGCTCTGAACACTCCCTGGCCAGGATCACACCTGCCCAAGTCTGACTTACCTTTGCATCCTCCCTCTTTGTCAGGCTGCCACTTTCCCCCCCATACCCACCTCACCTGCCAAATCCTGCTGGCAGCAACAGCACAGAGGAGTGCCACACAGCCAGGCGGGAGCTCTCATTTTACGCCATACTGAGTGAGAATGTGATCAAAGCACAGGCCTTATTGACATTGTCAAATTCTTCTCTTTCAGGGACTGGGTTGTTGCAGAGACTGTAAAGACACGAAATAGTTAGTCTCATTGATGTGTTTAAGCACAGGGTGGAAGAAAAAGTATCTTTTATAAGGACAGTACTAACCATCTTGCCCATCTAAAATCTGACACCAGAAACATGTTGCTTCCAGGTAACTAGAAATCACATTTTAATCTTCCCTACATCTTTTTTTTTTATGTATAGAAACTACTATCCTGCCACAGCCAAAAAACCTGTGCTATTCTCAAAAGCACCAAGAGGAGATTAAAAGAGGACCACTGCTTTGTTCCTCAAGAAAGTCTTCATGCTTCCAAAGCTAGAAGGAACCTCTTTAATGAATTCACTGCCTGTGAAGAGCAAGCCAGCCCTGGTGTGGACAGCTGGGTCTTGCAGACTTTAGGATTAAAAGATGTCAACACCATTGATGAAACTTCAGCTAACTACAGTGCCCTGTCCTCAGACCTTGGAAAAGACACATACTGCCTGAGCCCTGGTGAAGCAATAGACTACGACCACAGTGAAGGAGCGGTGGCAGCGCATAGCTGCAGCCACATGCCTCCAGCTAACAGCAGTACCCATCCATGCAGTGAGAACTCTCCCTTCCTTCCTCCGTTTTCTTCAGCACCATGCACCTCCTCATCAGTGCCAAGTGTTTCCTCCCTCCCAGCCTATGGGTTGCCTTATTTGACTGCTGATTTGTCACCCAACAAAACAGAAGTGGCCTTCACAACATCTCTAAGTCCCCACCGCAATGTGAGAACGCACACCTTCCACCAAGGACAGGCCTTCGTGCGCAGGGATGATGATGGAGGATGGAGATTCACCTGGGTGCCCAAGCAGGCTGAATAACACACCTGCATCAAGGGTCAGCCATAAGGGTTGTAGGAGACAGACACTTCATCTTGTTCTTGAGACAGGTTCGGGCATCAAAAATCAGCCCTTCTTGGTTCTGTTGAATGCTACTCTGTCACCTACCCACTTCTCATTCCCTCCCAGATTTTTACAGATGTAGCTCCAAATTGCACTTTGACAATTATCTGCCCTAGGCCAGATGTACAAATTGGATCCACTTCTCTTGTGCCTGTGTTGAGATACCTTCTTTTACTCTCTCCACAGTTTTTCTAGAATTAGCTGTTCCTTGTTAACTGGTAGTTTCCAGGCTGGAGTGCTTTCAGCTTTGATGATCACTCCCACGTGCACCAAGCTGGAAAGCATTTTGGGAATACAGTTTGGAGATAGCACCTCTCTCTCAGATATCCACAGATGACAAGGGAGGCATAAGTTGGAAGCTGAGAGTCAGCAGTTTCCAAGTGATTTGTGTCTCTCTTGGCTACACAAATCGCCTTAGATTAAGGCAACCATGTGGATTTGTTAATGTGCTACACTAGGCTGACCTACCTGCAGTCACATGGTGCTGTCATATTCTTCAACGATGCCTCAAAATAGACAGGATTTTCTTCTGTTGCCTGGGGGTTACTTAATTACAAGTGATTCAGTGAGTTCAGGGGATTTTCTTAAGGTGTGATTAAGAGACTAAGGTGTTTACTGCACTGTATTTTAACGGTATTTTAGCTGTCAGACAAAAGGAGTTTAAAAAGTTTGAGCCCTGGAACAGGAACCAGAATTAGAAGTGCTGTAGAGTAATGACACTGCCATCACCAGCCAAGGCCCTGGCTCAGTATATCGGTGGCAGAAATTTTATCATCTGTGAGTAATGCACACTCAGAGCACTTCTTTCTTCTGCAAAGGATACATTCCCCTTGCCTGCAGCATCTCACTTGTCTTTTGAGGGATTTTATTCCACATTTACCCGCCTGATTTTGGAAGCCCCCATAAAAGGGAGCCAATCCTGGCTTCATAAGCGATTTCAGTGGCTCCAGTGGGTCTTTTTTTGCAACATCAAGAGCTGCGCTTGTGAAACTGGAGATATTCTTTCTAGAGAAGAACTTTTTGACCTCTTTGTCCTGATCTGAGATCTGCTTCCTCCTCCTCCCGTAACTCCATGCTTCCTATGGGAAACGTTTCTCCCAGTTTGGGGATGCAGTATCGCTTAGTGGTTAGAGTGAGTTTTTGGGAACCACAACCTACAACACCAGCTCTTGCCTCTCCATGTCTCTGTCAGACAGCAGTGGCCTGAAGCTATGATCATCACTACCTTGAGAATGCTTTAAAAATCTCTGGAGAGAAGGTGCTGTAGCGCTGCACAGGACTTGACTTTTAGTAACACTACTAATGATATGAAGTCAACTGACATGAAGTTAGCTCACCAGTAATGTTTTGTGCTACCTTTGTTTTCTGCTTTACAGTAGTTTGATGCCTAAGTATTGGAAATAGTGTGATTTGGTTATTCTTGCTCAGATTGGTCCCAGTGACATTAAGCATGTACTTAAGTAAAAATAACTGTAATTGAGGATCTCCTTCCAGTGGCTTATTTTCCTGTAGAAAACTGGATATTCCTTTATTTTTAGAGGATAAAAATGTCTCCTAAATAGCCTCTTGTTCCTTAGAATTACAATATTTGGGATTCTCCATCAGGAGCAGTAATGATTTCCTAAAAGACTTCCAAATAAACTCTGTGTTTCTGGGTAGTTACTTTAAAGCCAGTCAAGGGCAGACTTCCTGAATAGGCAATCTGAAAGCGTTGATTGTAGGCATTATGGCACTGGATTAAAAAACAACCCACCACAAACAAAACAACAAAACCCCCAAAACACACATGGAATGAATACAAGTATTTGTTTGGGAGCTTTGTTGCAGTCAGTAAAAACGTGGCCAGCTGACGAAGACTGGTCAGACAAGACCGCTGTTTCTATAGCACTTTTCTGCTTTTCAGTGAAAGCAGGAGAAAAATTCTGTCCTACAACTCATTTCTTTCTCAAGGCATTTCTTTTCTATTAAACTCCTCTTGCCCTACTCTATAAGGTAGCATTGGAGAAAATACTCCTGTTACAGGAGTTTTTATTGGTGCTTGTGGCAGTGTAGAAAATGCCTGGGCTTAGTATGAATATATGATGAGAGACCCTGGTATGTGTGGTGTGGGGGGTGAACAGCATGTAGGGAACAGACATTGTGGCCAGAGGATGCCATGTCATTCAAAGCAGCTGTAAAACAAGCAGAGGAAGACCTTCCTGTTTTCTAGCACTACTGAATGCTATTACTTGTGTATTTCAATGCTATGGAGTCAGCAGCAATAAGAAGTACATTTGTCATGTCAGCAAATACTAAATCAGACTTTCTTCTCTGAAGATAGAGAAGAAGCTTTCCACCTGTTTGAGATTTCCTTTCCACATTTTCATATCACAGCACGTGAGAACTTCTCCTGCAGAACACCAGAACAAGCGTCAGATCTTTGGTGCGACCTCAAAGTAGGGTTTCAGCAGGAACAAACTGATGCTTGAACCTTTGCCAGCCTTTTGTAAAGGGGTGACCAGCCCCTTGTCTCATAGCAAATGAATTATAGATGTAAGTGAATAGCTCAATGAACAATTTACCTGAATGAATCCTTTTCTTTGCCTATGGGTTCCTGAATTTTACTCAGCATGAAGGTGCCGAGTCCTGTTGCAGGGCTTTCTGTCTGAGCCTGGCTTACTGGAGTTCATTTGGGCAGGGGGCCCCATGGTGCTGCTCCTGTCAGCTGATGGGTGCTCCTGACCCATGCATGCAAACTTAAAATTCTGATTTAGACTACTGCTTGAGCAAAGGTCTCTGTGTTAATCATGCTGCTGATCACTGTAGCGGAGGGAGCACACTCGAAAGGAAACAAAAATCTCCGAAGCATTTTAGCAAATACCTAAGGGTGATTTACTTTTCCCTGATAACATCATTTGAACAGAGTTATCAAAGAACAATAGAAAGAAGCTATATGGTGTCTAACACCAACCCACAGCAAGCAACTTGGCCCCGAGGGGAGGAATGAGACTCTTCTGCTTTTATGTTTCTGTGTAATACTCCCCCTGAGTTCATTGGTACAATTCTCACTGAGGACAAGTCTCAGTGACCCAAGCATTCCTTCAGATAATTGCTGCTCCTATAGCCAAAAGGTAGCCTTTACTCAGCATACCTCACCCTAAACTACCTGGTTCCTATGAAAATCCTGCATTCATGCAGGTATAATAGATGCAGAAAATGAATAAGAGAATGAATACATTTTATGTCAGATTACTGTCAAAAGGTGGGATATGAAGGACAGTCACTGACTGGGCTGGTTTCTACATGTTGATTTGACCTGCTACATCCCTGTGACATCCTTGGGTCTGAAAGCAGTAAAGCTGCATTAATGTGGTGCTGCTTCCAGCTTATTTGCCTTTTATCTAAGGCTCATGACCTTAGATACAGGCTGAGGCTGTAGCAGCAACACTGCTAACAAATTGACACTAGTGAGTCAGAATCTAGCTCCTCAGCATGTAGACACCCAGAGCAGATGTAGCCTACATTGAACTTGTAAAAATCAGCCATAGAAATGGAGCCTAACACGCCATCTTTTTCTTCATCAGAAAATTCTAGAAATGTTTATTGGCTTTTAATTACTGTCCAGGTTGCATTACAGTTCTTTGGCCTGCAAAGACATGGTAGAGGTGGCCTTGCCTGTACAAAGCCTAGACTGGGCTTTGAGATGGGGGTTCAGTGCTGGTTTCTGCCTGATGCTGCCTCTGTTTGTCCTTTTGTATCCATTCTCAGTGGGTGAAACGGAGCCAAAGCCACCCCGCTGCTCATGGAAAGTGTAAGGTAAAGCCGAGGGAAGACTGTGATGCATTCCTATACCACAGAGGTAGCTAGAGATCAATAGGAATGAAAGCAAAAAGTGGAAACAAAATCCCGTTCTTCACACAGCCATCACAACCAGGTAGCCAGGAGATAGCAGAGATGAACAGTGTCAGCTTGGTACTGTACTTGTAACTTCAAAAACAAATCAGGCACCTGGGATAGAGGAGCAGGAGCTCTGGGTATTGCCTCTGGTATTACACTTTGTTTCTGTGCTTTGGTTTCTACAGAATCCAGCAGTAGACCAGTTCATAGCAATTGAACAGCAAAACATGATTCTTGCTGCTGGAAACTGTGTGAGAAGTTCCCTCTTGCCAAGGATCAGTACCAGGCACACATACCTCTGGGACAGGGAAGTAATGACTTGAATGGCCCAGGGGCCCTTGGAGGTTCTTTGGGCAGTGGAGAACTCCATTGTCTGTAAATATCCACCTTGTATTAACATATTTGTTTTATTTTTTTATTTGAAATTTATTATGTGAATGTAACATGCAGCTACACATGTTAAAACAATCCATGTTTTTAGAAATGTATGCTCTTAGGAATGGAAGTTAATTTAACACTTAATATGTTGATGTTCATGATTTCTGTGATTGAAAAAGGCCATGATGATGTGTAAATGTCAATTCTACCAGTGTCTTTAAGTTATATCTAATAAAACTTAACACTAATTGATGCAATTCTTTCGGCCCACTTCAGCTGTTGCTCACACTGCACAGCACCACACCCAGCACCTCCACACCTCTCCAGAGGACTGAAAGGGATCTTGGTTTCCTACAAGCACAAGTGTCTACACAAGGAGGTGCAATTTTTTATCATAACAGAGGTAAATATTAACAGCCACAGGCATGCTCATTTCAGTCTGGGCTTACGCAGCATGTTGCTGCAATCCGTTATTGTTTTGATTCAGAAATAGATTCCATGCTACAAAGTGACTAGGAGAGGAGGAAGTACTGTGCTTCTGTTACTTTTTGCAGCATCAGGCTCTCTCACTTCATAGAGCCTTCTTTCTTAGGCATATGAGCATCCTGATCCAGGGCAACCCGGTTCATCATGATACTCTGAGTACTCCTGATTTTGACTCTGAAGTAACGAATTGTAAAATGGCACTGAAGTGCCATGTGTAGAGACTGAAGATGAGAGAGAAAAGCAAGAGCAAAGAATTCAAACCTCTATTTAGGCAGCTATACTTGACACCAAGAGTAAAGCTGTGTTACTTATTAACTTTCCTTTCTGATCTTGGGCAGGTTTATTAGTAACCACACACCAGCTGGGACCAGAGTGATCTATTTTTCATTGTAATGCTAGTTTGTTTATTGCTTATGAAAAGATATAAAGTGAGCCTTCCTTAATCTCTTTTGCGCTCCTCTAGAAACCGCAATAACTGTCAGATGATTCACAAGCACTCTGGCTTGTTGCCAGGTAGCTGACATCCCATTGTAAAGACAGAGCAGTCTATAAATAATTTGTGGAATGAGCTGTGATTCACCTAAAATGCCATCTCTCCAGTCATTCCTCTGCTTCATTAGTTGTGCATAATTGAATTATTTCAAGGCTAAATATTTACACACAGTGAAGCCTAAGGAAATTAGTATAATAATGGTGCAGCACAATCAACAGACTACAAAAAAAATCAGTAGGGGCGTGAAGGTCTGGGGGATCTGAGCTCCCTATTTTCCCTAATTTATTCAGAAATCCCACTCAAACTGTAGCTGTAATACTGTTACACTTAGCTGAAACTCCCAATAACTGTCTCGAGCTGTTGTTAGTCAACACTCTCTAAATATTCATTTACTAAATGTTTGCAGGTATGACATCTTCCATCACTACATTATTCCCTGTGAATGATCACAGAACGCAGGGTCAGGAGTTGGAAGTGTGGGAGCTTTGCGACACTTCCAGGGGTACAAAATACACCAGAAGATGAGCCCGAATGCAGGCCAGGACCCCCAGCCTCCAGCTGCGCAGGCCTAGCAGCACATCTGAGAGCACGCTCGCACAGCCAGTGCCCCAGCGGTGCCACCGAAGCCCCAGCTGTGCAGGTAACAGCAGCCAGGCAGCTGAGGCCTCTGCACTGCCCCTTGCACGCCTAGATGTGCAGCTGGGGGCTGAGGATTCCCGGTCGTGTCGCAGGTGTCACAGGCCCCGAGCTGTCACAGGTGCGGGTTCAGCCGGGGGCGTTTCACCCCGCGCCGCGTCCCCGCCGCCCGCCCGCTCCCAGCCCGGCCCCGCGCAGCCTCGGCGCTGGCCAGGGTGCTGAAACGGCCGCCCCGCTCCCGCCGCCGCTGTGCGGGGGTGCGAGAGCAGCAAGCGGGCGTCCCCCATCCGAGACAGATCCCGCAATTTCGGACCGAGACGCTGTGCGATCCCCGCGAACTGAGGTGGGAGGAACAGCCCCGTCCAGCTACCAGCAGCACCAGTGCTGAAATGACCCCGTCACACACGATAGCCCTTGGTTAGAAGGGCAACCTTTCTTTAATCTCGAGGTAATCTCTGCCTGATGACATGGCCGGGGTTAAGGAACCAGGGGAAAATGCCGTGTGCGCAGGACTGCGTCTTGGTAAGCTGCTGGCACTGTTTACGGGTACAAACGTTGCTGGGCTTCTCTGCCCAGGTTGCGACCTAGCTGGATAACAGGCAGGCTCATTGCGGAGTCTGCATGCATGGCCAAGCATCCTACTACATATCACCGCGCACAGAAAAAGTGTCAGCTGGAAAGATCCCCTTACCCATGTTATCAACGGCAGTTTATTCCAGATACAGAAGGGAGAGATTATCAACTGCCTCCCAGCTAGGAGAGTGAAACCAAGAAATCCCTGCGATCTTTGAGAAGTAGCATCCCGTGTAATCTCTGAAGCATTGCATGTTTTATTGAGTATCAAGCTCCAGGTATGAAAGCTTGATACTACAGAAACATTTCTTACTAGAGAATCAAAATTATTACTCTTTACATTGTAGGATTATGCACGCTATTCAGACAGGTATATGGGCTCTGTTATACTGGAAACTGTTCAAAATCTCAGCTGCTCTGTAATGAATTTTGTTCTCATTTCCACTGACTAGGATCCCAAATAGCCTCCCTCTTTTCTAAAAGTTTTTTCTAAGTTACACTAATATAAGTAGGACCTGAAATATATAGCATTTCTCTGGTCTTTTCTCAACATTCACTCTGGAATTACATGACAGACAGCTGCTAAAATGGTGTTCAGTAATAAAGAAACAGGAAATAAGAACTTCCTTGCTGTTGGTCTTCTATTCTTTACACATCTAGTCCCATTTGAAAACCAGCAACACAATCATCTGACAATTTCAAACAATGGTAAAAAAAGGAAAAAAAAATAAAATACTATGTAAGTAGATGACTTCTACGCAGATCTGGGTTTTACAGAAAGTTGACATCTGTTTTGTTTATAAAACCACACAGTTCCAAGCCACAAGCATCTCCTCTTTCTAGGAAATAAACACTCCTGGCCAGCTCTTAGACAAAATCCTAACTTGACGATAGTGTAACCCAGGACAGCTCAGTTACAAGCTCTGAGAATTACTGTAAAATAAATAAGAATTCAGCTCAGCAGTATTCACACTTAGTTATATCTGTTGTACCTACTTTGATTTCCAGCCACCTCACTTGTACATAGAATTAAACAGAATAAGTAGGAATGACAGGATCCCGTCTTGCTTTAGGAAACAGGGCTAATTTTGATTACCTAGGGGTCATGAAATATTTAATGATACCTTTCTCAAATGAATGGAGAAGTCTTGATTTAGTACTGACAGGTATTGTTTAAACCTGCCAGCTTCATTGTTCTTCAAAGGCTGATATTAGTCTGGTGTTTTTTCTTGTCTTCTTACCTGAAGCAATCAACAATACTACTGTGTGAGAGATACTGTGTTCCTCCACAATTGCTTCATTTCAACAAAAGCATTTTTCTGAAATAGGTCATTTTGGAAATCCGTAGAAAGTGAACTAACCCACTAAAATCAGCATGACTTAGTACTACCCCTGAGAACAAAATGGAGGTGAAAGAGCTTTAAATTTCTTCTTACTAAAAGACCTTTTATCAGAATGAAATATTATTAACTTAATGGCCCTGTGGCCATTTCAGAGGTATATAAACATTTGCTACCTATCTGTTAGCCATTCAATTACTAAGATCTTGATACTGTGTAAATATTTAACTACAATAGAGGATATAAATCAAAGAAAGTGATTCAGTTTCATTCCACTGGTGGCAGTAAATCACAGGCTATTCAGACTACTTGGCTACACCCAAAGAACTGACTGAGCTGTGAACACGGGCAGACATTGTCTAAAATTCCCTGTAAATCAAGTCCTAATTTAATTCAGAGGGGAAACCAGCAGTATACTGCAGCTCCAGAAGCCAGGACCACTTCCAGATATTTTTACCATATCAGCCAGGAAGGGAGAAGCTACCACCACCCAACTTTTGGACTACTTCTCTAGAAGATGCAGCCAGAGCACATGAAAAAGCTAGGACAGAAGGTGCTATTGAGTTTGAGCCCCTGGATACTAATGACACAAGCAGCAGACAAAAGGAGTGGCCAGTAAATTCTTGTCTCATTCATCTTCTGGAACAGGCAGTTGATAGGTCAGAGAGGCAGCAGCACAGTGGAACACAAGACCAGTCAGCCCTTGTGATCCAGATTTCTGTGCTGTAACAAAGGTCCAGGAGCTGCCATTCTGCATGCTGCTACTCCAGAGAAGTAATACTGTACTCCCTGTCACAACAGGGACATGGGTTTAGTTGCATCTCGTTCTCTAAATGCACTGCAGATTGAAAGTCAAAGTGTCCAAGGACACCTCTTTTTCTACAAGAATAACAACCGCAAATGCATGGGCTCATGCTCAGCTTCAGCAACAGCCACCAGGGACTGAGTCACTGTCCCCGTTCTCTAGTGAACTGCCCCTGCAATACACTCTTTGGCTTTTTGATGTACAGCTCTTGGTGCCAACATGATGGGTCACACTTCCCTGTTTCTAAGAGACAGCTAATACTAGTGCTGGCTAGTATCCTCTGTTGGGACTTGTTTATTCTCACATTCTCATTTCTGCCTGTGCCATAGTCTGCCATCAGAACACTTCAGCCAGGAGCAATTAGTGTCACACCAGTAGCTTATAGAGTCCTGCTGCAATCTTGAAAGGGACATCAAGGAGGCAACAGACCAGCCATCTTCAGAAAAATACAGTAAGAGCAGGATACTCCTACCAGAAAAGGATGTCCAACCCTACCAGCAACGTATCATTACCCCGAGGCTCTGGAATGGGTACTTTAGCAGAGAGGAAAGAAAGACTTGCTCACAATAAATGAGAAATGGGTTTATTTCCATCCTTTTATGGTTTGGGGTTTATCCTTCCTGCTTACAGGATACTTCATGTCTCCAGTGCCACCTGGTGGGCCCCAGCTCTACAGGCCGATACCAGTGGGGAGGAGGAGGAGGGTGCAGCCAGAAAGCCTGGAACAGGCAAAAATCTCCTGCAAGAGAGCATGACTACAGAGCAGGCAGGCATAACCCCTCCCCGCACTTTTCTCAAAGTGTTTTCCAAGCTGCACAGCCTCGCATGGGGCTGCTAACAGTGGAAGTTAATCTGCCTCTGCAAGGGCTGATTAAAAATAAAATTCCCTTTGCCTGCCCTCCTTTTCCACTTGGCTCACACGCAGGTACAAGTTTAGCAAGTGCCTGCAAGCCCCAGTGCATACAAACAAGCCTTGTGCAGCATTAGGTTTTGGTTTTGTCTACCCCCCTTATGGCCTCCCCTGGCTAAAGTCAAAGAAACACTGAAGCATCCAAGTAAATCAGCCTATTGCATTTTCTCATCAGCTTAAAATGCTCTCCTTTGTGCCAAAAAAATGACAATTCTCTGAAGAACCAGGCTTGCAGGATGGTTGTATTGAAGCCATTTCTTTTTGCCTTGCCTTCTTGAAAGGCATGTTGGCAGGCAAACATGTCTGCAGACTCCCAAGTCCAGCACACCGTACCGCACACAAAAAAATATGCACAGCTCTGAGAGCACAGAGGGTGTCCCTGCATGAATCTGCTTCATGGGCACTTGCCTTCTACCATAGTCATCCTAAGACAGGTCAAATTGATTGCACCATATCTGACAGCTGCTAAATAAAACCCTGTCAGAAGACAGGAGCCCAAATATGCTGCGTGTTAGCCACCCTGAGGGACAGAACTGAACTCATCAGCTACCCTGAGCTGGAGACATTTTGGGTCAAGTGTGAGTGTCAGGAGCCAGAGCCTCATGTGGTTTGAGCAGAGGGTAGAGATGAACAGATGAGCTGGAATTGGCAGTGGGAGTTCCCAGGATGGCACAGCTGCTCCTTAGCACAAAATGCAGGTAATTTTATTAACAAAGAAGGAAGCCCAGTATACCCAGTCACGCTCTGCAACACTACACAGTCCTCTGCCCAGCAGTCAAAACCTTCACAACTACTTCTGTCACTAGAAAAGCTCAGGCTGCCTACGACTAACTGCAGCACTTCATCCTGCTCTCCTCTTCCACAGGAACGTGCACACACAGAACAACAAGGAGGAGATGCACAGAACCCTAAAGGGAAAGGAGGGTGAGAAGTGGGTTATCCAGTGACAGAAACAACAATTATCAATCATTATTTGTAATATATTATTGGAACAGGTCAAACCCTCCTGTAAAAAGCAAAAGCAGAGGATGAACAGCAACTCGAAGGAATTAATTGGTGAGTTGCTTGGGAACAGTTCAGAAACACCTGTTTTACAGCAGTTTGGGGAAGTTTTAGAACAACAGAACAGAAATAAAAAATATAACCTTGTTCTGGCTGTTGCCTGAGCCCAAGTCAGGAGAGATAGTTGTGCTAAGAGAAGCAGCAGTCAAAGCTGGAGTAAAAGGGAGCAACATTTGTATGTATTTCTTATTGATTTAATTTTCAGCCCACTCTGGAATTGGCTGTTAATTTCAGCATGGATGCACTCAGCAGTTTGTGACACTGTGCTGTTTTGTTCTGCCAGCTGTGTTGTGCCTGCCAACATTTGTTGAGAAATAACAGGAGGTCACACATGGTGTCAAAAAAAAATACCCCTGGCACAGTACCTAGAAAAAGGCATTGTATTAGTGGCAATGAATTCAGACCTACTGATGGTGGAATTAATGAAATCCGTGACTGGCACTCTCTTTGCATCTCAACGGAGGCTACAATGAACAAAGCAAATGTACTGGCCACTAGCCCGTCGGATCAGCAAACCATGTTTGCCCAAGGCAGCTGGAAGCCCGTTGCCTTCCCTGGCAGGCCCTGAAGGGGAGAAGGGAATTGCAGTGCTTACCCAAGATCTCTCCTCTGACTCTAAAGCAACAGAAAACCAAGAGACAGGGAAGCAAGGAGGTAAGTAAAGCTCATGGAGGAAAAAGGGCAATGAATGGTGAGGAGCATTTGATGATTATTTTACTTTGGATTTCTTGGTTTAAGTTCTTTTCGTTCTAGCTACAAGGCAGGAACATCTTTCCCTTCAGTTCTTATTTGCCCCTGAAGCTAAAGCCTGTCTTCTGAGCACCAGCATTCACTCAGTCTTCTTTCCTCTCCTGAGTGGTTTCCAGCCCCTTTTAGGAACTCAGATATTTATGTTGACCTTTGTCTTTCCATTATATTTAAGTTCAGCAGAGACAACTAAGGCTACATCTAGTTCTAGATAAGCACAACATTCCTCAATAATATCAAACACTGCAGAAAGGACTCAGGCAGGTGTTGTCTATGTTCGCAGATAGTCAGAAGGTGGCTTGACAGGGTCCTGAGCAACCCAATTAAACTTTGAATTTACCCCTGCTTTAAGCTGGAAGTTGGACCAGAAAAACTCTGTAGGTCTCTCTGCCTCAGATTTTCAGTATTTCAGTGGTTCCGTATCCACACTTGATCAGCCATCTCTCCATGTACTATCTACCCACAGGTAAAATCAGTCAGCTCTTACCTGCCTTGGACTAGCCACCATTACCTAGAGCATGATCCATCACTTTCTTTCCCTCCGTATAATATAGGGTTTTGTATTTTTCCTTATCTCACATTTTCTTCTTTTTGTCCAAATGCATCTGGGAGCAGAATTCAGAAACTGCAGCTATCCACTCTAACCCTTCCCCTAGGCATCTCAAAGGGCAGCCATTTGTGGCCATTTCTGTACGAAGCCCAGCTGAAGGTTCATTCCCTTTGAAAAGGATAATTCAGCCCCTGTTGTTGCTTAAAATATAACTGGGTGCACCAATTCAGATACATGTCAGGGTCATATCTTCTAGAAGAAATACCCACAGATCAAAAACACTCAATTAATTCCTTTCTCCTAGGGCATTTTAATGCAATTCTTTCATGTTTAATGTTTAATATGAGTGGAATAATTGTTTGTCTCTTGCTATCCCCCATTAACACAGATCAGAGGCACCAGCTGCTTGGATTCCACTTAATACTTCCCAGTTGGTCACCCAACCAACAGGTCCAACACTGGAAAAAGCCTGTGCACATAGAAGCTTCTCCTCTTACACTGTTTCTAATAGGTCACTAGCTAAGCATGGATGCAAGCCCCTCAAGGTTGCATCATGGGTCAGAGTCCCAGGGCAGAAGTTTGCTCTCTTCTGGGCAGCAGTCATACATGTGTAAGAAGTTTGTGTAACAACTCTGTATTGCACCAACTTTCACAGCAAGGTGGGATGTCACCTGGCCCAGATCACCTGTTGGGTTTTTGCTCTGGAGCAGAAGCCCCTTCAGGATATTGTGCCCATGGTTGCCTGCTGCAAAGTAAGCTTACACCATTGCATTTCAGAGGAAGAATTCCAAGCGAAAACCTAGGGAGAGAAACAGCTTGGCACTGGGGCTCATCTGCATGGTCACAGGCACCCATCCTTCCCCAAGCTATGGACTTGAGGAGACAGTGCTCAGCTTGCTGCTGCAGCATGGGTGGTAAGTTTTCCTTAGCAAAGGATGAAGTGAAAGGCAGACAGGTCACAACCAGCATTTCTGACACCACCTTTCATTCATTACACTCAGTAGAATCAAGCTGTTAATATTGTCAAATAACTATTCTGACAATATCCCCATTAGTCACCCTCACACTCCCTCAGTTTCACAACCAGAGCAAGAGCTGGGAGACCAGCTCCAGCTCTTTACTCAGAAGTGAAGAGTTGTATTCAGGCTAAAAGCAGCTTCACATCCTAACTTGAAATCTGATTAAACCAACTGCAAGACTGCTGTGCAATTCTACTGTAATTCATCCCCTGTATCAGCCTGAGAAGTCTGACAATAAAAATCTTTACAAGTGCAGTTTGACTGATTCTCCCTAAAGCTAAGCTGAAAAGTGGTAATTCCATTTTGTTGAGCACTAACATTATAGCCTTTGTTTTCATTTTAAAAAACTGGACATGGAAAATTAAGAAGTTTTATGTCAAAGACTTTGAAGTAGAACATATTTAGGATGCATTTACTCCTTGAGGTGGAAATCTCCAAATCAGTAGTATTTCTTGAAGTATTTTCATTTTTGAGAACTGCATTTTCTGATGGAAGGCAGTTCTGCTGAAATCTTTTTAGAAAGCTTTCCTCAGCTTTGAAGGCCAATATGGAACAGGTAAAATGGAGCCACCAATTACAAACTCTCTCATGTGGGAGATCAAGCTGCCTACAGACAGAGGCCCCAGAAGAATCTGTTCTGCACCAAAACTATGCTTAAGCTGAACAAGGAGGTAGAGAGTGACAATAATTAGTGATTTACTGAGTCAGCTATTCCTCTATGCTGATAACCAGCTTGTAGCAGGGAAGCATTACTCATCAGCTCCAAGCAAGACACCTGTCTCACTGGCAGATGAAGAGGGATTCGCCAAATAGTACCAGCTATTCGGTCTTGGGGTTGCAACAGCTTTTTGAAGATGGAGGAGGCAACCATAACGTGTGCTGATAAAGCAAACAAGCTTGGGACCAAGATGTTTTGTTTTCTTTCCTCTGATGCCAAGGAGAGGAGCGTGCCTGGGTCTGCACAGAGTGTTCCTGCTGAACAATGTCAGACACGCCAATTTGGAGGTCTGCCAATCCAGGGCCACCTCAGTGAACTGCGAGGCAGGAGGAACACAAAAAGACCAGACCTAGGTTATCACAGTCTTCCCAGAGAAGGCCAAAGCAACCATTTGTCATCATTATGTTCATTCCCTATTCTTATTTCTGTGCTCCCTAGAAAATAAAGTAATGCTTGCTAAGAACTAAAAGGAGGGAAAGAACAACTTGAATACCTGAGACTGGCTAAACTGATGGAGAAGATGATGAATAACCAGCATGGTTGGCATAATTTCTATTCTTCCTTTATGAAAGTTGTACAACCTACTGCTGACAATATCAGAGCCTTGATTTATTACTTGCCATGGTGTAAAAAGGTTTTGATTGCTTGGTACCTCTCTTCTGTCAAAAAAAACCTGGAGACCATCCACCCATGATGCTTCTCTGTGCATGTCTTGTACAGCTGAATTCAGACACTCACTTTTGCAGATCTGACTTTAAGCAGCCCAGCAGTCCCAGCAAGTGCCTGGCTAGACTGAGACTAATGTCAAATTGAAGCCTCTATACCTACTGCCAGAACACATTTTGCATGTGAAAGGCTAGAATGAAGAATACAAGCAGAAACTAGATTAAAAGACAGAAATAGTAAAAAATAAGAAGACAGAACCTGTATTATTTTACTTTTCTATGGTATTTTCCTATCAAAGAACCTTTGGGTACTGCATTCTGCCCTTGTCTCTGGTTTTGATCATTTTTCTGTAGTGAAAAAATTCCTGATGAGGTTTGCCTCCTCACTATACCCTCAAATACACTAGGAAAGTAACAGCTCACTGGCACACAGCCTACAGCTAAAATGTGCCAACAAGTCCAAAGATCAGGAACAATCCTTTTCTGTGCAGGACAAGGATCTTGAACACACATGCCTCTGCTTTTACATTCTCATCCCACTGTTAGCCCCACTCCCACTGGCGAGCCCTGTGGGGCCTGAGGGCAGGCAGCGATGGTGGTCGTCCTTGCCTCTGACACAGAGGGCCCACCTATTGCAGCAAATGTTCAGCCTCTGCCCCACATGCATCACCCTTCTGGCTGAGCCCTCACCAGAATCAGTGATTGTGCATTGGCTCCACAGTCCTGCTCCTGTAATCCTAGCACACATCAAGCAGAGTGACAGAATAATTTAAGACATCAGGATTTGACCTAGAGTGACAGAGGAGAATGAACCTGTTCATGCTGCATCCTGCTATATGCCACTGCATTCAAACCCACCTGAGCATGAATTAGAATATCAGAATGTGTGCCATGGAAGAGACAAACCAGCTTGGTCTATTTAACCAAAGTTATAGCCTCTTCAGACTGTCCCTTAAGAAATCTGATTCACAGCTCTGGCAAATGACAAGAGCAGATAGAGAAAATTATGCACCCAGCTACTTGCATGTACGCAGTCCCACAAAATGACAGAGTTGTGATCAGTCCACAGAAAAGGCAGATGTCTGTGCCAGGTTAATGCAAAACCAAGGAAAGAGAGTGGGCAAGGGGCACTTGCAGAGGCACAAGCATTAATTGTGTTATCTTGGATCTGATCATTTATGCCAGCAGCCTTTGATTAGCTGCTTCCTCATTGACACTAGGTCTGGTTGAGTTGTTAAAGAACAGCAGAGGATACTGCAGGTTCCTCATTATAACAGCTGGAATGAGTGCAAGGAAGCTAGATTAAATCATTGGCATACAAACTGCCATCACTATGCACAACATACACCATGGACTTGCACCCTTACCCTCAGGGAGAGCCTCAAACACTTCTCACAAAAGGAGATGCAGAATAACAGGTCCAGGAGCTACAGTCAGCTTGCATAGGTAAGGAAGAGCCAAAGAACAGCCTCAGCAGGACTATGAAATGGTGGAGTATGAGCTCCTTATCTCAAGAGACATCACCTGAAGAAATCAGCATCAGTTAGGCAATAAGGCAAGCTCTCAGCCTGGCTCTGACAGTAACTTCTGACCCTCTCCCCTTGGAGGCATTACATCTCTTCCACTGTCTGATCTCTTCAGTGTTGAGGCTATCTCCTGCTGTCTGTTCTGCTGGAAACAGATCTCGCTTTCTGGGTGTTGGCAAAGGTGACATTGCAAAGATTCCAAACACTTCCTTTTATCATTTTTGTTTCCTGTTTGAAGGGCTGTTTGAAAGAACTAGTAATTCACTCAGGTCAGAGGAACTGCTCAGTTTTATGTTACTCCTCACTAGTAAAACCCATACAGCATAGCTATGAATAGGATGCACATTGTGTTTGCAGTCAAGCATAGAAATACCAAAGGAGGAGAGATATTTCCTTGTCTATCACTGTGTGTAATTATTCCTCTGCCAACTCCACTGTGCTACTCCTAATGCATATCAGGAGTCAATGTGACAAAAAAATAGCAAGAGCTTAGAAGGAAACCATTCAAGATGCCCAGAAGTTTCCCATCCTGTGCCAAGAATCAAGAGCTTTCGAGAAGTGAGGGTGAAAATAAAGCAATGCAGCACAAAGTGATCTTGGGGTTACATCTGGTGATGGAGTCAGACCTACCACACCAGGTTCAGACCACACAGGGAGCAACACTCATGTCCCTGGGGCAGGCAAGAAATACATCTCCCATACACACAGCTCCTGAAGGGCAATCACACATCTTTGTTTACAGTTGTGCTGAGGAACCTCTGACAATGAACCTTGTGTTTAAACTGCTACATTCCTACTGAATGTGAGAAATTTGAGAAATCAAAAATTTCTAACAACTCCCCCTTGCACTCTTAAAAAGTCTCAGTAAACTCTTGGGAAACCAGCCAGCTAAAGCCCTGAGAGGGTAGTTACACTGCAACCCCAGTGCTCATGTGAAGCTTCACCTGTCAGTGCTTGCTGACATCCTTCAAGCTCAACTGCTGAGCATTTCTGGGGGCTTCAACCACTGTACAGTCCACAGAAACCAGCTATGAAAAACCCATTACAGGAAAATTGATCTTAAACCACTTCCTGCATTCCCTGCTGCTGGATGTCCTGAGACACAGGCCGGTGATTGATAGCTCATCTCTGTAGATGTGAAGCTGAGCTTTTTTTTTAATTATTAAAAAAAAAATCTGTTTAGAAGCCTTTGGCATATAAATTGTGAGAAGCTTGAAGCATGATGCACAATGCTTAATAAAGAAATGAAGTATAAAGTTTAAAACCTCATTTCTCATTGCCATCTTCTGGTCAGAATGGTGTAGTGTATGTTCTTGCTAAAACAAGCTGCAATACAGGGCAGAGATGCAAGACAGGTCGCAAGAACAGCTCCAGTCTGGCTGCAGTGATATGCTAGTGTGCAGCAAGGGTATGAAAGCAGCTGCCCTGGGTTCACCACCCACCTGTGACACCTGCTCAAAAGTGGTTGTGGGAAAATTGTGCTTGTAGTTTGAAGGTGTTAGACAGCAAACCTCACAAAACTTTTTCTTAAGTGGCATTTGCTGCAAGTTCTTTTCCATACTTTAGTTACATTAAAACAGTTTTCAATCTCTCATGCTTGATGAAGAAAAACAGCCTTTAAAAACTACTCTATAGTTAGTCTGATCTCTTCCAGACCAATATTCTCAAGCAAACTTTAATCTTTGGGGCCAGGCTAATTACATGCTGAAAATCTACATTTGATGAACAATACCTACATTAACAAACCATATACACCTGGATGCAAGATAGGGCTGGCATATATGCACTGCAGTTCGCTGTGATCTGATTGTGTGCCTGTGGCCCCAAAATTCAGAGTTGCAGCCATGATCAACCTGGAAATTCAAGTTTATGCACCAAACAGATGGGACAAGTTGTGTTCAGTTTCAATCTGACCCTGACACATGGGTGGGAAGTGACTCTCCATCTATCTCCTTGGTCTTTTCTGCTTTTGGAGACATCTACATAAAGTAAGGCTCCTTTGTCTAAGCCGAGGACACCCTTTTCTTCACATCACTGTAGAAGATCATTTCTCAAATTCAGCTTTCCCAGTATTTTCCCTCCTTGGATACAGCACCCCAAGCAACTTCACCTGAAGCTCATTTAAACTTACACAAAAAAATGATTTCCAGAAAAGGAGTCAGTTTACAGAACTTTTGCCCAGCTCTCCCTGCAGACCAGAGGACAGAGAAGTCTGGATGGCTCTCTGCTTGCCTACACCTTTGTTGGGGAGCACCTGCCCTGCGGCTGTGAGTCACACCACAACAGGGAAGCGGTTGAATATTTACACATCACACCTCTTGAATCTATAATAATTTGGACAATTTTTGGCCAATCCCCAAGCTCTGCTCCCTTTAGCCTTTAGTTAAACAAGCTGAAGGGTTTGACTGAATTTAAAACAGAAGAATGAGAAAAGAGCAGTGAACATAAGTAAGTTTAACCAGAGAGAAAAAAATATAGTCAGATAAAGGAGGAAAACCACAAACATCGTAGCAGTAGGTATTTGCAGTTGCCAAGTTCCCTGCTCCTTTTGCAGAAATACACCTGAGTCAAGGAGTGGGACAGTGCCAGAGAGCTGCTCCAGGTGCACTGGGATGGTCTGTAAGTCCTCCCCAGAGCAGCACACAGGCATGCTGCTCATGCTTTCCCAGACAAGTTTTCTTCACACTGCCCCATTTCCCCTGTGCTCTCTGAATATGATGGTTCGAGACAGTCCTTCCTCTGAAGGACCACCACATGCAGGCAGTAAGGGGGCTGCTCATGCAGACCAAGCCATCCTTCTTTAATCCCCTGCTTCTGGACTTTTTTTTTCCCCAGCAAACAGAGTACATTGCTGCTGAAACAAGTGAAAGCTCGGGTCTTCTCCAACACCTGGTTATTCATCACATGTTACTGTGACAGTGCTGATAATCTTTGATAGCCTCAGGCTGGCTGCTCTTTTCCCAATTCTTTTGGTAATCAGAACTGCAGACTGTTCCTCTTCATCTCTTGTTTGTAATTGCTTCAGCTTGTAACTTGGTTAAAACCAGGATTACAAGGTCTCTTACCCTGACATATTTTCAAAGACTGAGCCTTGGAATTGAATAGTAACCAGTTCTATATTCCTGCTTTATAGGCAAGCAACTTGATAAATCCCTACTCACTTTGGATTTTCCCTTAATTTTTTAAGCTGTTTAGTGGACGATGAGGTTGATTATCCAAATATACATGTATATTTGTTTACAGAATTTATTTTAGTGAATAATCATTTTAGAATACCATTAGACTGCTGAAGCCAGGTTGCACCCACAATCAGATTAGACCTGCCTCTGTATATATTTATACATACATCACTCTTCAGATACACTTCTTTTTTACCCACTAGTGACCCTGCTTTTCTGGATAAGCATTAGTATCCAAGTTCCATAAAACAAATGCTTATGATGAGATTCATACTTTGAACTCACTTATTTGGAGGGTGGAAATATGCAACAGTTCCTTCATGAGAATCTCAGGAAAAGGCTGCATCCAGGTTTGACTGGAAACAAATCCACCTTCCAAATGGACCTGATGTATTATGATTGATGCCACTGTTCAAGTCTCAGAGCCAATGCTACCACATCTTAACATGCTTTTACATCAAAAAACAACCAACTAGATTTTGCCAAATAAGAAAACGTGGACCTTGAATCAGTTATACTAGAGAAAAGGAACAGTTCATACCACCTGCATGTTGCTTTTACAAGCACTACAGCCCACTAAGCCTGAAAGCCAATAAACAGTGCTAAGAACCACGTCTTAAGAGACAAAGTAGCAGTGAGAGTGAGACCCAGCCAAGAGTTATTCTGGCTTTTTTCTACTTGTTCCCCAAACAAGTGAAATATTTTCTTGCTCAGCTCTGCCATGGTAAACTAGTTAATGGATCATTCACAATGAAAATATAATTAGCAACAATTAATAAAGGCGAAATGGCTTGCATAACAGCATACACAGGAGGACATCTTTCCAGGAGACTGCTTATGAAACACCACTTAATGGCACTATAACTACGACTGTCTGCTACTTCCATTGTTGTATTTGCAGGTTTAGGCACCACTGCATAAGCTGTGTACAAGCTGCTGTAAGACCAAATTCCAAGCACTTAATAGGTCTAAAATTTTTGGATATGTTCCACTAGTAACATTTTGCACCATTGGGTGCTACTGCATGTGCTAGGTCAAGAACAGCATATGGAACCAAAGACCTGTGCCCTAGAGACAGCACCAGGTGCTGGCAAAATTGCAGCATGGAACAGAGCCATTCAAGGTGGTTGGGATTAATCCAGTGGAGCAGCTGCAGCTTTGAGGAAGTCTAGAAGGCTCCTCTGAATTTATGCAAATAAACAACATCTACAGGAATGAAAGGAATCGCACAACAATTCTGGGTTTTCACCATGTCTTAGGAGCAGTCTAACCCTCATTTGCATTTTGTGATTGCAGAGCATTTTACACTGAGGTTGCCACGCATACAATTCATGGACTGTGCAGAGGCCACTGAAGGTGTGCAAGTGGCCTGCATTAAGTACCCATATGGTGCACAATTTCAACTTTCACACACTTTCACAGTAAAAAATTTCAAGTTAAAAAATAAGGATTAGGTGGGGGGTGGAAGAAAGCCTAGAAGTCAGAGGAAGAGAAAACAGAGAAATCGGGAAAGAGAGAGGTAAGGCAGCAGTTCATAAAAGAAAGTGGCTTCCCTTACGAAGCAACTTGGTCAGACACTACAGATTTAGCCATTAGTCTGTTTGATGCTGAATCAAAGACCGAGATCCCCTGGGATGTCTGTGCAAGCACTGCCTGAAGGAGCACATTGAACAGAGCTATGATCCCCACATGTGAACTGTTACCAAAGCAAACAGGCCACACTGAAACCCAGCATTCATCGCTCTCCCTTCAGGGCTGCAGTCCTTGCCTTATTCTCTTGTCTTGGAGTGCTTTACCCAGCTTATTTTGAACACTCAGACATGAGGCTTCAGATTCCAGTCAAGCAGCATAAAACGTGCATGGACTATTGCAGCTGAGACAAGGGAGATGCTGGCACTGCAGTCTCTATTGTTTTCACAGCAAAGGCTCTGGTTTTGTATCAAAACACAATAGGTTGATTTGAAGGAATTCTCCCTTGAAATAACCCATCTAAATCATATAAAAAATAAATTTTAAAACAAAAAAAATAGTTTTTCAAACATCACAGCTCTTCCAAGAATAACTAGAAAATTTGCCAGCATGTCCTGCAGTCACTGGGTTCTGTTCCTACCCAACCACTGCCTTTTTCCTATTGGAATTAATGCAAGTGCTAAAAATATCTTCAAACAAGACATGAAGACCACTTCACTGGGGTTTCTGGAGGGATTCTTGCTTGGGCTAGTTTGGAAGTGCCAATAGGTAGGTTTTAGCATCAGAATTCCTTGTAGCATTCATTACTCAAGAGAAATTCCTAATACTGGGAGGCTGTGATCAACACCATGACAGCTTCACTTCTCTTCACCATGGGAGTTGCTCTAATCAGAGGAAGTCCTTGGTCCCTGATTTCTGATTGAGACTGATAGCAAAAACTTATACATACATGTACTTTTGTATACATATACACATATAGTATTTGATCTTGCAAATGCTTTTTCATTTTAACAGTGTTATTTACATCAATACGAAAACACTATAACCAGGAGTAAGCACAATTGCAGGGTCAGATCTATGTATGTATTCTAGTTTTGTAGATCATCTTTATTAAGTGAAAAGGATATTTGACAGTATGTACATACACAAAGCTAGAAATCCCTTCTGCACGATAACTTATTGAGCACTATTTAAACAGCACAGGTACTTCTGCCACTACAAAAAAACCTATTACTTTATCTGCTTGCAAATCAAACTGCTCTGAGGCCTTCCCTCAGGAGGAGGAATAGTCAAGGAAGATTTCCCCTTCAAAGCCCAAATGCCAGAGCTGTCCATTTCCAGCTGAACCAGTGATACATTACTGATGCTGAACAGCCTCAGCAGCCTGTCTACCATGTTGAAGAGCTGCGGAGAAATTGTACTAGAACAGTAGAAAGCAAAAGATACTGTTTTCTCTCCAAAACCAGATAAGTTTCCAAGTCTGAGATAAAAAGTAGAAGCTGCAAAGAAATACAGTCGTCTGGGGAGCACATATCTTCTGATCTCAGAGCTTGCTGCTAAGTGCCAGTTTGCACCACACAAGTGCTGACATTTTGGCACTGGTTACAGGCAGCTCCTGAGATGCTGTGCTAGCAATGTCTGTGGTCAGGCCTAAGTCAGATCAGGCAAGATCATGCTCCTGCTATCCCGGGTGCTCTACAAACTTTTCATCAAGGATGGTAGCTACCACAGTCCCTACTGCCAGCCTTGCCCAGTATTAATTCACTGAATTTGATAGTCCTGAAATGTTGGGGGGGGGGGG
>Ga0065711_1005095_pt1 | contig 25504 bp, 15 predicted proteins | sample Hoacrofraction12_FD_59098 | JGI IMG/M metagenome (GOLD analysis project Ga0065711, IMG submission 59098) | Hoatzin crop microbial communities from Cojedes, Venezuela - Epithelial fraction 12 v2 (version 2) | ecosystem: Host-associated > Birds > Digestive system > Esophagus > Crop | place...
GGGGGGGGGGGGGGGGTGTGTGAGGAAAAAAGTTGGGGAAGCCAGAGGATTTTAAATGGTTTTTTATCTCAAATTTTTATAGAAACTGTGCTGTTAATGGTTTAGCGAATGCTTGTTTGTCTCCATGTGCAGGAAGATGGATGTGTGAAGAGTCACCCAAGTTCCAGGAGGAAACTGAGCAAGACAGATTAGTCCCATCCCAGCCTGACACCCGGGGCACGTCCTTATCTAAGGGGGTAAATGGATCAGAATGTTACTGCCCGTTTATTTATTCTCCTTCTGTTTGGAGACTTTCCCTGATTAATTGCTCCCTAGTAATTGCTGCTGTTAACGTCAAACCTAATTAACCTGGAGTCCCTTCATCCAGTACCTCCACCACCCCTTTACAAAGATGAGAAGGTCATCAGCAAGGAGGTTCTGAGGATGGCCACACTTTACCCATTCGTTTATTTGCTTTGGGCCTTGTTTGGTATTCCTGCTGCAAAGCCTGGCGACAGCTTTCTAGAATTCCCATCAAGTCTAATTGGCCTGCTGAAGCAGCAGTGAACACAAGATTTAAGAAATGTTTTCTTTAAAAACTTCTGGTCCTACAGACACTTTGAGATCAAGTTTCACTCTGCTGAAATCACACAAGATTCCCTGTGATTTTCATGAGAAATACCGTAAGAAAGTATTAAAAGAGAAACATGTCTCAGTGGTTTGGAGGGACTGATGGCCAGGGGGGTTGAAGAGTGGGTGGTGGTAACATAGCAAGGCATCTACAGAATCTTTAAGGGTTGCCAAAATTAACACATACAAGGTATTCAGTATCAAAGTTTTCAATATTTGGCTCCATAAACACAATACCGGTTGCAAAAACAAAGCTAAGGATTTCATGCTGATTACTTAAATAAAAACTGTTTAATTATGAACATTTGGGAAATGAAGTTATGAAGAACTGACCAATATTGCTATGGCTTCCTAGTGTTCATACCAGACTGTGAACACTGTGCCAGCATCTTACTGTGTAGCGTATTGTAGATCCAGCTACGGTAAACAGTTCTAAGGCTCAGCGTGGCTCAGTCAGATAGCTCAATGCAGAAGGAGGTCTATCTCATCACTAAGGCCTATTGCTTTTAGCTTCAATAAAGTGTGGACTTTCCAGTCCCATAAATGCTACTAGCATTGTCTGTGGAGGTGATGATCAAGCAGGTCAAGTTCCTATTTTGTTTTCTTGATTTTATCTGTTTTTAGATATTTTCATATAGCAACACTAGAAGATTTATTTCAGAAACAAGAATAAGACCTGTTAGTACTCGGGAAATACTGGATGACACATCAGATAGGTCACAAAGATCACATTTGTCTGCCTGTTTTTCTGTGGTTACTACTGAAAATATGCATCTCTTGGCAACTTCTTACCTGGATTACTCTTGTGTCTCTGACTTTCCTTCCTCTCCTGTCTACCATTCTGACTGGCTGCAACTAATTTTTCTGACTCCATTGCTACATCTCACTGTTTAACAGTCTCATAGATATAGCTTCCATTTGAAGCTTTGGAAACATAAGTGACAGTTATAGAGTGACTATGGTAATAAAATAACGAGTTGTATGTTCTCATACAGGTGGCTTAGGGTCACATGCTTTACACTGTAATATATAGTGAAGCATATGCCCAGTTAGTCACCACCTATCAGCTGGGGAGCTCTTGATACGACTACTATGGTGATGCAACCACTTTAGGCTCCTGTGCCCATCCACCCAGCTCCAGAGTGTATTTCTTACTCTCTCTAGTCATCTAGCATCAATTCTACAGGTGTGTACCTCCTGTTGAGGCTTTTCACTCACAAGTGGGGATAGTAGAAAACCTCATAAAACTACTACATTGAATGCTCTGTCCTGCTCTGTTGTGAGGAAAGAAGAGTTGTTTATGAAGTAAATCCTGCACTGCTCCCGTTGGTCCAGTATTACAAGGTAAACTTGCTTCAGTGTTCATTTGCCTTAAAAATTTACATTACAGCAGTTCAGTTGTTGTTTCACAACTAACTTAATATTTGTACTGAGGACAAAAGAAAGGTGAGGACAACAGGCATCTAGAGTTTGAAGTCTTTTTAGGATCCCATATAAGCTATTCCCCGTCAGGAGTCCAAGTTATAACTTTAATCATCTAATTAAACCAGTGGATTGTAATTACTTACTGGGTTGAAGGTTGTATCTTTCAGCATGATACTCCTTGTGTCACCGGCACTCACATCTTAATTACATCTTCTCTGAACCTCTCTCATTTTTGGTGTTGTAACTCTCCTGTTATGAAAATTCTAAAACATGTCACTCGTATTGGCTATGACTATACTAGTAAATTAAGCAATGCCAGATAATGTTTACAGCACAGAAATTTACTCATCTATCATATTGGATTGCTTGTGTGATGCCTGATATATAACATCCCTGACATTTTGGCCAGGGTCATTCTGCATTTTGTTAAACCATTCCTGGTCACACTCTGGGAGTTTGCAAATACGAGGGTCTACTCCCAGTAACTAATCTGGGCACAGCCACTCCGCTTTAAAGGATAGGAATCCTCAATAATACAGAAATAGGTTTTTCTATCATATTTAGCCTCATGGCTAGAGAGTGTCTTGGACAGGTCACTTTGCATTCCTTTTTTCTTCTCTCAAGTAAATTACTAGTCATTTTCAAATAAATAATATTGAGTAATGTTAATTTTTGAATAGCTAACATTAGGATCGTGTTCTGTGTCAATTTTCCTATGAAGGCAACGTAGACGGAAGCTACAAAACTGAAGAAAAAAAGTATTCCTAGCATTTCTAGGTGAAACACATCACCATTACCATCAGAAACAGCAAACTTTCATGGTATAATGACTGAATGTTCTAGATTTCCTATGAACAATAAAAGAGATTAAATTGCTGCTACCATCTAAAGCAAAAAAGGAACACTTGTTCCAGCTGTATGCAAACATATATAACCGACAAAAACGTATTCTATTATTAATTTTAGGTAATCATATAAAATATTGTTAGTTTGATGTTAACAAACAGGAAGGTGCAAATATCCATGGTTTTCATTTATGTGATCCTACGTCCTTAAGAATATTTACTATCTCGAAGAAAGACAGTCTTTTGTATAACATTGTTCTATTATTCACTTAACTTCCCTGTGCAGGTGTTGATATGAACATGTGGAAAATGCTAAAATTCCTTCTACTTTGATGTTCACAGCGGAATGATTGTCAGAATAAATGAATTTTAACCAAAAACCGCCTCGCCCCGCCTCGCCCCGCCTCGCCCCACCTCGCCTCTCCCTGTAGTAGAGAACAAACCATACTAGAAAAAGAAATGTGGGAGAAAGTTTAGCCAGGTACCACCCGGCTAAGGATCTCAACTTCTGGAGCTCTGAAACTGTCTCTGTAATGACAAGTTGAAGAGTACATGGAAACATTCCCAGACACTGCAACTCAATCCTGTACCTTTAAATTATTAGCATAGGCCTGGCATGGTTTTGACCCACTCCAGCTAGTCCCCTCCCAAGTATTCCTGGACAATATGCAGGGGTTAGTACGGGTGGAGGACCTCTCCCAGGAGGCAGTCTGGGTGGAGTTGCAATTTAAGCTAAAAGACCTTAATTATACAGATGCGGCCAAACTGTGCCACTTCGCCAGCACAGAGGTTCTTGGCACTGTTTAGTTTACTGTACAGACATTACCTGAAGCTTCCAAGATCTGTCCTCAGATAGAGTCAGTTCTGTTACAGATTAGACTCTGTTTTTCTGGAAAGGTTTCTCGATGATCTATTGCAAGTGCTTATGAGATTACTATTCTGAATACATTTAAATCTATATTTATCATTTCTGGTGTATCTGAGTGTTTCACAGGTACTTCTAACCTACCTGACCATACAAGTTGTATAAACAAGGCAGGATTATGAACAGATTGTGAAAGTCATTCATGGATCTGGAATGAGGAGCCATCTCCAAGGCTTGTCCCTCACCCCCCAAGACCTATCCATACCCTTTTTCATTTTGACTCTACCTGTGGTTTGGTTGTTTTTTTTATTCTTCCAAAAATATCACAAGTGAGGTCCAAGCCTGAATCCTTTGTGGTCAAACTGAGTCTACAATTTAAGAGGCCTAAAATGTGTTAAGGAAGAGCAATGTTCGTGAGCTTTTTCCAGTTCTATTTTATCTCGTCAACAACAGTATGCAAATGAAATGGAAAACTGTAATGATTACAGTAATTCCCTCATAAAAATGCCTCTTGCCAGAGCTGCATCATATCTGAAAACATGACTCATTTACAGGTATTTGGACTAAGTCTAAAAACTCAGATTTTACATTGATATAGCTGAGAACAGAAATGTTCCCTAATTACTCCTCTTGTTGCTTTTATGAACAGGTCTTGTTATGCTTAAAAGTGGCAACAGTCAGATATAGGTATTTTTTTTTTTTGGCTTCTCAGCTGCTGTTATACTGACAAATCCCTCATTTTTCTTTGAAAGATTAATCTAAGCAGAAAAAAATGAGTTAAGATCTTAAGAACTATCTTTACTGTAAGAAGATGTGCTGGTATGTTTCTACTAAATAATCTGTACCCAGAAAACTCTTTGTGTGTAGACAAGAGCTAATGTTCATACATACTGAGTAAAGAGAAAATCTCCTTGTTAAAAATCAGCAGCTTATTAGACTCATTCTCAAAATATATGTGAGGGGATTTGCCATCATAGTTTAACATTAAAAATTCTGAACAATGCCATTTATTGTAATGAAGACAGAGTATAGGCAAAGCCTTCTTAAGAGTCTTTTTATTTCCTAGGTGCCTTAGGCTGTAGCCTTTATGCAAAGCAAGTTACAGTGGGGTTATCCACTGCAGACAGAAGTGCCTACTTTTTTTGCTTTTTATTTCTAGAAGGCACGTGTATTTCTGCCTCTCATGATAGATCCATCTCCACATTTTCTGACAGTTTAGGTCTTCAGAAGATCTTTCATCACCAAAGAGGAAGACATGTTAGTACAAGTAGGTTTGGCACAGGATTTCTACTTTTGTGTAGAAAAGCTCAATTGATTGCATTAATTTAGCTACTGTAGTTAGAAATACTACAGTATTTTACTGTAGTTAGAAATACTACAGTACAATACTGGAAATTCTGTTGCATTTCTACATCTGCTAAGATGCAAATGACTTGTTTAGGAAAAGTATAACCTAAGAATCTCAATTAAAATCAGATAAAATCAATAAAAAATAAATAAATGAAGGACTGGACAATCATACTGCAGCTTAAGTTAACTTCTTGTTAGACAAAACAGTCTGTTGAGAATTTTAAAAAGCATATAAAAGCTATACTCCATGTCTGGAGTTGACAACATACTATGTCTCATGGTACTATTTCATCAATGGTTTCACTCCTAATCCTGTTTGTAGACAAATGTGCCATAGAAGTCCTACAGCCAGTCAAGCTATAAATAGGGTGCACACGATTAAACGGTGAAGGCAATTAAATATTTGAAAAAATTTGCAAACAAATATCATCATTTCTCCATCACTGGGAGTCTTTCCATCAGAACTGGGTGGCTACAAAATGCAAGCTAACATGAACAGAAGCTATTAAAAAGGTAATGTGGGGTCAAAATGTCCCCATATCCTTAAAAATCCTGAATATTTCCATTGATAATCATCAAGATGTGCTTCATTTGTCAAGGGCAGTTCAGTGGTTGAATAGAGAAACAGAAATCATCAACTTTGTTTTGTATTTACATGGGTGAATTTGAACCTTACAGGGCCGTAGACAGTATATACCAAGTGGATACTTCAAGAATGCAGCTGGACTCTGTTGGTCTCTGTCATCCAATATCATGAAATGCTTGACAGTTTTCAGGGTTAGAGCAATACCCAGAAAGTCAGTAACAGTTTACAATATTTATTAAAAACAAACAAACAAACAATTCTCAAAATATTTGGCATCACATGATAGCACGTTGTTAGCCCTTTGGCACTGTGTGGCTTGATCAGAATTTCCTCCTGCTTTGGACTGCTTTTTGCACTTGCTCTGATTTCTGAAGAAGTATTGTCAACAGTTTAAACCAGAATTTGGATACTTCTACTCTCAGAAAAAGGAACCTCAATTGGATTCTCTTTCCTTCCTTTGCAATTAATCCATTCTTTTGCCTTTCTCCATACCTATATCTTTTACATCTCTTTGAACAGTTCACAATACGTTTATGATGCTTCTAGTGCTACTTCAGTAAGGAATTTCAACATTTCTGTGATATCTCTAGGATGGTGGTCATAGGACACACAAAAAAGGTTCTATTTTAACAAAATCCCTTGCACCATGTAAAAGAGAAACAAACTAGATGAAATTCTGGCCTCATTCTTGTCTCTATTAATTTTGCCATGGCTTTCAAAAGGTTTATTCACAATTTGCTCTATATTCTGCTCAGTTTTGGTATGAGATGCTGCCTGCATTTATGTGAGCCTGTAAATCTGACAGGCAATATATTTATAGGCAATGGTAAACAATTCCTTAACAGTTTTGCTGTATGTCCCAGCTGGAAACAAATACTCCAAATCAATTCTTCTTAACACATGCAGAATTGTTTTTTATTTCTCCTTGATAGATCTTTATAGGCAGTTGACAATTTCCTTCACTATCAATTTATTAGTCCAGGCATCTTTATCCAGTGGTCCCAGCCATCTGCAAGTGGAGCCTGAGATATCTAAGACATCACTGTTTTTACTGACATCTCAGCCAACTTCTCCTCTTGCTCAGCCTTCTCCTTCCAGCTACAAAAGGTCAAAAAATCCAAATACAACAAGTTCCCACCCCTGTTCTTAGCATTAACTGGTATTTTCTAGATTACTCAGAAGCCAAAGCTAGTTATCAAAGAAAGGACTTAGATACTATGTCCTCAGATCTATACAATCAATCTGTACAAACACAGCTCTGATGCAGTTTCTTTGTTGGCTCCAAATTCTGTGTCAGTGGTAAAGAAAAGTTTCACAGTTAAATACACTAGCCATCTACACTGTACAGTAAATCAGAGATCCCACTGTTTGAAATATCTCCTGCAAAGATCCCTTTAAATACCTTTGATGCCATATTTTTGAAACCCTGTCTTCTTTTTGATACGTATAGATCCCTTCTCTGATGGCATTTCCAAATGTCCCCACTGGTTATCTCTTTCTTATAGATCTAACAAAGAAATAATGTTGGACATTAATTGGGCTCGAGAGATGTTTTAAAATTTAGCATCTCTTTCCCTAAAAGACAATGTATGAGTATTCCTACTACTTCATCCATCTTTCTCTTCCCCCCGGGTGGCTGAGAAGGACCATCCCATCTTGGCTCTGACCCTCCACTCCTGCTACTGTTGTTGATATTGCTGCTGACTCTCTGTTGCCATGATTGATGTCTTGCTGACAGGCACATAAATCACGTCTCTTCATAATGGTTAATGTTGGTATTTGCATGTATTAGGCATTTTTTTGCTCTAAAACACTTAGCACCATGTGTGCTGCATTCATTCTGCTACCTCAGGGTTTTGGAGGGAGGGGAAGGGAGTTTGCCATTTATAGATATTTTTGTTTGGGCAGTGGGGAGAGCAGAGACCATGTTAAAAACCCATCCAGATGAAAATGGATGAACTTTGCAGCTGCAGCACAATTCACTCAGACTACAAGACCCTACAGGATACATTGCCTGGCTGACAGCGTATCGGCAGCTGCAAACAGAGATGTATCTCCAGTATCACTGGATTTTGAACTATGCACTGGGGTATGAGTGCAAAAGAAAGATGTTCCTTAACCCCAAAGGCTCTTAATATTTTACACAGCGTTTTTTGGACACTTGACCATTTACAGATGATTTTTGGAGAAGGTGCTATTCAGATGTCACCCGTTTTACCAGTATAATCTCAATTGGCCTGAAACAACTGAGAAACTGTTCTTATTATTTCATAATATAATTATCAGTCATGGATCCTATGTTTCTGTCCTCTCCAAAAGTTCTCTGAAGGGAACAATCTGTCCCAGAATTTGGCAGCCTGGACAGCCTGCAGTTTATATGAATCCTCCTGATGGGAATGAAGTTTTGGCAGCTGATGGAATCACAGAGGTATGTGAAAGTCAAGACTGAAGAAAATCCAGGCTCAAACCTCCAAATCTGCAGAGAGTTTGTCCCTTTGGGGGTCTCCAGTTCTTCGACAGCCTAGGTCATGGAGGCAGTCTGTGACCCTCCCCACGCAGTTGTAGAAAAGAAAATTAATGACATGAATCATTTTCTCCTTTGTAGACAAGGCTGTTTTCTTTGCAAAACTAGAACTGGAGAGCAGATGTCATACCTGGTATTACCCATTTGTGATGGTAATCACTAGTTTTACTTTTTACTATTAAATTGTTAGCACAGTCCCTGGCATAGTTCTGGCACAGGCCAACTTGCACCACTAGGTACTCAGTATAGCTAGCAGCTTACCACAGCTTAGATATCATTTTTACATGATCACTTTGCATGATGTAGTTTTTAACTTCCCTATAGCCAACATAAGGAATCCGTGTATGCTTTTATTCTTTCAGCAGCCACCTTAATATTAAAAGAAAAAAAATACTGTAATGTAGTAAAACATTACAGAATGAACCCCATTGTGGTCTAAGTGGGCAAAGAAACATTACAGCAGAAGCTGAGATAGAAGTCCAGAAGAGGCACTTGCATTTAAAGAAATGGAAAATAGTTTTGTAGACAGGAACATTGTATAGAGAGAACTTTTTTTGAAGGGATGCTTTTTTCTAAGCCACTTTGCGAACATACTTATTTCTCTATAGTGTTTTTCCATTAACTAATGGGCTACATTGCAGAGGAAAGTAGTCATCAGGAGTCCTTACGGTGAAATGGGTCCCTATTCTCTACCCATGAGAACTGAACCCAAGCCCCTTGTAAAACATATAGCAGTGACTCTTGTAAATGTCACTGCTAATTAATTAAGGGCCTTGCCTGAACATACCTATTGAATCAAAGCTGTCATTTGTTTCAGAGAGAATTCTGCTTGATCAAAATGGAATACTCAAATTTTCTGTGGTTAAACTAGCACTCAAATTCGAAAATTCTAGCTTCTGAAATAACAAAAGGGCCATCCTTCAGAGAAATCTTTGCCAGGCCAAAATGGCACAAGAACCATATCCAGAGGCCAAGACTATGGATTTTTGCTCAGGCTCGCCTAGACTAAATGCATTGCTCTTTTCCAGAAGTTATTCAAGTGTGAGACACCAACCCAAAGACTGAACTCTGAGACCTTTTGGATAACAAAACCAACATGTTCAGCTGCAAAAAGGCGTGTGTTGTCATGTTACCTTCTCTTGTCCATTTTCAGGGCTCTTACAGACTATCAAAATTGTTTCGCTAGGAAGCGTAACAGTTTTCACATTAAGTGACAACTAAGGAACAGGAGAGAATCTTGGGCAGGTGGGATGAAGAAGAGGGAAACTTACAGTGTGAATTCTTAGGCAACAAAAAGATTATTGGAGGAAACCCCAAGGTTGTTTAAAAAAATAGAGAGATAGGGAAAGGAAGTGGGAAAATATGATTATTTTATAATGGGAAATTATGAAATTGTCAGTTAAGTATACTTGTAATCATATGCATCTTAAAAAATACGCAATTGTTTTGATTGCAATATTGAAAAGCAAGCCAAGGACAAGGTGCCCGTCTTTTTTACTATACAAATTCTGACAGTTTCTTGTCTTATGAGTTTTATAGAAATCCTAAGGTGCAAATTTTCTTTGTGTACTCCTCTGATCAACTGTGACATGGTAAAGTTTAGACACTGGGCCTCCATCAGGATGAGACTTCCTGGCACATCCTTTGTTTAAATCAATGTATTTTAAAAAAAAATATTTTATTTGTTATTATTTTAAATTGACTTCTGTCTCCTTGAAAGCATTTGAATACTTGTCCTTACATAAAACATTCCCGCACAGGTGCGGAATATTTTAAGACACCTCAGAAAAATTCTTGCCTGCATTCACCAATAGCATAAGGATTCAGCAGATGGCAGGATGTGGCCACTTCAAGACAGCCAAGAATCTGGGCCTCCACCCTCCTTTCTGAGCATGTGTAACCAAGCTGTCTGTCTGTCAGACAGTGGGAGAGAGACCAGTGTGGGAACTGCATGTACTATTTTAATGAGTATCACTGTCACAATTAAGAAATTATCTTTATGCATTTAAACAGAGGCCCCACTTATGAGTTGTATGAAATTTTTAGTTTGGATCTCTGGAAATCATAGAATATTTCTTTGCATTGGCTAGGAACCCACAACTTCGCACATGCATTATAGAAGGATTTTTTTTATGATCCATTAAGATTAAGAAATACATGCACCCATTGCCAACAAGCACACCATCTAATCAATCTTGCATTCCATTATAATGTTTCATACTATTTTTGATGGGAAAATTCCACTGGGTGGGCCGTCATCCCTTTTATAAATTAAAGAATAAAATAAACAAACAAATAACCCACCCGCAACTCAGATTCATTCTAAGACTCAGACTCAGAAGGTTCTCATATATTAAATGACTGCATCCCAAAGTAACATCTATTCTGTATTTGAGTTCAAGTGATTTCAATGAAAATTAATGGCAGTTGTGCACATTTGGGAAAGGAAGGATAGAGCCCGATATACAACACTATTGCCTGTCTGTGATGGATTTGGAAGGCTTGCAAACCACCTTCCTAGCAGGGGAGAAATCAGTGATACAGAATATCTTAGAATCATTTATTTATACTCTGCACAATAGTCACTGAACATAGGTGGTCATAGACTACATGCAGGCAAAACCCTGTTTAGAAGTCTTAACCTAAAAGCCACTTTCCAGTTCTCAGGAAATAATTCTCACCAAGGTTTGAATCTAATCAAAGAGCATGAGATAGGTTGAACTCTCCAGTTGTTTTCAAAAGCTCCCCCATAAACCTGAATAACCAAAAACTAACAGTACAGCATTCCTTGAAAGTGCATGTATTCCTTATAGACTAAGAAAAGGAATGTGTAAGATTATATTTAACATGACCACCTGGTGACTCCTATCATAACAAAGGAAAGTTAATATTTTCAAAGGTGCTTAAGAGTCTCTGACATTAGTGGAAGTAAGTTTTATGTTCCATTGAGGATTAAACACCCAAGTCCACACACAAACAGGATTCAAAAAGTGGCCAGCATGTAGCTCCCAGGTGCAGTGCTGACGGCATGAATATTTTCTAGACACAGAGGTGTGGTTCATCTGACCAAGTCCAGTCATGTGGACTTCAGAAATTTGTCTCTGAGCTCACTGCTGACACTCCCTTTTTCATCCACGGAGGGAAATGGTCACTTCTAGGGTGACAGCTATCTCATCCTGAAGTAAATTTCTGAGCTAGGTCAGATCAGACCGACAAAGAAAAGATCTGGGGAAGGAGTCTTGCTGAGGCATTGATCTCTACATTGCAGAGGTCTGCATTTGGGTGAGATGAATCCCACTCCTTGAGTTTTGGCATTTTTCACATACAGAACTGGTCCAGTTTTGACAGTAATGAGTGGCTCATCACCTCGTTTATGCTTGGACTCTAGTAAGCTCTAAAAGCAAGGTGACTCTCTTCTTAAATACTTTGGGAAATACAATGATGAAAGTCTCTCACAGATCACCAACATGCTCCAACAAGTGAAAGATCTTGACAATATGTGACTATGGCTATTTTTCTTTCAAAACCATAGACAAGGGCTCCCATCATGTACACAACCATGACTTTGTGCCCCTGGCAGGAGGGAGGGCTGGGTTCCCCTTCACTCGGGTGGGATNCTGGAATGGCATCCTCCCATCATCTCCAGGAGTATCCTAACCCTGTTCACAGGAGAAGGAGGAGAACAGGCTCTGTCCCTTTTGCTGGAGATGTTCTGTCAGGCCAAAAGAATGAAATATTTATTGAGCCAGAAAGAGAGGGCAGGTGGGACTCTGATATTTGATTGCTAGTGATTAAGAACTTTAGGGCAAAGGAGAAGGGTGAGTTGGATGAACTAGGTCATAGCCAGTTCTCTGAGAACTGTTTTACTGCTTGGCATGAGATAAATCTTGGATAGAATGTACGAAATGCAAAAACAAGAAAAGATATGTCTCACAGGAGGAAAAGTATTTCACTTGAATAAAGGAAATCAGAGGTAATATTGTAGTTTCCCAGTCCATGTCACTTTTAATATAATCTGCTTTTTGTGTAGCATAATACTACAGAAAGAAGTCAACTCTGAAAGTGCAAAACTGGGGTAAACCAATAACAAATAAGCCCAAAGCAGTTTAGACATTTGACCAACTCTATGTTTATACAGTAAGGATGAGATTGAACACAGCCTACATAGTTGTGAATTCTTTGCATGTGTCCTTTGAATTTCAAAAGCAGAAAGTAGAAGTCAGGTTTATTAAAGCTGATAAGGGAGGTGGAAGATTTTGTACGAGTGTGCTTGAGCTTGCTCACCTCTCCTGGACTTCCTTCAGTTAGCTTTCCCCCGTGTCTCCAAATCCCAGAGGCTTTGGAGCTCAATCCTTAGACTGTAGTAAAGTATTTAAGCAAGTATTTTAATAGGTTTTCAAGTCTTATTCAAACATATGCACTGCTCAGCAGCTGTGCAAGGGTTAATAAAAACACATAAGCGTAATATACTAAAAGTTTATCCTTAATGTGTAGAATGAAGACATTTTCAATAACACTTTAGCCATTTCACAGCTCACACAAAGTGAAAAGGAGCAGTTTAGGCAGCATAGGAATTATGAAAACATTGGATTTCTCTGCTGCTTTGCACTGGAGGATCTCAGTTCCCTTTCTGTCAGGAAGAACAACATTCTCAGAACTGTCCCTTCATGTTAGGGCTTACTTTACTCCATGCCTGGAGGCTACACAGCTCTGATTTTCACAGCGAAGGAGACTTTTATATTCTCCCTGGACGTTTAGATCTTTCTCTGAAAAAAAGAGTCCTATCCCTCCCAAAATTGAGCACAAGGAAATGATAGCCTTCCAAGTCTATGGTAAATTCATATTCCTATTATGTTAGTTAGTAATCAGATCAGTAAAACCCTCATGAATGTTGCATGAGTTTCAGCAAGCCCTGAAATGCTGCTCAGCATCTTCTAGAAGGAATTTAAAAAGCATGCTATACAGGAATGCAACTGCTTGCAGAATAAGGCACAGTGTTATGACCCAAGTTTCAATTCGTTCTGGACAGAAGTGTAAGTATGGCAAAATACACTTTGGGGACTTTAATGACTTTCTTCCACCTACCTTCATAATACTAGTCACTTCATACTGCACATGGTTAGTAAAGTAAATGGAAGCGATCTACAAATGTGAGAGAAGTAGGTGAACCTCAAAAGCACAAAAGCTCATGTGAGTTATTTAAATGCCTTTGCTCTCTACTGGGGGATTGGGATCTCACGAGAGTCTTCTTACGAGATGCCAGATTGGATAGAAAGAAATGTACAAGCAGCTACTCTTAAAATATCTCAGAAATTATACTTTCAGCTTCTTTTCTCCTAATTCTGGAACTTCAGGAAAGATTATGATTCGAATTTAGGGCTCTAGATAAAAGTTCTGAAGTGTCCTTATTTCATCCAATTTGGATTGGTCAGTGCTCTCTGTTGAATAGGTGTTTATTGATTCATTTTTTATGGGCATTGGCAGTAGCTAAACATTCCTATTTGTTAGTTCGTTCTGATAGAGACATTCCCAAATGAAACGGCAAATGCAGTTTTGATGTAGCTTAAATTTGTACAGCACTCATTATGCTGTCTCAATAGATCAAACTCAGAACTCTACATTAAAAGAAGCCTCAAGCTTGGGATAAGTGTGACTAGAGGTTCAGATTCAGTTTTACTCACTGTTAAATCATTGATTTAATTTTTAAGTTACAACTTAAAAAATCTGGTGGTTTATTACTTCATGTGAATAAAAGCTGCTGTATTACAATGGCTTAAGTACATGACATACCTTGTTCAGATGTATCCCCTAAGTGGTTTATATTTGCTCTGTAAAGTTTATCCCATACAGACTGTTTACATTGACCTCTGTTCATGACAGAAAGTTTACCAATAAACCAAGGACTTGTACTCTCAGATAGCTTAAACTAAGCATTTTTAAATGAAACTCCAATTTATAATTCCTCTACCTTTATACTGGAACAAGATGGCTAAACATAGGCAAGTAAGAATCATGTAATGTTTCTGTTTAATTTCCTTGGCAGTAGAGATGAAAATTCTAGACTGAAATTATATTGTACGACATCTGAACCAACAGTCTGGCTAAATAGATTCTTTTCCTTCACTTCTGGCTGTCTGGATCAATTCTTTGATGAGTTCAGTAACAAAGAACAAGACTGATTGTAATCTCCACTATGCTAATTTTACATGAGTGTAATTCTACTGTCTTTGATTACTTTACTTCTGATTTACACCAGTGTAAGCAAGATTATTGAGGAGCTGAGGATCTCAGTTCTTGTTGGTATAAACAGATGCAGCTTTAATGGGAGGATCGTGATCAGGTACCTGTAAACAATGACAGATATAAATCTTATTCTGATCACTTCTAATTTCAGAATTACTGTTTACACTGTCTATTTAAATAAGTAAGTTTAAGTATAATTCCATAAATAATAAATGTGCATTCCAGCTCCTTTGCCAGGAGAAGTATACTTAGCAAAAGGAAGGAATGTTGAGCTCCACCTGTAAAATTATTTGTCCCTATAAGCAACAACAGGCATATGTTCTACATCACATTTGAGCCTAGTCTCTGTGGCCCAGAACCAAAGTAAACACATTTTTCTGATGTAATTGTTGATTCTAGCTGAATTAGTACAATGCAGTCATAGCTGTGAGAAACATTTTATTTGGACCAGCTCTCAACCAGAGCTCAGAGTTGTTGCCTACCTGGCAAAGCAGCAACAGTAGCTTGTTTTCACAAAGTTCTCCAAGTTTTGTACTCAGAGGAGCATATGAAAAAATTTTAAAGCATGGGTTGTGGTCCTTCTCCAGCTGACACTTGAGTAAATCAGAAGTAACTACAGTGAGTCAAATGCAGCCCTCCTGGTATATATGTGATGGGCTTTATGTTCCACCCCCTTGCTGTTTTCCACTCTGACATTCTTAGCACTCAGAGGAACATACATATATACTGTTTGGGACAGACACCACAGTTTCTTTCCTACTCCATTTCCCTAGCACAAGCGCTGACCAACAGATTAATGTGTAGCAGCAGTAACAATAACCGGAGCTCACCACCGGAACACTTCACCGAAAATGCCTGCATTGCACTAACTACTTGTTTGAAAAGATACCACTACTTTCACTCTTAACTGTCCTGATTCACATGCTTAAAAATGGAGGGAAAGTAGGAGAAGAATGTTCAAATTTTTCACCTAGCATAGCAATAGCAAGTGCTTTATACATCATATATTTCTGAAGAAAAACGTGTAAAGTTACAACAGGAAGATACTTTTTCAAAGTTTTAAAAACTCAGCATAGGCTTCTAGATGTACTAAGTCAACAAAGGTATCTGTTTTGACTTTGGGAGGCTCAGGGTTTCCCTAAGTTTTAGGAGGGATAAAACCCCACGTGCCTCTGTAGATAATTATATTAAGTAATAAATAATCCATAGGTAAGCAACTAAGATTGGGAGACACAGGAGTAAACACATAAAAATGATGGCTGACTAAAAGTATTTGCAAAATTGAGGTGCTATTTTGTACATATTTTCAGGTATGAAAGGGATTGCACATTTGATTTATTTTAGATGTTTATGGGTTTTCAATATGAAAGTTCCAAATTTTTATTCTTAACTTGTATCATTTTGGAAAAAAAAATATTTTTTAAGAGAAAATCAAAAATCAGATAAAAGTTTTCCAAACCAGCTTTTTTACCAGATTCCTGAAAAGGTTAATTTTGTGTTATTCTAACATGAATTTTTCCTATCCACCCGTTTGCCATTATACAGAGATCTGTTGATGACTTGCCTGCTTACTCACACATCTAAAGTGACGAGAAGATTGGAATTAATTCTTACCAGAAACAGAAACGAACAGGAGAAAAAGAGAAAGAGAAGGTTGGAAAGGAAAGTGACAGAGAATAAGGGAGCAGTTATAACTCTAAGCACTGGGAATGTGCTTTTGCTGTACTTTAACAATGGCCAAGCAAGTGCAAGAGCTTTGGAAGGAGTGTAAGGAGTTTTCAGTTGTAGGAACAGTGTGATTGCCTGAAGACTGAAATTTAGCTTTTGTCACAGAACATCTAATTGAACACTCACTGACATTGTCTGTGCGCATGGAGAGGAACTGATGCAGCATATCTCCATCCAGTATTCCAAACTGATTCGCAGAATGTCATCCGATTACCTAAGAGACAAACAGTATTTCTTCCTTCATTTTTTTTTTGCACATACTCAAATAACTAATGATGAAAGCTATCTTTCTTCTGTTTCCTACAGCATTGCACAGGTGGTTCATTCATTGAAAACACCTTCTGCTGTTCCAGATAGATTATTGTACAAACAAACAATGGAAACCTCTGCCTTGGCAACTGAAAAGAGAGATCCCAGCCGTTGAATTTGTAAGGTTTCTCCAGCTTTACTCACTCTTCTCAATCAAATCCTTCTGTGAATCAAAAAGAATTAGCCATAAGCCATTTTAAACAAAAGATGTACATCTGGAAAGAGATTACCTAAGCACAAATCTACAACAAAAATCTGGGAGTCACAAAATGATAATCTGTCTGCATTCTTAAAATGTCTTAAGCCAAAATGCTTAATGTATTGTGAGTTTTCTTATTGGGCCTCTTCCATCTATATTCTTTTGTGAAATGAACTCATTCAGCACCTGAAGGTAAATCTGCTTCTAGATGTTTAGCTGGATTGTGTAGCCTGTTAATTCTCATACTGTGAGCCATGCTAATGTTCTCTAGTGTAGATATAAGATTAGCCAGTATCAAATCAGTCTTTGCATTTGTAATTTCTCTTTTAAAAACACCCTTCATTTCTTGTTAGTTTTTCACTCAGCTGATAAAGGCTACTGATGCACAGACCATAAGGTTTTCAACATTACTTTTAGCCTGGTTTCATTAGGGGATTGGTAGCAGAATCTAATGTATTTAACTCCTGCCTAAGACTCAGGCATCTAAAAGTAGTAGTCACCTCTCTTCTTAGCTGAAAATCTCCCACAGACACTTTGCAAAATTTACGGCTCATGCAATGCCAGAGATGCCTACTGCTGGGACACAATGTTTATCTCTTCCCCACACAGTGATCCAGGCCAGTACGGTATAAATTCTGCCCAACTTCTCCTGAGAAACTGAAGTTACTGTGCTCAGAACTAGAACTAACTAGAAATCAAAGGAGACAGGAGAGGGAATGAATTTTATAAGCAATTGCATTGAACAGTAAGGAAAAATACAAACACAAGAGCAAAAGCCGAAATCTTCAGTTCTCTGTCTAGTCGGGAGAGTGAGATAGGAAAGTAACAAGATTACACATGCTGGGTCTCCCTTGCAAGTCCTGGGGTCTCCTACCTTTCTCCAGGGACAACACAGGCAACTTAGGCAGCTGCTTTAGGGTTGCCTAAACCTAGCGCTAATCACCTGCGTGCATAGCTGATCATCTTTTTGATCACTTTTGATTTTGCTGACTGGTTTCAACCACATTTCATATATCTTTCAGACATGAAGTTCCAGCATGTACTGTGAAAACAGACATCTGAGTAAAGGAGAGAGGCCTTATTAATGCTGCTTAAGGAAAGGATGAGGTGCAAACTCAACTTTCACTAGACAATAGAGAAAAGCTTCATTTGAGATGTGCTCATAATTAGTCACTGGAGAATGCAGAATTCTCTCCTCTGAAGACTAGGTGATATCTAATTTTTTTTTTTCTCATCTTGAGAATATTCATATCTCTCTCCCATGTAGATTCTCTAACAAACTTCAAGAATGAACTCATGCTGCAACATTGGTATCTTTCATCTAAAAACATCAGCCAACCATGAAACACAAACGTGTCAGAAAACAGGCTTCCTTTTTTTAACAATCATGAAATGACCTCTCTGAAGTAATTCAACCACAATTCTTATTAAAAAGAAAAAAAGGAAAAAAACATATTATTTTCTAGTAGAAAATAATTCACAAAGAATGGAGTGAAATTTAATTAAAAAAGAAAGATTTGTAGAAGGAGAATGTTTGTAGATGGAGAGATTGTCTTCCAGGGAGGCAATAAAAAGGAAGCCATAACACATTGGTGAAACTGTACTACTGGGGCTGACATACTCGGCATTTGTACCAACTGTTCTAGTAAAAAAGAGAATATTTCACCCTCTGCTACACTGAGTTTAGCAGCTGTAAGGTGGACTTTATTCAAGTGAAGGGGGTAATGCAGGATGCCCCACACAAATTATAGATTGCAGTCATTCAGAAATGGAGGAGCAGTTGGAAGGACAATGGTGGTTTTTCATGCACCTCAAACATGTCAGGGATTTTCTTCCATGACTACCACTCCTCTTCTCCAACTCAAAGGTTTTAATGATGAGAAGAAGCCTGGAAGAAGACACACCTTTGATTTTTAATAGAATAAAATAACAAATAGCTGAGGGAGAGACACAAGATCAGTGCTAAGATAGTCAAGAAAACTTTTAGAATAAATACTGAGAATAAAAATATATTTGCAAATGTTATACTTTTATTGTGATAGACTCTTGCTAAAATGGCAAGAGAAAAGAATCTAGTTTTTTTTGCATTTTATTGAGAAAGGCAGTCAAAAGTACTTCCACACTCTCTAGAATATAAGTAAAAGCCAGGGCTGGAGTAGCACCAATATCAGAGCTTAGACTGGGAATCATCTGGAGTCTTTGCTTTGCCACAGGCCAACTGTACAAATTTTACAGGAGTGCAAAATTAGCTTCATTGCAGTGGAATAGACTCAGTCAAAGCCAAAAGAATGAAATTAAGACTTTGCCTCTGTCATCTCATTTTTCCTCGAGGTCTCAAAAGATCTTCGAAAAGAGTTGAGGAGTTTGTGAGGGAGCGTGCAGTAGCACCTACCTCCACGCAGGCTCCATTGTCCATGCAACTGCACTTCAGTGGCCGCAGTATCAGCAAGGAAGTGCGTCTGCATAAAGAGGGAAAAGCAAACAAAACACTACTTGTGCAACAAAATAGCATTTTACCTCTTTGGGGACATCCTTCCATGGTTTTCTTAACTCTGCCAGGTAGCCTGCTCCTAAATTTGAGATAGCCAGGCCTCCTAATGGAAGTGCCTGGGTTCCCAGTAGTCTGTGGTGAGAGTGGTTGCATTTGAGTGCCTCTAGGGGGAGGTCCTGTCTGTGCAACTTACCTGCTCATTGAAGAAGTAGGACCTTAACCTGGGAATGCTAGTTTACTAGGCCCAAAACATTTAGACAGAAGTTCAGGACTTATTTTAGGTGAACTGGACGAGCTTACACATCCATCAGAGACCCATGTTTTGCAATTCTCTTCACATATTTTGTCAGAATTGTTTGACTTTGTATTACTCGTTTGTAGTCACAGCACTGAAATTTTTGAAGACCTGACTGGGCTTATTTAGGGAATGCATCAAATAATCCAGTGATTGATTTTGGTTTTAGTGTTTGTTTCTATAATGAAATCTCATGAATAAATATGAATACTGTTATGGCTTCTTGGATTAATTAAAGAGGATTAGTTTCTTTTCCAAAATATTTCTGGATTTTTTAACAAGTAGCAAAGCTTGGTCCCCTGGACTCATCTCTCTTGCTCTGTGTATCTGAGACAGCTTCTAATATATCTGATTGCACAGATAGATTGTTTTAAAATGCATTCACTCCACTGAACCTGAATTTTATTATGCGTATGCCAGGTGGATAAGTTCTTTCAAGAAACTGCTTTTGCAGTTGTGTTTTTGTGATTGTTTTCCTCCCAGATTTATAGTCCACATACCGATCTTTATTAATGGAGAGAAAAAAATGCAAAGAGTAAAGATCCTGCCCTTTCCTTAGTGCTCATTTTGGAGCTGTATCAGGGGTACACTGAACAGTTTTGTTTGAAGCCATGAACTTATGAACTGATGATTTTATGAAATCCAATTCATACTGTTATCACAATATAATCCTCATTCCCTTCCTCACTCAATTTTTCTGCAAAGTCATATCTTGCTTTATTTTCCTATAGGGTGACATGGATGTACATGCCCACCTCCATCTGCCATACGTCGTGGCAAACATCAAGTGATCAAATAGGTAGTTACTGAATACAAGCATCTTCTGCTGACATCAGTGGCCAAATGTTTTTCCTTGGCAGTGGGTGCGTGATCTAGTCAAAGGATAACAATGTGTTTTGCCTTCTCATCTCCTTCCTCATAGTTGGCCGTAAATCTGGCTTTGGGCTTCTTTTCTTTCCCTTGTTTGTGAAGTTAATGTATTTCCATCAGCTATTCCTTCTGCTAGTTTAGAGGTAAAAAACTATTTTCCTGCAGAAGAAGATTGCAAGTAAAGGTACAAAAAATATAGCAGAGACAGACCCAGCAGCTTCATTCGTTTAGGTTCACTATAGAAATAGAACTTAGTGTAATGAATTTTATTCCCAGTTCTGTCATGTTGATGGAGAAAACCAGCCTAGAAACCCTCATCAGGGCGGTCAGACTGGGAGGACAGAGGTGGCTGGTATCAGCAGATGGTGCTGGTAGATGCTGCATGCCAAAGCTGAGCAGGTTCTGAGCTTTGCTCTGGTCTTGCTGGCCTCTGGACCAAGGCAGGTTTTTGAAAAGCTGTCAGGAGAAACTTCATAGTTGCCTCCTTGCTGCAGTTTCCCCTGAAGAGCTCTTCTGAGAGGCATTGTTTCCTGGGCAACGGGGTTTGGGTTGAGGTTTCGGGGAGTGTGTTTTGCTGGGGTGTGCAGCATGCTGCTGATGGTACAGGCCTGGGGTGGGAACCCTGCCACCCTTCTCTGCCAGCAAAAGCACACAACGGGTCAGCAGCGAGCAGCAAACCTTGGGGCTGAGCCTTGGACCTGCCCACTTGGACCTCCCTTTCTTGCTTCTCTGGCTGGTCCACTTACCAAAGGATTAAATATAAATGGCTCAAAATATTGGCTTTCTTGTGGCTGAATAAATTATGGTCAGCTTTATGGTTGTGTTGTATTGTGTTTTTATGGTTGTATTATTGTGTTTTTATGGTTGTGTTCTTTATGGTTGTATTATATTGTATAACTATAAGGCACTGTGAATTAGTGTTTTTCAGTGGTCGTATCCCCAAACACCTTGCAACCTGAAAATTATGTGGGAGACTTCTACTTCTGTGCATTGAAATTGCTCAATTTCAGAATTAAAAAACCAAAAATAGGTAAAACAAAACAAAAGGGTTTCTTTGGGGCCAAAAGGTGAGAATACTGTTTATTTCTTTGAAACTGCTTGGAAATTTAGGTAGTATTGCTACAGTGGAGATTAATTTCCCTCCTGTATATGAATATATGAGGATATTTTTCATGTTGAGTTTTCAATTAAAATGTAGTTTTTATGTTTTTTTTTTGTTTAAAAACTTCAGAATTTGGGGAAAGGTCATAGAGAAATTTGAAAATATCCTCTCTTTTTTCTGTTTGAGAAAATGGACAGCATTCATTTATTTTGAACCTTTGGTAGTAAATCTTTACCGGTTTTGGCTAGCTGTAGCAGTTAACTATAACAGAATTCTGCCAGGACTTTCACATTAACATATTTGCCTTCTTGTTTTCCCATTCCCTGAGTGTTTGTGGGTTCTTTTCTGATCACAATTGTTTGGGGAATCTGATTTGTGGTTCAGTATTAGTGCACTGAGAAAAAGTACCACCTCTCGCATTATTAAAATCACTCCCTGCATCCTCTAGGGATCCTTATATGTCTCTGATTCTTATATGACCCAGCTTGATCCTGTTTAGCTTGTAAAATTTTATGGGATCACAGCTCAAAGGGCTGTGGTAGGTGTACTGTCTGACTTTTTAACTCTTTGATGACCTCAGAGATGTTCCTGTGTATACGGATATGCACATACCCACCTGGCGCTGCATCACAGAAGGTGCAGAGCAATGTGGCGTTGCTCCAGCAAAGCACTTAACCCACTGCTCAGCATGGAGTCACTGGGCTCAAGCCAAGAGGGAGGTACTGCAAGATGACCTGCATTGTGAATTGCATTCAGATTTATGGCTAGAGTTGATCTGAAAATGAGGATAGGTGATCCAAATATGATGTTTGTTTTACACTGAAAGGGGGCATTCACAAAGGTTACCTTAGCCTAATAGAGTCACGTCCAAAGGCCACCTGGGAAAGCCCACTTTTCTCCTCTCCCTGTAGACGTCGCGTCTAGAGAGATTAATCTTGTAATGATAAGGTGAAGCTTTATGAATACTCTCCACAAAGTCAGGCATAGCATGTTTTTCTGACCTGCTGCAGTTCTTGGACTCTGGGTAATGTTTCTGAAAAGTTCTAAAGCATTCCAACATTTTGGAAAGTGTTACCTCTTTGCTTAATCCTCAGGTGGATGGTGTAGTGTCTGGAACTGTGTTTAGAGCTGAACGTTGCTTTCAATGCTGATGTTAAAAGATAGCTTTATCCTTTCAAGTTTTCAATTGTTCCTCCATCTTACTGACTGAGGTGGGTCACTGACATGTCTGTGTACGATGTTGATCCTTTCAGTGATAGCTCTGGCAAAATTCAGTTTTCCAACTTGTTAAAGTAGCTTTATGGGTTTTAGCAGCTTTTACCTCAGCCAAATACAGTGATAAAGTCTGTGTTGAACAAGTAAAGACTAAGATGTTTACATAGACAGTAAGTGTACAGCAAATATGTTATCTGGATGATAAAACAGGCTAAAATTATATTTTGTAGTGTAAATCCACGCAAGAGTGTGTCAGAGCATCTCCTTTTAGGTTCTTTTTGCACTCTGGATTTTAAGGCCGTTTTCTTTAAAGTGTGCAGGGAGATGAGCAGATAGAAAAGGAGAAGACAGGGCTGAAGTGGATAGGGCTGAAGATGATTGGCAGCAACTGGCTCCCTATTAATTTAGATGTGATACATAAATATCTTGCGGTAAATGATGGGTTTCAAAGCAAGAGGATAAGTTTAGGAGACTGCAAACACCTCCCAGTTCTGAGCATGGATTTTGATGTTTGTTATGGTTGTGGTTGGTTCTTTTCAAGACAGTTTTCCAGTGCTTATAATGTATATTCCTTCCATTGTCTGGGCTCTGCTGCAAATAAATAATAATTTTATTTGGAAATCCTTGTCCCTTACATTATGAGCATCTGGTGGTCTTTGTCCTGTCTGATTCAGTCTCATGTTAGTAAGTTCAGAAAGCAGTTCTAAATGTGCTTCCTCCTGTCTGAGCCCAGTTCTAAGCAAAGTAAAAAACCTGCAGGTAATCAAAATACTGATTTTCTTTTCCCATTAACATTAAAGTACTGTTTTTTGTCTGTTGAAATATGAAAAATATATCTTATACTTATTTTGGTTTTGATTTATAACCAATACACAATTTTTAAAAATTCAAATGGTATACAAGCAAAGAAACCAACCTAGCACTGACAACCAAATCTTTTGTTCTATATATTTTCTCTCCAGTGCATGATAATAACACCTCATTTTCTGTCAGGAAAGATACTAAAGAAGCATCTGTACAATTTGGACTGCACAGCTGTGCAAGCTACTCTTTACCCAGAGGGAATGTTTTCACTGACCATCACCGAAAGGGAACTGTTTCCTAGGGGAAAGGAGTCCATTGGCATAAAATTCATGTCCTTCAATACATCTGCTCATTCACACATGCAAAAAAAATCTGGGAATGAAGATCCTTGAAACATCTTTTTGTGAATGATCGTTTCACATGGTGGTGTTGAAGATAGATGGAGAAGGATGGGGTCCATTCTCAGCTCACATCTCATAGAATCATAGAATGCTTTGGGTTGGAGGGGACCTTTAGAGGTCATCTAGTCCAACGTCCCTGCAGTGAGCAGGGACATCTGCAACTAGACCAGGTTGCTCAGAGCGTGGTTCAACCTGGCCTTGAAAGTTTCCAGGGATGAAGCCTCCAATACCTCTCCAGGCAATGTGTTCCCGTGTTTCACCATCCTTATCGTAAAAAATTTCTTCCTTCTATGTAGTCTAAATCTACCCTCCCTTAGTTTAAAGCCATTACTCCTTGTCTTACGGCAACAAGCCCTGTTGAAAGGATTTTCCCCATCTTTCCTATAGGCCCCCTTCAGGTACTGGCAGGCTGCTATAAGGTCTCCCCACAGCCTGCTCTTCTGCAGGCTGAACAGCCCCAACTCTCTCAGCCTTTCCTTACAGGAAAGGTGCTCCAGCCCTCAGATCATTTTTGTGGCCTCCTCTAGACCCACTTCAACAGCTCCACGTCCTTCTTGTGCTGGGTGCTCCTGAGCTGGATGCAGGACTCCAGGTGGGCTCTCCAGAGCAGAGCAGAGGGGCAGAATCCCCTCTCTCGACCTGCTAGCTGCACTTCTCTTGATGCAGCCCAGGATTCGGCTGGCCTTCTAGGCTGCGAGCGCACATTTGTGGCTCATGTCCAGCTTTTCATCCACCACTACCCCCAAGTCCTTCTCGGCAGGGCTGCTCTCAAGCCCCTCATCCCCCAGCCTGTATTGATACTGGGGATTGCCCCGACCCGGATGCAGGACCCTGCACTTTGCCTTGTTGAACCTCATGAAGTTCACATGGGCCCACTTCTCAAACTTGTCCAGGTCCTCTGGATGGCATCCCATCCTTCTGGCGTGTGAACTGCACCACTCAGCTTGGTGTCCTCTGCAAACTTGCTGAGGGTGCACTTAATCTCGCTGTCTAAGTCATTGATGAAAATGTTGAACAGCACTGATACCAGTAGGGACCCCTGAGGGACACCACTTGTCACTGGCATCTATTTGGACATTGAGCTGTTGACTGCTACCCTCTGGATGTAATCTTCCAACCAATTCCTCATTCACTGAACAGTCCACCCATCAAATACATATCTCCTCAATTTAGAGGGAAGGATATTGTGGGGGACTCTGTCGAAGGCCCTACGGAAGTCCAGATAAACAACATCCATAGCTCTTCCCTTGTCCACTGATCCAGTCACGCCATCATAGAAGGCCACTAGGTTGGTCAGGCAGGACTTGCCCTTGGTGAAGCCATGCTGACTGTCTCGAATCACCTCTCTGTCCTCCATGTGCCTTATCAGAGCTTCTAGGAGGATCTGTTCCATGACCTTCCCAGGCACAGAGGTGAGGCTGATATAGGTCGGTAGTTCTCAGGATTCTCCTTCCTACTCTTTTTAAAAATGGGCACAATGTTTCCCTTCTTCCAGTCCCCAGGGACTTCATCTGACTGCCATGACCTTTCTAATATCATGGAGAGTGGCTTGGCAATGACATTAGCCAATTCCCTCAGGACTCTGGGAAGTTTCTTGTCAGGTCCCATAGACTTCTGTATGTTCAGGTTCCTCAGGTGGTCCC